>WNFT01000087.1_pt1 | contig 58082 bp, 42 predicted proteins | sample 5400191 | NCBI WGS metagenome assembly WNFT01 (sample SAMN13153359, study PRJNA577476) | soil metagenome | isolation source: 80 cm saprolite under Madrone tree | place: USA:California | collected 2016-06-14 | reverse complement strand
CTCAATCCCCCCAGCCTGAGTGCCGGCGGCTATGCCAATGCTCTCCTGCCTTCCCTCCTGAATACCGCACTGACGCTGCTGCCAACCAGCCCGGCTTACAACCGCGGCATCGATCCCAGCACCTTATCCGGACTCCCGGCCAACATCGTCAGCGACCTCAAAAAGTACATCTACTCCGACATCAACGGCAAAGCTCGCCCTCAAGGCGGCAGCGTCGACCTCGGAGCCTATCAACACTAGGCTCCGGCCAAACGCCTATGGGCGTTCGGTATATCCCTCAATCCAAGCGGGCGGGGCTGGTCAAAGTGAAGGCTGGCACCGCCCGTCCCCAAGGCACCAAGCAGGCCCGGCCTACAGACGAAAGCAGGGTCTATCGCGCTGGGTCATAGGACAACAAGCCTAGACCTCCCGCAACACAACGCCCAGGGCGCAACAGAGCCGAGGGCATTGCGCTCGTACAGTGGTTTATCCAAGGAGATCGCATGGCCATAGAGAGAATCGGGTGGAACGTTCACCCCCTTTGTTATGAACATTACGTTGCGATGAAGCCCGTTCGACTCGAAAAGAACACTTATGCTTTCACGACGCATTCCTTCACTTACGCATGCCCACTTTCTGACTGTGTCATCTTTTTTGCGGAAAATACCGGGTACTTTTCGGTTGAGGGCGACGAGCAGCAAAGCAGGCAAACAGGAGTGCTGCGGGTGACCTGTCCTCAAGATGGACTACCTATGTATCTGGCTGAGGTTCACCCTCAGAAAAAGAATCTTCGCTTGTGGAGGTGCGGAAAATCCAACTGCAAGGGGCACCGCGCAATCGAAGAATACATATTTGACCCGCAAGACGCTTTTGTAGAACAGTATTTCCGAACAAACTGACAGGGGTTGCAGGCACAAACACTTCTGGCCGCTGGCGAAGGCTCCGTCTCTGGCGTTTATCAACTTTGTTTTGCTCCCGTACGCCTGAGAGCGTTGGGAACCGCCTCAAGCCAAGCTGGCGGGGATAGTCATATGTGACTGGGCCGCAGCGCTTCCCTTTGAAGCTGCACGAACGCTCTCTTCGAATCCGCTTCCTGGAGCAGCTCGGCGTTTTGAGGATAGCTTTCCGGCGAAAGCGGCTTCATCAGAAAACCGCGGATCAATCCTTCCACCATGAGTAACCGGTGGAACGCTGCCACGAGAGCACGGCGCAGGCTGCGTTTTTTCAAGGCCGCTGACGCGATCGCGAAGGCCGTGAGACCAAACCATAAGCCCGACCAAATTAAGTTTCCCGTAAGAAGGGACGCCAAAAAGCTGGCGAGGCCGGCAGCCAGCCAGAATGCGGGGACGAGGCTCCACGAGCCGCGCTCCGAAATGTAGGGCCACAGCAGTTTGTCGCTGAGGTGGTAACGCATGCATTGGCCTACTCCGCGGAGAAAATTCCTCCTCCGCCGACTCAGTACGACGCTTACGCTCTCGGGGACGCTCGCGACACTGAAGTGACGAACCATCGGTTGATCGAGCAGCACGACCCTATAGCCCGCGCGCCGGATACGAAGATAAAGTTCGGGCTCTTCATCGGAATAGAGATAAGGATTGAACGAACCGACTTCTTCCAACACCGAGTGCCGGTACAAAGCCGCACCGCCGGCGACGAACGAGACATCCGACATTTCTCTTGGAGCCACGATGTGCACTGTTTCCGCCGCGGATGTGGGCTCGCATCCGGCTGGCGGAACCATATCAATCACACGGCTGGACATCATTACACCGGCTCGCGGCGAGTCTCGCATGATTCGCAGAGCGTCTCCAAGCCACCCTTGTAGGAGTTCCATATCACCATCGAGAAATAACACAAATTCGCCCCGGGTACGCTTGTACCCAATGTATCTTCCGGCGGCGGGAGAAAGTCGGTGACCCGGTCGGAGTCGAAGGATAGTGATCGGATAGCGGCTGGCCACCTCGACGGTTTCGTCGGTAGAAGCCGAATCAACCAACAAGATCTCAACCATCGCAATTGACGAGGTCGCTTGGAGGACTGATTCGATCAGACGTGCAATATTCCACGCCTGATTCTTGCTGATCAATACGATGGAGAGCTCGATCAAGTCATACCTCTGGCCATTCGCTCGCGCGAGATTACTGAGTAAGGAGCAAAAGATATTTCTCCTTGAATTGCCGAAGACCTCCGGAAGCCCAGATGGCCAAGAAAATCAAGGCCGCGCTGTATATCGCCGTCGCGGAAACACTTCTCAGAATCCCCGCTTGAGTCGAAGAGAGAAGAAGGTATGCCGTCATGCAGATGCCCGCGATAATAGGCTTCCAAATGATCTGGGCGAGCGGAATCCCACAGAAGAGCCGCGAGACTGGAATGTAGTGCTGGAAACAATCTACCAATCTCGTCACCAGCAACGCGACGGCGGCCCCACGCAAGCCGAAGAGGCGGATCAGGGGCCAGCCGACTAGCAGATTGACAAGCATATCTACCGCGACGATTCTCAAAGTAATTTTCTCACGATGGCTGGCCACAAGCGCTTGGCCTAGAACACTCGTGAATACCTGCGAGATCAGCACCCAAGCCACAATTCGCAACGCGGGGAACGCCTGCTGAAATACAGGATTCTTGTAGAGGATGGACAGAGCCCAATCCCCCAGGAAAAACAGCCCAGCAAGAGCGGGGAGCGCTAGGATCAACAGCACTTCAATGACCTGCGCTGAGATGCGCTTCAGACTTTGAAGACCTGGCTCTACTTTTCGGCACATGAGTGGGAACACGCTTTGCCCAATGCTCTGGTAAACAAGCAGCAGAGGCACCAGCAGTTGGGTCGCCGCGCTGTAAAGACCAACTTCCGTTTCTGTCGCCAATTTGGATAGAAGCAGGACATTTAGACTGCTCATGACCGCAATAGTGCCGTCAATACCAAGGAACGTGACTGCAGACCGAAAAGTCGCCAGGCAAAAGTGGAAGTCAAGCGGCTCCATCTGCGTGGGGAATTTTCGGAAGAGAATCCAGACTTCAATCAATGCTGTGAGGAAGAGAGACGCCAATAAAATCAGGATGACCGCATATAATCCACTTTTTCTCGTTAAGAGCAAAAATGTGCAACCGACCTTGGCTGCATTCACGGGCACATTCACGTAGGGAATGAGATGCATGCGCTCCCAGGCTTGAAAAATGCCATCGCAAATCGCTGATATTGCGTTCGGAAGCAGGCCGAGGCAGAGAAGCAAGATGACCAGAGCAGTGTCGGTCGGATAGTGCATTAAACGAACGAATCCAAACAACAAGACTAAGGAAGAAAGGGAGGAGAACGTCGCAATAGCACAGCCGGTAGTGAAATACCGACCCGTCTGGCTCCGATCGATTGTGACTTGCCGGATGGTGAGTGTCTTCAGACCGGCTACGGCAAGTACCTGGAAGATGTAGAAGAGAGTGAGCGCCAAAGAAAGCTGGCCGAACTCGTGCGCGCCAAGATCTCGCGCGACCATGGCGTACAAGACAAAGCTCGTCGCCCGGTTCATCGCATCGCTCGTAAGAATCGAAAGGGCGTTGCCGCCCGTTTTACGGAGGTTCAGAGACACGAAGGACTCTAGGTGAGGAGTTTTCTGCTCGTGAATTCGGGCATTCACCGGATGGCAAAGCCTTACCGATTATTCACAGCATAGGCTGTGATCTTCCCCTTACAACGCATCGCCGCTTGGTTCAATGGGCGTCTGATATACAGAACCCGTACCAAATGAAGCTACGAATTCAGAAAAGGTGCGAATCCGGCGATGGATAGAAATCCCGCAAGCGGTGATCGGCTGCTGCAAGACCGTCCAAGTCGAGGGATCCTACTATTGACTTCGCTTGGCATTGTCGCCTTCCTATTGTTGCTGATTTACGTTCTCCGGCAGGTCCCCGAGGTTATCGTTGCGAACCCTGAGCCTTCCCCCAGCTGCACGCTCTTTGTTTCGCCTTCCGGGAAGGACGCCGATTCCGGCACAAGCCCCACTTCGCCAAAATCACTCTCCGGCGCCGCTGCTGTCGCTCGGCCGGGGTCCGTCGCCTGTCTTCTCGGTGGCGACTATTCTTTGAACTCATCGTTTAAGCCTCGGTCCAGCGGCACTGCCTCTTCCTGGATCGTCTATAGAAATTATGGGGATGGGCCCGTCAACATCATCTGGAACGGCGCAGCGGATGCTTCCGCTATGTTTTATCTTGGTGGCGGCAGTTTCCCTTCTAGCCCGGCTTATCTCGAATTCCGCGGCCTCAATTTGGATGGAAAAGGGAATGCCGCCGACGGCTTCTTCTGCCGCGGCTCCCATCACCTTCGTTTCATCTCCAACTCCATCTCCAACACCGGCGGTTCCGGCATCGCCTCCATTAACTGCGACTATCTGACCGCCGATCACAACGTCATCCATCACAACGGATACATGCCTTCGACGACCGCGGTACCGGCCGATTACGGTTGGACCAGCGGGATATCCTTCAACAGCACTCGATGGTTCGACTCCTACTCCGGGTTCCATAACATCATCTCCAACAACTTCGTCGCCGGGGAGTACGACGGTTCCAGTCATCATACTGATGGGAACGGGATCATACTGGACCTCAGCAACGGCTCCTATGATTACGACTCTGCTAACACACCCCCCGCGCTAGTCGTTAACAACGTGGTTTACGGGAATGGGGGAAGATGTATCGTCGCGTATGTCGTTACTAATTTCTGGATCGTGAACAACACCTGTTACAAGAACAATCTCGACCCCGAAATCAAAAAGGCAAGCTCTTTTACCGCCAACAATTCCAAGAACGGGAGATTCATCAACAACATCGCTGTGGCCTGGAACAGCGATCAGCCTCCCTACGAGCAAAAAAATCCCAACAGCGACATCCTTTATTACTCAGACTTGTACTTCGGAGCTCCCAACAATTTCGTCTACCCCGAGCCTTCGCAACTCATTGAAGCAGACCCGCTCTTTCTCAATCCTCCGGCTCTTGATATTAAGATTTCCGGCCAGTATGCGACCGTCTGGCACCCCTCTCGGATAGGAAATGGGTTGGCTCTGTTGCCATCTAGCCCCGCGAGTGGCAAGGGCATTGACCCCACCGCTCTGCCCAAATTGCCGAAAAGCATCGCCACGGACTTAAAGAAGTACGTCTATGCCGACATCGATGGGAATAAGCGTCCGCCTGGGGGACCTTTCGATCTGGGGGCTTACCAGTCCCGCCGTCTGCCCTGAGTCTGCTGTCTCACCAGCTGATAAGTTGTGTCGCCGACCTAAGTGAATAGCCGATAGAGATCTTCACCAGCCTTCTCGGTCACGAGATCGGGAACAAGACGGTCCGTGAACCGGTTCGTCAGCGTGCCGAGGAGTTGTCTCAATTCCTTCTCGGCCGGAGCCGGCCGACCGTTGGGCTGGTGCCGAAGAAAAGAAATGGTCTTTTCTTCCGTTCCAAATTTACGCTTGTAACGCACCAGTCCTTCCTGGTCGATGTCGCTCAAGCCAAAATCCAGATACGAAAAGCCGCGCTCCTTTCCGCGTTGAATCCCTTCCCAGATCAAGAAATCATTCGGCCGGTAAGAAAGGTCATCGGGGAGAGACGCATTGAACTTATAGTAGAGCGTATCTTTCCAATCCAGGAAGAAATCACCGGCCACAATCCTATCCTCGTGAATGGCCAAAAGCAGAAATCCATGATGCGCAACCACGAATTGTTGCCAGATATTCCGGAAGAAACTGTAGGGTTGCGCGAGAAGACCGTACTTATACTTCCTTACTTTCAAGTGCATCTCAAAAAAGGACCGCAGTTCCTGCTCGGACTCGGCGACCCGAACGGTGAGCCCCGCACGCTCCGATTTACGAATGGCGCGGTGCGTTGAATCGTGCATGGCATTCCACAATGTTTCCAGTTCCGGACGCAGATCCAAGCGATGCCATTTTGCTTGCTTGGCAAGAGTGAATCGTTCGTCGGCAAGCGGCAGGCTGTTGTGCAAGCAACGCAGGTTGATGGGGCAGCAATCGGGCAGCAAACGATCGATGAGGAGGCGCCAGGATTGCTCATCACTTACCAGCGGGTCGCAATAATCCGAGAATGGAAGCGCAACGATTCGCTCGCCCAACATGTCGGAAATCCTACAAAAAGGGAAGCCAGCCTGCGGTTCTCCTCGGTCGCTGAGCGCCAAATAAGCGCTGGGTTCCCATCCATAGGTGTCGGAAAGCACGCGCATCCAGCTCGGCGAGTGGAAAACGCTGCTTGGGGCGTGCATGACCAGCCTGCGCCACAATGGATCAGTCCGAGGATCCACGCAGACAACCTTCAAGTCATTTACCTCCAGAAATTTCAGATTTCACATCGCAAAGAGAATTTCAGCAAGGCACAGAAGCGGGCTTCGGAAACTTTCCGCCTCAGTCCGCCCAGTTCCCCGATTTATAGCTCGGCGCTTGTGCGGGTCGCGAAGGTTGCGACTGAACTGTGCCAATGGGCTCTTGGGAAACCTGTCCCTCTAACTGGACTGCTCGCGGAAGAACCTGCCGGTAAGCGCGGAGAAGATTGGGAATCGAATAGTCCCATGCCAATTGTGTTCTTATTCGGCGAGGGCCAAACGCTCCGAGAGCTGCACGGCGTCGCGGATCGTCCATGAGTTGCGCGAGGGCTCGAGCAAAAGCGCGCTCGTCGTTTGGGGATACGTAGACTGCCGCTTCTTGTGCCGTGAACCGATGCTCCGTCAAATCAAAGGCGACAATCGGTTTTCCCAGCGACATGTACTCCATGACCTTGAACATCGTGGAATGATCGGTGTACGGGTTTGACGGTGAAGCATCCACGCAGATGTCCGCCGCGGAAAGATAGCGGCGAAGTCCCTCACCGAAGATGAACCCCATGAACTGCACGTGTTCGTCGAGCCCGAGCTGATGGGCCTGCGCCTTCAGGCTGGCCCAAGCATCTCCGCCGCCAATGAGTACGCAATGAAAATCAGTCCGCCGCAGGTCATTGACAAGGTGTTGAAGCGCCCGCAACAGATAATCTACACCGTCCTGAAAGCCCATGACACCCACGAAGCCGATAATCGTCTTTCCCATCCCTCGCAAACCACGGTCAGGCTCGACGCTGCCATTAAGACTACTCAGGTCGATTCCGTTGCGAACGATTGTGATGCGGGTTGCCGGCACCCGTCCGCGTTCCATGGCGAACCTTTTGTACGATTCATTGGTGACGATAACGTGATCAGCGAAACGGCAGGTCAGCCTCTCCAGCCATATGAGCACGCGATAGACAATAGGATTCCCGCGTCCCGCTAACCTGGCTTGATACATTTCCGCAGATAGATCGTGATGGTCAAAAACAAAACGTTTACCGAACAGCTTGTACAGCATCGCGATAAAGACAAACGTATCCGGCGGATTATGCGCATGGATAACATCAAAGCCGTCGGTAAGAAAAATCAGTGCCGATAGAAAAAAACTGGCTACCATGGACCACCAGTACTCCCAGATGTATCCGAGGAACCCGATGGCGGCCCGCGGCGCCGGATAGCGATAGGCCCGAACTCCGTTCACGGTCTCGCGGTACGGCTGCCCTTTGCCGGCCGGGCAGATAACCGTCACGCGATAGCCTGCTGCATGCAACGCATTCGCTTCCCGGCGGACTCGCAGGTCCTGAGGGAAGGTCATATTTTCCAGCAACATAAGGATTCGGTTATTTGCCGGCCTGTTCATGGGGATTTCCATTTCAATCTTCGCTGACTCGGCCATGCTCATATCGCCTGAGCGGTCAACACTGCGGCCTTTCGCTGCGGTCGCACACGGGAATCCATGAAAACGCGTTGCCACAGTTCGACGTTCATAAGCCCCCACAGAAGCGAACTGTGATCGGCGAAACCGTTCTCGTGTTGCTGAATCAGATTCTCAACGAAGGCCGGATTGAAAAGTCCACGGCTCTTCAGCGTGGAAGGGGAGAGCAGGTCCCTTACAAAGGACCGCGCTTCATTGCGAAGCCATAAAGAGGAAGGCATTGGAAAGCCCTGCTTCTTGCGATGAATGATTTCCGGAGGAAGCCAGCGCTGGCTCACTTTTTTTAATAGGTACTTACGAACTAAGCCCCTCAACTTCAGGTTCTGTGGCAGAGAGGCGGCGAACTCCACGAGCTTGTGATCCAGCAGCGGCACGCGAGCTTCCACGGACACGGCCATGCTCATCTTGTCTCCCCTTGCTAACAAGAGATCGGGCAGCCAGAGTTTTGTGTCCACATAGAGCATGCGATTGACGGACGCGATAGCGTTCGTGGATGCGAGGTGCTGCGCGAACACGTAATCCGCATCGTAGCCACTCAAAGATGCTTTCAGGTCCTTTGACAGCAACGCTTGCTTCATCTCCGGATTGAAGAGCGGGAACCAATTTACGAATCGAGTGACCTCCTCAGACTGGCTGAACGCGTACAGGGCCAGCTTTTGGCGGCGCAATCCAGGAAGTCGTGAACCTACCGCCAGTGCAAGAGACTTTGCAGCTTGGGGAATCCGTTGGAAAAAGGGTGACAAGCGTTCACCGCTGTATCGGGCGTAGCCCGCGAACAGTTCGTCACCGCCCTCTCCCGTAAGGACCATCTTTACATCGCGAGCGGCCAACTCTGCGACCATGTAGTTAGCCAGTGTCGCGTGCTCCGCGAGTGGCTGATCCAAGTACCAGACAACTTTTTCAGCAAGGTCTACGAGGTGGGAGGGACGGATGAAAACCTCGTGATGGTCAGTGTGAAATTTGTTTGCCACCAAGCGCGCATAAGGAAGTTCGCTGAACGCTTGGCCCTGACCTTCAAATCCGACTGAATAGGTTTTTACAGGCTCGTTTAGAAACTGGCTCATTAAGGCGACGATGGTGCTGGAATCCACCCCCCCGCTCAAGAACGCTCCAAAAGGCACGTCGCTGATGAGGTGCAGCCCCACGCACTCGCGCAGCAGGGCTTCCAACTGTTCGGCATATTCTTCTTCCCGAATATTGCCACTCGCATGATTGGCAAACGTCAGGTCCCAATAACGGCGTACTTCCACGCCATTCGTGTCGCACTTGAGGATGCATCCCGGCGGGAGCGCGTAGATGTCTTCAAACATCGTTTGTGGCGCTGGAACATATTTCAGAGACAAAAAATTGTTCAGCCCTTCCGTGTTTAGGAATGCTTTAACCGCAGGATGCTGGAGGATCGCCTTGATTTCAGAGCCAAAAATCAACCTTCCGCGGGCTTGCGTATAATACAAAGGTTTGATTCCAAGGCGGTCACGCGCCAGCAGGAGCTGCCGCTTGCGTTTATCCCACACGGCGAATCCAAACATCCCGCGCAGGTGCTGAACGCACTGTTCACCGAACTCCTCATAAAGATGGACAATTACTTCCGTATCGCTTGCGGTCGCAAGAATATGTCCCCGGCCTTCCAACTGTTCTCGGAGTGACCGGTAGTTATAGATTTCGCCGTTGAAGACAGTCACGACCGTCCCGTCTTCGTTGCTTATTGGCTGCTTCCCTCCATGTAGATCGATAATGCTGAGCCGCCGCATTCCGATCGCGAGGTCCCGGTCTAGAAACGCGCCGGCATCATCCGGCCCCCGATGGTGCAACACCTGGAGCATATCGTCCAGAATCTGTTGGTCCACAGGCCTCTGGGTCTTGTACTCGTAAATGCCGCAGATTCCGCACATGGCTTGGTTCCGGCCCTAGGAGTTGGGTTTACTTGCCGGCAGGAGTTGGCGGGTCTGCATACGATGCGCGGTGCGCCCGCCATGATTTTGCAATACCTTCTCGTAAACCTGAATGATTCGCTGTGCCACCGCTGGTCCGGACAGATGCTGAACCTGCTCCCGCCCGCGCGTCCTTTGACGGTGGCGCAAGACATCAGCGAGACGCTCGGCGAACTCCTGCGCGTCCGGCTCACAGATGTAACACCCGTCTGTGTGCCCGATGATTTCGAGGACATCTCCTACATCCGTGGACACGATCGGTAAATTGCAGGCCATGGCCTGCTTCACAACGTTGGGCGAGCCTTCCTGATAGGAAGTAAATAGGAGGGCATCGCATGCATTCATGAAGAAAGGCAAGCGGTCTTGCGGTTCCTTATGCACGACCAGCAATTCGATCTCAGGATTTTGTCGGCGCAGGCGGTCCACGACCTCCTTTGCCAAAGGAAATCGCTTGACCGGTATGTCTGGGCTGGCCGCGAACAGCAGATATTTTTTGCGGAGATCCAAGCCTAGTGCAATTCGAGCTTGTTCGCGGTCCATGGGCCGAAAGAGTTCGAAATCGACTTCGTGCGGAATGACGTAAACGTCTTTTTTTCTTTTGAGCCTGTCTGCCATCCCTCGGCTTTTGACAATGACGCCATCCACTTGGTGGCTCAGGAGGCGTCCCGCGAAGACTGCCAGACAGCTGAATAGCGTCGGCTTCCCCCGCGCGTTCATTGTCCCCAGAAGGTCGTCGCCGCAATAACTGACGACTACGGGCACTTTCCTTTGCGTGCGAGCAACTATGCCTACGTAGCTGTAATGCGCGTGAACCAGATCAATCGCACTGGCCGACAGTCGCCGGCGTAATTCCAGCACGGCCTTGGGATACATTAGCTTTCGCGAAGGCCCCTTCAGATGGAGAAGTTCAACTTCCACCCCAGCGCGCTTCAAATACTCAACTTGCGTCCGAACAAACGTTCCTCTGGAGGGATTTTCGCTCGTGGGATAAATCGACGTGGCAACCAGGACTTTCATAAAGAGTTTTGCAGATCGTGGACTTCAGCCTTGGACGCAGATCTGACGCATGTTGTTGTGACGGTGGAATTTCAATTAAATGACGCAGCAACTCTTGTCTCACCAGAAGGTTGTCGCCAGGCAGGCGGCCTCTTGGAGTGCTTGTAGAGTTTGCTCCACGTGGCGTAATTCAACAGCAGCCAGAGAACCGAGGAGTGATCCCGTTCACCCTTGCGATGCTCGGCGATTAATCGGCCGATAGTCACGTGGTTGAAAACTCCAGGCGCCAAGTGACCGTTTGCCGCACTCAGGGAATCGCAAATCATTTCATACAAGCCCCCGCGCATCCATTCACGCAAGGGCACGCTGAACCCCTGTTTGCGTTTTTGCAGCGTGGCCGCGGGCAGATAGCGGCGGACCGCATCGCGAAATATGGCTTTCGTTTGCCAGCCGCGCAACTTCAGCGAGGGTGGCAGGCTCGCGGCAAACTCCACGAGCCGATGATCGAGCAGGGGTGAGCGAACCTCCAAAGAATGGGCCATGCTCATTCTGTCCACTTTGACGAGCATATCTTCCAGCAGCCGGTGCCTCAGATCGATGTAACTCGCCTTGTTAAGCGCGGGAAGATCCGCATGCATCGCCGCAGCAACATCGTCTGAATACAGTGGAGCCGAGAACCGTGAAGTTTGAGCCAAAAACTCCTTCGTGAATACTTGTTTCAGCACATCCTCACTGCAGAGAGCGCCCTTGCTGACGTACATCTCTTCGAACGGCAGTAAACTGTCCTCCAGCACCTTTACCGTTCGCAAGGCGCCGTACTTTCTACCGGCGGGCAAGCAGGCAACTCCCGCTCGCACAAATGCGGGCAGAATCCCTCGGTTTAGCCAGGATGGCAGGCGCTGATAATAGCTGGCAAAGCGGACGCCCTGATGGCTCGTATAGCCCAGAAAGAGTTCGTCACCGCCGTCTCCGCTAAGAATCACAGTCACATGCTGCCGCGCCAGCCTGGACACGTAATACGTGGGTAGCGACGAAGAGTCGCCGAAAGGCTCATCAAAATGGCGCACCAGGCTTACCACAGTTTCCGGTAGATGCGCCTTCAAGTCGGCTTCGCTCAAACGTAAGACATGATGGTCCGTCTTAAAATGGTCCGCAACGACTTGCGCGTCAGGGGATTCGTCCCACTCTGGCCGATCAAACCCGATTGTGAAAGTCTTGAGCGGTCGCAACCCCGCTTTGTGGGCGTACGCAACGACAGCGCTAGAGTCCAGACCTCCACTTAGAAACACGCCCAGTGGTACTTCGCTCATTAAGCGGATGCGAACACTCTCCGCGAGGAGCGCGTCCAACTCTTCAACAACTTCGCCTACCGGCCGAGAGGCTCGGTCGCTTTCCTGAAAATTCAAGTGCCAGTACTTGCCACTAGCGACCGCGCCGTGTTGATAGGTGAGCCAGTGCGCTGCAGGAAGTTTTCGGATGCCCCTGAACATGGATCTTGGTTCAGAAATGAAGCCATTCCGAAAGTAAGGAACGACGGCTTCCGGGTCAGGGTCGGCCAACTCCGGGACTGCCGCGAGAATGGCCTTTATCTCCGAACCAAATACCAGTCGACTGCCCTGCTGAGCATAAAAGAGCGGTTTCTTGCCAAGCCGGTCGCGGCCCAGAAGCAGACGCTGGGATCGCTGAGCCCACACCGCTACGCCAAACATACCTCGCAGCGCGGTCAGGCAGTCAGTGCCCCTTTCCTCATACAAATGGGCGATTACTTCGGTATCCGAGGAAGTGCGAAAGATGTGCCCGCGTCCAGTCAGCTCCGACCGCAGGTCGAGATAGTTGTAAATCTCGCCGTTCAAAACAACCTGGACCTGGCCATCTTCGTTCTCCACAGGTTGATGGCCGCCCGCCACGTCAATAATGCTGAGGCGTCTGATTGCCAGTCCGACGCCGTCGCGCACGAAGTATCCGCCTTCGTCGGGACCGCGATGCCAAATCGCATCGGCCATACGCTGGAGAGTGCGCCGTATTTCCGCGCTCGGCATTGCTGGGTCGATGATGCCTGTTATTCCGCACATGTGGATTTCTGAGCAACCAACTCTCTAAGCTGCTCCTGGTCAGCCTGCCGTACGATTTCAGGAGCGCAACGGCACGTTCGTCGGTGCAACGCCTTCCGCGCACTGGGTGAGAGAACAAACTTCAGACGCTAGCGGAGTGTGGAATCCGCCGCCGATCAGCCGCGCAAATCCTGTACATCGCAGCCAGGAGGCCGGCAGCCAGCAAGAGCAATTGTTGAAGCGGACGATCCCGGAATAAGTCGACACCCTGGTGGACCATATGACCGGCAATGGCCGCGACAAGGCCGAGCGCAAGAGGTGCGAGGACAGAATCCCCGAGCTTCCAGCATTGCCAGCCTTTCCGCAGAGTACTCAGAAGAAATGCCAGGTAAGCCAGCAGACCGCCGGCCCCTGTCTCCGCCAAGATCAATAGGTATTTGTTGTGAACCGCCCAGAGCCATTCATGACGAAACTCGGAAGTCGCGTATTGGTCCATGGCTGAAGTGAAATTGTTTGCGCCAACTCCCAACACGGGATTGTCCGCAATCATCCGAAACGCCAGCTTGTTCAAAGGAATACGCGACTCCGCCGATCCTTGGTCGTTGCCGAAAAGACGTTCCGAAATAACGCCGTGAAGGGGCAGATACAGCACTGCAATGACTACGAAGATCGCGACGGGCCGTTTCAAAGAGATGCCGCGCTGGTGCCGCTGTACAAAGCACAGCACGACGATCGCAAAGACTAGTGCAATCCACGCTCCACGCGAGAAGGTAAAAATTAGCGCGACGCCACCTAATCCAAGCACGGCCGATGCAAGCCATTTATATGTCTTGCCCACATCCGCAAATAGTGTGCCGGCTGCGAATGCAAGCATGACGCTGAGGTAAGCACCAGCTACGTTGGGCACTCCGATCGTGCCACCGATCCGCATGCGTCCGCTGTCGCCAAGACCCTCGGCGATGATGTGAATTGGAAAATCCCATGTCGTCGACGCGGTCACCGTGAATTTCATTACGGTGATGACCAGGCTCTCAAACAAGCATCCGCCCAGAAGCAACGACACAACGAACATGACCTCCTGTCGGGTTCGTACATTGTTGGCGACATAGAAACAAATTAGGCAGGCTTCTAGTAAAAGATACACTTCGAAGAGCGACAGGGTCTGATCTCCGGCGACGAGCACCGAGAGTGCTGTGATGGCGAGATACACCACAAGGGGCAGATTAATCTGAAGCGAGGAACGCTCCCTGGGCGTTCTTCTTGCAAGTGCCCGGACGACCCAAGAAATGTATAGCGCCGCTAGGGCGAGCGTTGTTGCCGAAATGCTCAGTCCTTTTAATGCTCCTCGCGCGGCGTCTAGTGGCCGGTAGAAGAGATACGTGCCGAATTCAATGGGGATGTCCAGGATGACGATCGCCAAAAGGAACCTTTGAAAACTGCTGGAGGTCAAAGCAAGAAAAGGACTCAAAATGGCAACTACCAGAGAGTCCGCGCCGAATGAGCGAAGACGCGGGTAGGTTGTCGCTCCCCCCGTCTGGCTCGGGCTCGAGATTGCATTGACTGCTCGTGCCTGCAACTCCTTCCCCAGGTCTAACCTCCTTCCGCTGATTGCTCAGGTGCTGGCATTTCCCAGCGGACTCACGCGCTCACGCCCGGGCCCTGGTCAATAGACTTTGACACCGATGGGGCATCCTGCCTGGCGGACATGAAATCACCTACCGCCCTAGCGACGTATTCGATTTGATCTCGCGTGACTTCTGCATACATCGGCAATGACAGAACTTGGTGTGCACACGATTCGGTGACCGGGAAGTCTCCTCGCTTATGCCCCAAGTCACGATATGCCGGCTGTAGATGGATCGGAATCGGATAGTGAATACCCGCGTTGATGCCCCGGCTGATGAGGTGTTCCCTCAGAGCGTCGCGTTGCTCGGCGCGAATCACATAGAGATGCCAGACCGATTCGGCTCCGGCCACCTCATTTGGGAGCACAACGCCACAACCATCCAAAAATTTGTGATACAGGGCCGCGTTCCGGCGGCGTGCGGCGTTCCACTCTTCCAGGTATTTCAGCTTGACGCGCAGCACGGCGGCCTGCAAAGTGTCGAGCCGTCGATTGTAGCCGCGGAACAGGTGCTGATATTTCTCCTTCTGCCCGTAATTGCGCAGCATCTCCAAACGTCTTGCGACCTCAGGGTCATTTGTGACCACCATGCCACCGTCGCCGTAAGCCCCCAGGTTCTTCCCGGGGTAGAAGCTAAAAGCCGCTGCATGCCCTAAAGAGCCCGCGCGCTTCCCCTTGTACCGCGTGCCGTGGGCCTGGCAAGCATCTTCAATAACGACCAGCCCATGCTTGTGCGCGAGTTGCCGAATTGGATCCATGTTCGCAGGGTGGCCGTAGAGGTGCACGGGAAGAACCGCTTTGGTTCGAGGAGTAATGGCCCTCTCGATAGCAGAGAGGTCCACGGTGTAGGTGTTTGGGTCTACATCCACGAGGATCGGCGTCGCGCCAACGTGGGAAATTGCCAGTGCGGAAGCGATGAAGCTGTTCGCTGCGGTGATTACTTCGTCGCCGGGTCCGATGTCAAACGCCCGGAGGGTCAGCTCCAGCGCCGATGTTCCCGAATCCACGCCGACCGCGTATTTCGCTTCACAAAACGCCGCGAACTCTTCCTCGAAGAGGCCTACTTCCCGGCCCAGGATAAAATCAGTTTGCTGTATTACTCTGGACGTCGCCTCATTGATTTCTCCTTCGATGGTGCGGTACTGAGCGGCAAGATCAACGAACGGCACTTGTGGCTGTTTCGCGTGCATTAACATTTGGGTGGACATAATCACCTTTGTTTTCTACCTCCACTTGTAGTCCCTTGCATTCGATGGAACGATTCACCGCTTCAAGCACTCGCACAACGTCTCGGCCTTCAACCCCACTGCTGATTGGCCGCTTCCCGGTTCGCACGCAATCCAGAAAATGCCGGCACTGGTGCTTCAGTGGTTCAACCGGTTCGATGCGGGGACTGATGATGTCGCCATCCCGGATCTCGAATCGAAACTCGCCGTAATTCAGGGGTTCGTGTTCAACTGGACTCACGCCCTTCTCAAACACACGCACCTGTTCAATCCCATTCAGGTCATTGAAGACGATTCGCTTATCACTCTTGACGACTACAACCTCCCGCGCTTTGTCGGGATCGGCCCAGCTAACGTGGACGTGAGCGAGAACATTGTCCGGATAGCCGAGGGAGATGAACCCAACGTCGTCACGGCAGTTTCCCAGGACCTTGCCTCCGACTGCGCTGACCCATTGGGGTGTGCTGCCGAGGAGGTAGTTGAAGATTGCAATGTCGTGGGGGGCGAGGTCCCAAAGCGCATTCACGTCGCGTCGGATGGGTCCCAGGTTTGTCCTGCGGGCGTACAAATAATAGACTCGGCCGCCCTCCGCTTGGACGTACTCCTTCACCTTGCGGACGCCCGCGTTGAAGATAAACGTGTGTCCCACCATCAGGATTGCGGAGTTGGATTCTGCCAGGTCAATTAGCTTCTCAGAGTCCGCGGCGATCGTGGTCAGTGGTTTTTCCACGAGGACGTGTTTCCCACCCATTAGCAGGCGGCGCGTCACGTTAAAATGCGTCGAAGCTTCCGTGCAAACGGCGACTGCGTCGACGTCTGGCTGCGACGCCGCATCGTCGATCTGCGTCGTCAAGTACACTCCCGGAAACCTGCGCGCGGCCTCATTCAGGCGCTCTGCGCTCTGGTCGCAGACTGCCAATACGCGCGAGTCCCTTAGTTCGTTGAAAATTCGAACATAATTCATACCCCAGTAGCCGCAACCAATAATCGCGACGCCCAACGGTTTCGTGCTTCCCGGATGTTTCTTACCTCCGAGTGGAAGCAATGTGCTGTTCATTCGGCACCTCTCCTGGATAGAACCGCTGGGACGGTAAGACAAAGGATTTTGAGATCTTGCCAAAGAGACGCGTTCTGGAGGTACTCGATGTCCAAGCGGATCATCTCTTCGAACGAAACCTTGCCGCGCCCCTCCACTTGCCAAAGGCCGGTAATTCCGGGCAGTGCAGCCAGTCTCTTGTGATGCCCATCTCCATAACAGGCGACTTCATAAGGAGGCACGGGACGAGGACCCACAAGGCTCATGTCTCCTTTTAATACGTTTAGGAGCTGCGGCAGCTCGTCCAAACTGAACTTCCGCAGAAATCGGCCGAGTCGCGTCACTCGGGGATCGTTAGTGAGCTTGAATGTCCCTCCATTTTCGGGCGAAGGCTGGGCGCGACCTTCGACAAAGTCACGAATATAGGCCTCGTGAACGGAAGAATCAGCGTTCTCGACCATGGAGCGGAACTTGTACATCGTGAAATTCTGAACGAGCCAGAATGCACGGCCCCCTGCCGATTGGCGTTTTGCCCCAACGCGTTCCTGGGTGAAGAAGACCGGCCCCGGTGAATCCAGCCTGATGAGGACAGAAATCAGCAAGAATAGCGGAAGAAGAAGAACGAACAGCACACTTGCGAGGAGCAAGTCCAGGCAGCGCTTGCAGGTGAAATAGAAATTTCTTTCTGATCGTTCGGCTAGCAGAGCTATCCGGCTTGGCCATTGCCAAGTTTGTTGTTCAGCCATTTTGTCTAACCATTCTTTCTGAAATTAGGGCGGTGGGTCGATTGGGCAGGATTTTCTTAGGGACTGGGGTCTATGAAGAGGCGCCTGCTTCTGAGGGGACGAAGCTCACTACATTCGAAACAGCCCGAGTCGGTAATCGCGTTTAACTTCACTAGAAGTAAGATCTATCCTTAGAGCCTCCGGTAGATCGCGTCGGGAATGGGGAATGCGCGATTGTTTAACACCACTCCAAGCACGCTGACATTAGCAGCCGCGAGATTATCCTTCACCCGTCGCGTCGCTTCCTTCCGCGTGTTACTTGCCTCCACCACTAGCACGACGCCGTCGGTCCAACGACTGAGCTGCATCGCGCTGGTTTGCAGTCGGAGCGGTCCCGAATGGATGACGACATACCGGAAGGTGTCGCGCAGTTCTTTCATTCTTTCTCGCAATCCTTCTGCCATCACAGGAAGACGCGACTGAGTGGCCGACCTTCCGCTTGGCATCAACCAAAGGTCATACTCTGGTATTTGCTGGGCGAAATTCCGTATCGGCCCGGATTCCACGGTAGCTTCGGCAAATCCCTTAACGTTTTCGACGCCAAAGTATTCGTGCAGCGAGGGCCCCTGGAAGTTAGCATCCACAACACATACTGGCCCTTCGGCTCGAGACGCAAGTATCTTCCCCACGCGGGCGCAGATTGAACCGCAGGCGGACTCGCCTTCAAGACTGGCGAATAGCGCCACGCGTGGCGATCCCTGGTTTGTTCCGGGGAAAACGCGTTGAACTAACTTGAATTCTTCTTCTCGGGCGATCGCGTCAATGTCGACGTGGTTATCCCGCTGAATCTTGCGGGCCGGTAGCTTCAAATCCCATTTACTCGCCGCCCGCTTAATTCCGTCGATCCACTGGAATGACGGAGAGAACTTTGGACGAAAATTCCGCCGGATCTGTTCCCTCACTGGGGCAGTTGATTCCGTGCCGGTCGAGCTCGTTGGCAACGGGAGATTCTGTTCCCTAGCCGCTGTTTTCGGCCAAGAAGGACTCTCCGCCGCATTTTGAGCGGAGCTCTTTTCAACAAAGTCCTTAAAATCATCAATCCAGCTGGTTGGATTTTCCGAAGGTCGAAATATGGCCGCATCATCATTGTCTTGCGACACGCTCGCTTTATTCTGTTCCAGCTCATCGGGACTTGGCCACGTGCCGAGAGTCCCGGAGAGAGGCTCAGTAACCGTCTCGAAGACGTCGGGCAAAGATGCATTCAGCATGATTCTCTCAAAGGTCTCTTTATCCAGCGCAAGACTTGCTTCATCCTTCGCCGCTGCTACAGCATCCTCCTCTTGGATCGCTGTTTCGAACAAAGCCTCGACGTTACCTATTCGCTGGAGAAGCTCAAAGTTCCTGCTCATAAGTGCTCGGTTGCTCCGCGCTGCGATTTCAACATCTATTCCTGCTCCGCAGCGTCTTTTTCACTTGGTTAGCGACATCGGAAGACGAATTTCTTGCCCCGCGTCAAGATGGTCAAAGTTTCTCACCTTGGGATTAAGCCGGCGAATTTCGGCCAAGACTTTGCTGTCATATCGCCCCACCATCGACACGCAAAGATCTTGTAGGGTATCTCTTGGTTGAATCACATATGTGAATGCTTGAATCGAACTCTGCCCGGCCCTTGTTTGAGGCGCTGCCGGGGGAGGCAGGCCAGGCGAAACACTGGCCGCTCGCTGTTCAGACCTGGGCTCCGGACCCCGAGCCGCAACAGGACTTGCAGTCTCGACATCGTGGACAGCGGAAGGTTGAGCAGTTGCTGGCCGTATCCGGGTGCCCAGGAAAATCCCCACACTACCGATCGCAATCAAAGAAATCGTCGTCTGGAAAAGGTGACGTCGTCCCAGAAGCTTTTCGCGAACCTGGGAATAAAGGGACTTCGACGACCGACGGTTTCGAGCAGTGGGTCGCGCTGCCTCTTGTTGCGAAACCGCAGGTCCCGTGACATGCAAACCGGTCGAAAGATCCTCGGCGGCTTCCTTCGCCACTCCGGCGTCAATTTGCTTCATTCGCATCGCACAACCCAACGACAACGCATTGAAGCAAAGATTGTTAATAAGCCGTGGTATCCCCCGGCTGCGTTCGGCGATCAACTCCAGAGCGCCAGGCGTGAACAACTCAGGACCTTGATACCCGGCGACTCTCAAACGATGCTGAATGTAGCGAAACGTCTCGCCGGCTGGAAGCGCGTCCAGTCGCGCCTGAACTGCAACGCGCTGGCGCAGTTGCACCAAGCCTGGCCGCGACAACCGCTGGGCCAGCGCCGGTTGCCCCGCCAGAATGATCTGAAGTAGTTTCTTGTCCGGCGCTTCAAAATCGGAAAGCAGGCGCACCGTCTCTAGCACCGTGTCGGAAAGATTTTGCGCCTCGTCGATGAAAACTACCACGCGCCTTCCTGCTTTCGTCTCGCGAAACAGGAATTCGTTCAGTTCCGAGTGCATCCGCACAATGTCTTCGCCCTTGTTCTCGATGCCCAGGTCATCCAGCAAGTAGCGGATCAACTCTCGGGAATCGCACTGGGTCTGAAACAGGAACGCGCTGTGGACGTAGCCCTTCCATCGCTGCAGGAGCTGGAAGAGCAGTGTCGTCTTGCCCATCCCCGGCTCCGCAACTAGGGAGAGAAAACCACGCCCCGTTTCAATCCCATAGAACATGGACGCCAGCGCTTCCCTATGTCCGGGGCTGAAATAGAGGTAGCACGGATCGGGTGTCACCCCAAATGGTTGGTCACGGAGTTTATAGAAATCGAGGAACATGGGTTCTAATCGCCATTCTTTGGAAACGCGGCAACCACGGGGCTGCCCAGGAAGGACTCGACCTCTTCAGGCGTCCGAAACGACGGATCCCAACGGTCAACTACAACGGCAACGATTACACTCGCCAGGCTCGCCAAGATCACGCCAAGTGCCATGACCAGCAGCCACCGCGATTGGGACGTAAACGGTACCGTGGCGGGTTCCGCCACCACGACGTTAGAAAAGCGCTGGCGGTCCAGTGCGTCTGAAATGCGCGCCTCCTCTGCTTTGCGGAGGTAGAGCATATAATTCTCTTCGTTTGACTTAGCGGTACGGAGCATGTCCTGCTGCAGCAGTTCCTTGCGGTCCAGTTGTTCATTCTCGGTCCGATACGTGCGAATCAGCGAAGACATGGCTCCGGCACGTGCCTCCGTTGCCGCGAGCTCTGTTTTAGCCTTCGCCAGTTCAGCTCGCATTGCTTCGTAAGTGGGGTCGCGATCCGTCGTTTCGTCTCTTAAGGGCGCCTTTTCTGCCGCAGCGATGGCCGCACGCGTCGCTGCAATTTCCTGCTCAACCTCTTGGACCGGCCGGTACGTGGGCTCGAATTTTGTCAAAAGCTCGGTGCGTTTCAACTCCAATTCCAGGAGCTTGGACTTCATGTTCTGCATGAGCTGAGGGTTGTCTGACGTACGCACCTGCGTCGTCTGACGGTTGGGCAGCGCCGCTAATTGTGCTTGGAGTGCGGCAATGCGTTGCCGGCTCTCCGCTATGGTCGCGCGTGCAGTTTTCTTCTCGGCTTCAAATTCCGCGAGCTTGCGCACGCTCATTTCCTTCTCGAGCGTCGGATTAACCACTCCCTGGTCGCGGCTGAAACTGGTCAGTTTTTCTTCGGCGCCTTTTAAGGCTTTGCGATATTCCTCGGCCTGCTGATAGAAGAATTCATACTGCCCCGGAGCACGATGCATGGCCAAGTGCTTTTCCAGATACAGACTGGCCAGCGAGTTCAGCACCTTGGCCGCCATCTGCGGATCCCTTGCTTTGTAGGAGACGCTAATTAGATTCGTCAGTTTAATAGGCTGAACAGTCAGCGCTTTTTCCAGCTTGACCACAGCCCGCCCAATTTTCTGCTCGTCGTTCTCCTCCGCTTTGCTCCAAAGAGAAATGCCATTGAGGGACTGAAGATTGCAGGCCACCACCACCTTGCCGAGCAAATCCTTGGACCGAATCAATTCTGCTTCCGACTGCAGTTCTTCTTCGCTCACTTCCGTCCGCCATTGCACGGGAGTTTCGCGTTCCGGCGACACGACCTGCTCAGCCCGCTCGTGCCTCACCAGAATTTTCATCTGGGCTTCGAATTTCTTTGGGAGCAGGAATGCAACGACGGTGGAGATCGCTACGATCCCCAGGAAGGTATTGGTGATCAACCGGCGTTGGCGAAAACCGATCGCCAGAAAATCCCGCACTGAGAAACCCTGCTTTCCCTCGTCCGCGTGAGTGTTCAGTGTTCCTTCGAGCATAGCTTTGACCTCACTCTCGTGAGAAGCGATTAGAGAACGCCCGGATTCGCATACAGACCGAGCGATGAGGTCGGGATGAATCTCCCGATCTTGGACATTGTGTTTTTCGGTACGTAGAGAAAGTCGCCGGGTTGCAAGTAGGCGTCCTCGTCCAGGTTCGCGTCTTTGAGCATCTTCTTCATGTTCAGTTTCTTGACTTGAACCCAGCCATCCGGTACTCGGTGAAATAGCACCACCTGCGAATGTTTCGCGGAATCTCTAAGGCCCCCGGCGATGGCGACCGCTTCGGTTGCCGTCGTCTCTCCGCGCAAATCAAATTTTCCGGGATGCCCCACTTCCCCTCCCACAATAAAGAACGGCTTCTCAAAATCCTTTAACTCCACATTGATTACTGGATCGTGCAAAATCTTCCCGTAAACGGCCCGCAGCGAATCATTCAACTCGGGCAGTGTTTGGCCTTCCACTCGGATGCTGTCCACGCCACGAAGCGTAATGTAACCGTCGGGTTGCACAGTGACGGTCTGATTGAATTCCGGCGTGAAAGGGAAATTCAATTCCAGTACATCCGCGGAGTGCAACTGATAGCGCCGATTGCGATGCTGCAGCTGAGGCGCTTGCCCGCGATCTCCGGCTCCATCCGCGTTTGCGCGAGTCGCTTGTTGCGAAGGGGAAGGGGCCGGCGCTTTGACGTCTTGCGCATCCGCTGCCCAGGCCGCGAGCGCCATTGCGCTAACTACGAAGCCGATACGAAGTGCATATTTTAGGAGCATCGATACCTCGCTTGCCTGCCATGTGCCGTATTCGGACGACTTCATCGCTCCGAGGCTGATTCGGTGGCCAGGCCGCGCGTGCTATCAAGGTGCATTTGAGGAATGGAGATAGATTTTGCCGGATCGGGCCGGACATCAATTGCGGAAAGTCTAGTCCCATCGTGTACGCTGCTGATCCACCTGCGATCGATTTCCACCGCCACTGAGCGCTGTAACAGGCTGACGGATAGAACCAGTTTCAGCCCGGACTTGATCTTGAGGACGATTCCAGACAAACCGTGTAGCGGCCCCTCTTCAATCTTAACAACGTGACCCACCTCCAAGTAGGGCCAGGGCATCGTGGGGAGCCCGCTCTTGCCCACGCGCTGGATCGCCGCAATTTCCTGTTCTTCCACCGGCACGGGTGTCTTGCCGACGCCGACGATCTGGATCACGCCTGGAGTCATCAAGACCGGAAGCCGGTTGTGGGGGTTCATCCGGCAGAAGAGATACCCGGGGAAGAGGGGCAGATCGACTTCTTTTACCCGGTCGGACCATCGGCGAATGAACTTGCTGACGGGCAAATAGCACTCGTAACCCGCGTTCTCCAGCAACAGGGTCGCATTCCTTTCTCTGCCGGTCCTGGCCAGGATCGCGAACCACGGCCACTGCTGATTACGCATTCCCATGACAACTCCTCTATAGAGGCTACCGCCCTTGGAGTCCCAGAAATTCCAGGACCCGGTTTCGCCAAATACCAAGCTCCCCTCGGACACACCGTCTCAACTCACACAACATTCACTTTCGAGGGGGTAGCTTGGCTCTCGCAGAAAAGTAGCCCATTCCAAACCCCTTCACAATCCGGTCTTAACCTCAAATTGCGCAAGGGACAATTCCCCACACACAGAAGAAATCGTATTTCAGCGGTCTTGCAGTACTTCGGGGCGGTTGGACGGGATCAATCCACACAGGATCCCCTGTGCTCCTGGACTCAGGTATTACCCTGCATCTAAATCATTGATTCAACGGATTGTCCCCCGCACACGCCTCTTAATATCCTTAATTCCTCATCATCCCTCGTCCCGCCCAGTGGAGAGAATGTGGGAATACTCATCTGACCCGAAAACATGCTATTCGACTCCCCTGCTTATTTTCTCTTCCTGATACCCGTCGTGCTCTTGTACTGGCGTCTCAACCAGCGCGCCCAAAATATTTTTCTCCTCCTGGCAAGCTACTTTTTCTACGCATGGTGGGATTGGCGCTTTCTCGCTCTGATGATCGGCAGCACAACCGTGGATTACCTGATCGCTCAGAAGATTGCTCCGTCGCGTGCGGATTCCCACCGAAGGCAATGGTTCATCTTCTCTATCGTTCTCAATTTCACGATTCTGGGGATTTTCAAATATTTTGATTTCTTCGCGGGTTCCTTCCTGGGAGCCCTCGACAGACTTGGCATTCACAATCTTCCTCTGCCCTTGATTCGCATTATCCTGCCGCCCGGCATTTCGTTTTACACCTTCCAGGAAGTGGCCTATATCGTGGACGTTTATAAAGGAAGAATTGAAGCCTCCAGGTCCTTTTTCGACTACGGTCTTTTTATCAGTCTGTTCCCGCACTTGATCGCCGGTCCGATCCAAAGACCGGGGCACCTGCTGCCGCAAGTCCAGAACGCCCGCACTTTCGATGCGGACCGGTTTTTCGACGGTCTGATGCTGATTTTTTCCGGCCTGATTCGTAAGTGCGTGGTCGCAGACAACTGTGCCGTTCTGGCAAATGCGGTCTTTGGCGGGCAATTCGGCCCGTCAAATTTTTGGCTCGCGTTGCTTGGAACTTACGCGTTTACCTGGCAGGTCTATGGAGACTTCAGTGGTTACAGCGACATCGCGCGCGGCAGCGCTCAATTGCTGGGCTTCCATTTTATGGTCAATTTCCGCCAGCCTTTTCTCTCGAATCGTCTCCAGGAATTCTGGCGCCGCTGGCATATTAGCCTGAGCACCTGGCTTCGCGATTACTTGTATATTCCTCTCGGCGGAAGCGCTCATGGGCAATGGAAGACTGCTCGGAATCTCGTCATTACGATGGTTCTCGCCGGCCTTTGGCACGGCGCAAATTGGACATTCGTCATCTTTGGCGCCATTCACGGAGTCGTGCTGGCAGCGGAGCGCTATTTCTTTCCTGCCCGGTCCAAGTCAGCGCACGCGGATGTTCCTCCGCGCTCCCCTGGTTTCTTATCACTTTGGGGCCAGAGAATTCTGACATTTAATATACTTGGCTTGAGCCTGGCCTTCTTCCGCGCGACTTCCCTCCGCGCTGCTGTGCAACTATTGGCAGGACTCTCAGATTTCGCCTGGCGGAGTGAATACGCCTCCGCGTTCTTCATGCTTTGCCTCTTCTCCATTCCACTCTTCGTGGTGGACCTGCTATTGGAGGCCAGCAACCACGAATATCCCTTCGCAACCTCACCGTATGCCGTTCGAACTGCCCTCGCAGCCGCTGCGCTTCTCGTGCTGGCACTTTTCTCAGGGAGCAATCTCAATGCCTTCGTCTACTTCCAATTCTGAACCCCGCGCCCTCTTCTATTCCAAACTTCTGGTTGGGATCTCTGCCCTGCTCGTCGTTTTATTTGAATTCTTAAGCGGCTATCTGCTCAAACACCACTCCGAAACTTACGACCGCGTTTCCCACCAATATGCCGAAGCCGTCAAGATGGAGCCAGCAACGCCCGGCCAGCCGACCTCGGTTCTTATGGTAGGAAACTCTCTGCTGCTGGAAGGTGTCGACGTAAAACGTTTGAAGGAATTGACCTCCGGCCAGATGCACATCTGCCCCATCTTCCTCGAGGCCACGGGCTACTATGACTGGTTTTACGCGTTGCAGCGCCTTTTTCGGGAAGGAGCCAGACCCCAGGTGGTGGTTCTGGGTGTTGGAGTAGATAGTTTTCTCGCAAACAGCGTGCGCGAGGACTATGTTCCATTGATGTTATTTGATATGCGGGATTCTCTTGGCGCGGCCTCCGCTCTCAAGATGGACCGGACGGCCACGAGTAACCTGCTCCTGGCTCATTCGAGCGTCTTCTGGGACACTCGCACGGTTCTTCGAACGCAGATTCTCAGGCACGCAGTTCCGCATTACAGGGAGCTCGTCCTGCTCCTGAAGCCGCAGCCTTCCAATCCATCACCACAACAATTTCAGACAATCGCGGATAATCGTCTTGAGCGTCTTCGTGAGTTATGTGAGTCCCATGGGGCCAAGCTGATCATTCTTGTTCCACCGACTCCCTCTTCCGTGGAGGCCGTCCGTCAGATGACGGTGGCCGCACAAAGAGCTCGTGTGGACACCTTGGTACCCATCGATCCAGCCATTCTCTCGGCCAGGTATTATCAGTCCGATGAACTTCATCTCAATCCTGACGGCGCCAAACTTTTCACCGCAGCTTTAGCAACTTTTCTTCCTCGCACTGTGGACCATGAAGCAGTAGCGTCCCCGAATTAGCAGGGAGGAGCTCGGGCCTATTTTTGCATCCCAGCTTCTGTTCGCCGTACGCGTGCGGTGGACTCGAAGTGTGATGCGCAAGTGGAAAGCGTTCAGGCTCCCGCCGGTAGAAGAGATTTCAAAGTGAGCAGTCCTTCAGGCCCATCGTGCGGAGGACTTGCTTGCGGGTCTCGGGTGAGAGTTGGTTGAAAAGATTGACGATTTTCTCGACGATTTTTTGTTCGAACCTTGCGGGATCAGCGGCTCTGGCGATTTCGGGATGCGTACGACGCATATGAGTGGAAACGTACCTGGAATTGTAGACCCTGCCGCAAATTCGGCATTTTACGGTTTCTGGCATTTGGCAGCGACCAATCAAAAAATCCCGGCTCTCATTCTTAGACGCCGCCCGCATCTTCCACGTTTCGCAATATAAGGACCGCTGTGCTTATCAATTACGCTTGCGAACGCCATTCACCTTGAGCAGTGCGTGGCTCGGATTGGCCACTGCCTCCGGCGTATCCAATCCGGCCTCAAAAACACGATTTCCACTTCATTCCGTTGCAGAGCTCTGCCGATCTGAATCGCTAAGAAAGTGTTGTAAAACGCGGAAATCGCAGTATTCAAGAAGGGTTGAAAAGACAGTGGTCCCGGAGGAGGGGGTCGAACCCACACGGTACTAAGTACCACTGGATTTTGAGTCCAGCGCGTCTGCCAGTTCCGCCACTCCGGGGCATCCATTGAAAATAGCATGCCCGTGACTCGCACTCAAGGCATCGCCGCGCAGTGGCCCGGACTTCCGCAGTTTTAGAACGAAACTCTAGCGCCCAACTGGATTTCGCGTCCCAGGGTCATCGCCATCGTGATCGTCCCGAACTGCGGCGTATTCACGAAGCGGTTCGGCGTGCCTAAATTTACCTTGTTCAGCGCGTTGAAGGCTTCCGCCCGGAACTGGAAATTGCTTCTCTCGCTGATGCGAAAGGCTCTCGCCAGCGCGAAGTCTAACGTCTGCATCCGCGGGCCATACGCGGAATTTCGGCCTGCATTCCCGTAAGTAAACGCCGGCGGCGCTGCAAACGCGGCGGGGTTAAACCACTCCGCGGCCGTGTGCGTTCCCGGCCCAAACACGGGTTGACCTGTAACATCGACTCGTATGGGATTCTCTCCTAGCACTGTCCCCGAATTCGCTGTGTCTCCAAACACGGAGATAGTGAACGGCATTCCCGACTGCACCTGGTAAATCGTGGACAAATGCCAGTCCTGCGTGACAAGGCGAACCCATTCCTTCTTGCGCAATGCGGGAATATCGTAAACGCTGCTCACCGCGAAGCGATGCCGCACATCACAGCCCGGGCCCTTCTCCAGGTTTAGGTTCCTGTTGTCCTGCGGGATGGTCGACTCGTCCATCGGGGAACGGAAGTCTGGGGCGTTGGTCAGATTTTTCGCCAGTGTGTAGTTGGCCAGGAAGCTGAGACCATGAGAATAGCGGCGGCGTACGTTCACGTAACCCGCGTCATACCAGCTCTGCGCCGTGTTCTCCAGCAGATTGATAGTGCTGACTGGGAAAGTTTGGCTTTGCACCACGGCATCGGTACTGCTCGGCGTCAACACCGTACCCGGCACAAACGTAAGGGTTTTGAACGGGCGGCGCGGGCCGAGGGGGCCCGGTCCGGGTACAGTGTTGTTGATCAGGTGCGCCCTTTGCAGGTGGAAACCGCGCGAACCGATATAGCCAAATTCCAACGAAGTATTTTGCCCGAAGCTTTTCTGCACCGACGCGTTCCATTGCTGGACATATTGCGCGGGCGCATGCGAATCAAACGCCGTAAAGCTCACGGTAGTTGGCGTCAGGGTGCCCGTGCCCAACACGGGGGTGGCGAAGTTCATGCCGGTGTTGAAAAGCGCGGCAGGCGGCGTGAAGTTGTCGGCTTGCTGCGTCTCAGGGAAAACATACGGTACATTGTGCCGCTGGTTGCACCACGTGTTCAGGTCCACAGGTGTGAAGAAGATTCCATAAGCGCCATGGAAAACCAGGCCTTTACCTGGAAGATTCTTTGCAATTCCAAAACGCGGCGCGAAATTGTGCTTGTTCGAGTACATCAAGCCTTTGGGGTACCCCAACTGGCCGCCGATGAAAACGGAAGGAACGCCATGGTTGAAAATCAAGTTCGTGTTGGTGCTCTGCTTGTCATAGAGAGGGCTGGCGTACTCGTAGCGAAGGCCGAGGTTGAGAGTCGTCGTTGGCGTCACTTGCCAGCTATCTTCAGCAAAGCCCGCCGTTCCCCATGCGCGTAAATCCATTTGTGGTACGCCGGCCTGGCGCTGCTTCACCGCTGGCAGGCTAAGCAGCAGGCTGGCCAGTCCTGAGCCACTTCCATCGTTGAAACCAAATTCTGTGGTGTACCCCGTCGTGTATTGGTAGAAGCCCCGGTTTTGAAAGAACCCCCACATCGGCCAGATGTAACGGTGAAATTCGCCGCCAAACTTCATCCCGTGCCGGCCACGCTGCCACGCATAGCTGTCTCGCACTTCAATCGTCGTGTCCCAGGCGTGCATGGGAGTAGCCGCAAAAGTATCGCCGATTCCCGTATATCCCTGAACGGCGAACCACGGCGCGCCCCACGCGTTCTTGCCTCCAAACCCGATTCCCTGAATGCCCAGCGCGGTGACTATATCGTTGACTCCGTCATTCTGTGAGGTGCGGTCCATGGAAAGACGCGAAAGTGCCAGCGAAACCGTGTTGATTCTGTTGCTGGCAAAAACGTGGTTCCAGGAACCCACCGCCTGCTGCGACAGATTGTTGAAGTGCACTCCAAACCCTGGCAGGTTTTCCGTTGTAGTCGTCATCCCACTGCTCGGCGAGAAGCCATTCTCACCGCCAGCAGAGTACCGAGCCAGTAGCGTGTCGCCATTCGAGAAGTTATGGTCCACACGAAACGTGCCCTGGTCCTGGAAGTGCGTTTCGTTGCGTACATCGAGATAATTATTTGAATCCGCTGCCCCCGCCGCCATCATCATGTTCGGCATAGGCAAATATTGGAGCAAAAAGCCTTCGAGAAGAGGATTGATCCTGCCCGACGGGATATGGTTGTTGGAAAATTGCGTCCGCGTATAGGGGAAATTCGAAGGCCCGGTCGGCAGACTCGGATTGTAATTCGGGTTCTGCACCGCGGTGGTTGGGTCATAGATTTTGACACTGCTCATGCTGAAATCCCCCGTGATTTCAGCCGGTGTCGGAACAGTCAGAATCTGCGCGTCTGCCTGTGCCAGGCGCAGACCCTCGTAATTGACAAAGAAAAATGTTTTCTTTCCGATGAGTGGCCCTCCGAACGAGGCGCCAAAGTTGTTTTGTACCAAGTGATTGTTGCCCATGGATGCGAACGTGCTTGCATCCATGGCGCCATTGCGAAGGAATTCGTAAGCGGTCCCGTGGTATTGGCTGGAGCCGGAATGCGTCACGATATTGATCTGCCCGCCTCCTGCGCCCCCCATGTCGGCTGTGTAGCTGCTGGTTTCCACTTGAAATTCCTTAACCGCATCGGGGGAAGGGCTCAGGTTTTGCGTATTGAATGTCGGATCGGTGTTCGTGGCACCGTCAAGCAGGAAAAAATTTCCATTGGGGCGCGCGCCACCTATCACCACGGCGGACCTTTGCCCTGGCCGCCAATAAAGAGGATTTGTGGATCCCGTCTGGGCCCCAAAACCGACGTGCGCTCCGGGCACCGTGAGCACGAGGTCAATCAACATGCGCCCATTCAGTGGCAGTTCGCGAATGGACGTGGGCTCGACGACTTCTCCGACGCTGGCGTCCGTCGTTTGCAAAACCTCGCTTCCTGCGGTGACCTTCACTCCCTCCGCGACCGAACCAACTGTCAGTGTGATCTCCAAAGCCAGTTTCTGGCCCACCTCCAGGCGCAATGACTGCCTCGCCGTGGCCAGACCCGATGCCTCGACTTTCAGTTGGTAGTCATCAGGCAAGAGTGCCGGGGCTTCGAAGAGTCCTTGCTGGTTCGTGACGACTCGGCGGATTGCTCCGGTGCTTGCGGCCGTGAGCTCAATTGCAGCTCCGGCCACGGGGAGATGCTGCGAATCGGTAATGGCCCCCGTGAGAAGAGCGTAGTTGCTTTGGCCAAATCCGGGCACCGCAAGTCCTAGAAGAAATAGAAGTATGCAAGATGGCCTCATGCGGTTTGCCCCTCCAAACAGATACACGCTCAAATGAGCACATGGTTCCGGGCACAAGAAACGAATGGTTCAGCCTTCGCGAGATAAATGCCCAGCCCCGGTTGCGCGAAACTCTAACGACAGAGAAGAGGGGCAGCAATAGTAGGAAAGCATTAGAAGTCGCCTGGCTCGGGAATTCCCTGCAAATCGCGCCCTTTCAATGGCAATCCAAGCGGTTCCCGGGTTCCACATTTTTTCCACAGCCCTCGGCTGGACTCGGTTTCACCCAGGCGCTAGCCTATAGAGCCCGTTCGGTAGGGGCCTTCGCAACGAAGACATCCGAGCGGATTTCCGAGGCTGTGCATGGCTACTGTTACGCCTCTTCCCTCCGGTTCGCATCCGGAGCACCGAGGCCTTTCCTTTTGGATGGACCGCGTCATCAAGGAGCTGGAAAACGTCCGCTTATCTCCTGACACGGACGCCGTTCACGATCTTCGTGTAGCGATCCGCCGCTGCCGCTCGGTGGCGGCCGTGATGGAAGAGGTGGACCCGGATCCCGCCTGGCCGGCTATGCGCAAAGTCCCGCGCAAACTCTTCCGTGGGTTGGGCGCACTTCGCGATGCGCAGGTTATGGACGAGTGGGTAAGAAAGCTCGCTCCCGAAACGGACCCCGTCCGCACGCATCTGCAAACCGCTTTCGAAACGAACGAAACGAAGCTGCGAGAGAACGCCATGCGCCTGGCCGGCAAATTCGACCAGAAAACCTGGAAGCGCCTCGAGCGCACTTTGCACCAGCGCTCCCGCCTCGTGCCCGTTGGGAGCCTCGCCGCCGAGTGTCTCGCGCTGGAACGATTCGAAATTGCCAGGCAACTTCACGCCAAAGCTTTGCGCACCGAAAAACCCAAGCCCTGGCACTCCTTGCGTATTGGGCTAAAGCGCTTTCGCTACACGGTGGAAACCCTGCTTCCCGAGCACTACGTTGCCTGGAGCGACAATCTCAAGCGCCTTCAGGACATGCTCGGCGAAGTTCATGATCTGGACGTCTTGGCTGCGGTCGTCAAGAAGTGGGACCTTCATGAAACCGAAGATTCTCTCGGGCTCTGGCATCAATTTATCGAGCGCGAGCGCAACGAACGCATCGAAACCTATCGCCGGCTCACTCTTGGCAAGACCAGCCTCTGGAACATTTGGCGTTCCGGTCTCCCCACGAATGGTCGCGTCGAAGCTGCGGCTCTGGCCCGCTTGCGCGCCACGGCCCGCGCCGTTGATCCCCATGTGCGCCGCACTTCCCAAGTTTCCCGCGTAGCCGTCGCCCTCTTTGACGCCTTCAAGCGTGCGGACGCCGCGCCTGCTTTCAGCGAAGCCGCTCTTCGCCGCGTTTTGCTGGCGGCGGCTCGCCTGCACGGTGTCGGCGATGCAGATACGCGCAAGTCTCCTCAGAAAGCCGCCCGCAAATTCATCCTTGACCTCCCTATTCCTCCCGGGTGGAGCAACGAAGACTGGGAACTGCTGGCTCTTGCAGTCCGTTACTATCGTGGCGCCGAGCCTCGCGCGAAGAATGGTCCATTTTCCAGGATTTCTTCGGAGCAGCGAATCAATGTAAGGGCTCTGGCTGGTGTTTTGCGTTTGGCGCGCGCTCTTCGCAAGTGCGGGGTCATCAGCGGTTCAGGCTTCCGCGCCGAGAAATCCACGGACACTATCGTCCTTCGTGTTCCCGGCCTCCCTGACGATGTCGGAACCGCCGCGCGTCTCGCCGCAGGCAAGCATCTCTTGGAAGAATACCTCCGCGTTCCATTGATCGTGAAGGCCGCGGCGAAGCCCGAAAAAATCGTTACGCTAACGCCCCAGCAAGTTCCCGAGTTTTCCGTTCTCGCTTCCGATTGAAGCGGCGCACTGTTCTACTTCCCTGCTCGCCTCAACAGCTTGGGTGTCGCCAGCCATACCAGTTCCCCGATCGGCGGCGAGAGCCGTTTCAACTCCAGGTATGCCACTCCTGCTTTTTTCAACGCCGTTAGATGCTTCTTCGAACCAAGCGCAGTGGCAATAACGTCGTCGAGCTGCGGTGCATGCCCAAACAAAAACACGGTGGAAGCCTGCTTCTGTTTCACAAGCTCCCGAAAAAGCTGCGAAGGCTCCGCTCCCGGCAGCAGCAAATCCGTTCGCCGGATTTTCTGTTTGGCGTAGTCGAGCTCGCTTGCAAAAATCTCCGCCGTTTGTACCGCGCGCACGTAAGGACTCGTCAGGAACAGCTCGCCGGTTATTCCGAGCGCCGCCACGCCTTTCGCCACCTGTTTGGTTTTCTCGACGCCTTCCTCTGTCAAATACCTCTCCGGGTCGGGAGGGCACTTCGGGTCTTCGCGGTCAATGGCGATCCCGTGCCGCACAATATAGAGCTGCATGATTACCTCTCAGGGTGCCGCTAGAATTCGCCCTGCAAGATCTACCCACAACAACCCTGGCATTTCTTTTCTGACTTGGGGCTAAAAACTCAAAACTCTTAACTTGCCTGCGCTTGCCGGAAATAGAGCCTCACGTGGAATTCCTTTTCGAACAGCTCCGCGCTGCGATTGGCGTCCCGCAAATCTTCGGCAGCATCGCCCCGCGCGTGCACTTGCAAACTGACGGCGCCGCGCTGAAAGGAAGCGCGGATCTTCACCGCCCGCTGCCGGTGTGAATGATCGAGCGACTCGGCGATTCGCAGCATGGCAGCGAGCCTCCGTGTGATGCGTTTGTCCGCATTGTTCAGCGAAGAATACGCCGCGTGATGCCCCGCCGGCTGCGACTTTCGATTGTGATAGCGCACCAGGGCTGCCACTGCGGCTCGGTCGCGCCCTTCCAGCCCAGGGATATCACCGTTCATCGCCAAGTACTCACCATGTTTGTGATGCCCGCGGTGGCTGATCATGTGCCCGATGTCGTGCAGAAGCGCGCCCGCCTCCAGCAGCACTCGTGAATGCGCCGGCATATGATGCACCGGCTGAAGCTGATCGAACAGTTGGATGCTTAGTTCCCGCACATGTTCCGCGTGCTGCTGTTCGTATCCCAGCCGCCTCGCAAAACTGCGCGTCCCGACCAACAACTGCCGCGCTACAGCATTGTAATGATGCGGCTCCTTGCGCGAGAATGCCTCACGAGCGATGTCATCCAGCAACCCCTCGCGCACGCCGACTCCCGGGATGCTAAACGATCGCAGGTTCAGGTAGCGGCCCAGCGTAATCAACGTAAGAGCCGCAATTCCCATCACATCCGCGCGGTCTCGCCGCACGGCATAGGTCTTCATGCGCTCGCGCACGTCCCGTTCGAGGATGTCTGGCAGCCGCTCGCGCAATAGCGACAACTCCAGTGTTGGCAATCCGTGTTCGCGGGGCCCGGGCGCAACGATCGCCAGCGTTTCCGCGTTACCGCCCAGCGCCGCTGCGACGCTCTCGCCCAATATCGGCCGTGGCGTCAATTTCGATTCCAGCAAAGATCGCACGTACCGCCTTACTTGTTCCTCCTGGGCCGGACGAATCACTCCGGGGAGGTTCAGCGTGGTCATCAACCGTACGCTCCCCACGGGCAATTGTGCGGTTTGTTCCACGCTGTGGTCTTTCAGAATGGTGATCTCCAGGCTCCCTCCACCCAGGTCCGCGATGCACCGTGGCAGCGTCTCCGGTCCCAGCGCCGCCAATACTGCTTCCCTGCCCAGCCGCGATTCCTCTGCTGCATTGATGACTTCCAGTATGATTCCTGTTTTCTGCCTTATACGGCGGACGAATGCTTCGCGGTTTCTCGCTTCGCGAGTGGCGCTGGTCGCCACAGCGCGGTAGCGCGTTACTCCGAATTCATCCATTACTTCACGGAAATGCCGGAACGCTTTTACGGCTTTTTTCAGAACCTCTTCGCTGAATTGGTGACGCAAGAAAACACCTTCCCCCAATCGCAGGGAATAGCGTTCGCTGTGCAGCGGTTCGATGTCCAGCGCAGAGTAAGCGCGCGCCACGGACAGGCGCACTGCGTTGGAACCGGCGTCGATGGCGGCGATATGAACCGGCTCGGACATTCTGCGCTTCACCGCCAGAGATGGGCCAGTGCGGCGGAAGGATTGTACTTCGTTGCGCGAATTCCCAACTGTTCGCCGATGCGCTGCCGCAGTTGTTTGTTCACCACGGGAACGCTCGCCTCACCGTCTAGTTCGAGGAAGTTATTCTTTTTGGCCATGACTTCGAATTCGCGCTTGATCATCGTTTGATAGCGGATAAAAGACCAGTACAGATCGTGCGAAAGCGACATGTCGCGTCCCGCTTCCCAATAACTGATCGCCTGCGCTTTCTTGAATTCGCGCCCGAATGCTGTCTCCGGCCGTACGTTCAGCCAGAACGTCAGGTGCGGCCTCAGCGCCATCGCGTAAAGCCCGCTCATGTAATCACGATTGATGCCCCGTACCACGCCGCGCGCAATCAGCGTGAAAATAAATCGGTCCGCCAGCACAATCGTCCCGGATCGCAGCGCCGGCAGGATGCGGTGTTCCATTTGATCGAAAAAGTCCGTCGCATACATCAGTGCCAGGGTCAATCGCGTGGCGGCGTTCTTGGCCAGCAGTTCATCGATGTCGCGCCCCACCAGGTTCGAACGCCGCAAGCCGCTTGTTTGCACTGCAAAGCCTTCCGATTCCAGCCACTCCTGAAGCAATGCAATCTGCGTCGACCGGCCCGACCCGTCCATTCCTTCAATGACGATCAGGTTGCCAGTAATTTCGCTTGGATCTACACCGACCAGCGGCTCTCCAAAAAAATATTGCGACGGAGCATCTTCCGCTGCGGTCGCCGTTTTCGCCGTAGCCGCTGGCGGCGCAGTTGAAGTAATAGCCGCGGGTGTTTCCATCGGAGCAACCAACGCTGGCGTTTTCTCTTTTTCTTGGTCCGGCATGCTCACTCCGTTTCTGGAACCCGGGGAGCGAAGCGCTTTAGTTCAATTTTTGAAGCCACGATGTCGCGCATCTGTTTTTGCAGTTTGTTTACGGGCAGCGTGCCGTCCAGGACCACGAAATTGTCGGTGTCCACCATCTTGTCGTACTCCTCCAAAATTCGCGCCTGGAACAGCCGGAAACTCTCCGCCCGGTCATAGGACATTCCCAAATCCATGCCGGCTTCGTAATATTTCAGTTTTGGACGCCCGCTCAGGATGCGATGCACCGCCACGTCCAGCGGCGCGCGAAAATAAAACGTGATGTCCGGAACAGGCGCGAAGCGGTACAGGTTTCGCAGCCAGCGCGCCGGGCAGCCTCGCGCCGCATCCCGCGCAAACGCCGTATAAATGTAGCGGTCCGCAAGCACCAAGTAATCTCCCTGAAGCAACGGCATGATCTGTCGCTCGCAGCGGTCCGCAAAATCCGCCGCGTGCAGCAGAGAAAACGTCGTCGGCGTCAGCAACCGCCGCTGTTTCCCGCGCCGTGTTGCTGATTTCACCAGCGGCGAGGAATTCCATTCCGTGAAATGCAGCCGGTATCCTCCGATTTCCAGCCAACGCTTCAGCAAATAAAGCTGCGTGCTTTTTCCCGAGCCATCTGTTCCTTCCACTACGATCAATGCGCCCGGATACGCGCGGCTGGGAACAGGCTTGCCTGGCTGCGGAAGTGTGGATTTCGCCGGCTCGGTCCGCGGCGGCCTTTGTACGACGTCTTGTGTTTCTGTCATTTTATTCGCGAGAAGCTCGTCTGCTTGGGACAGTAATCTTTCATTGTTACTGTGGCATTACAACACACGCGCACGCTTCCGGCAAAGCGGCAGCAGCACTTCAATTAGAAAATCGTGACCTTAATGTGCAGGAATTTCTTCGGATTCTGCCGGAAATCCCCGACCAGCAGCCGCATGTCACCGGTCAGGTCCGCCAGGTTGTCGTACAACTTCGGGTCGGAGAAAAGCTTCCCCGCCGTCGTCGTATTGTCGTTCAGTTTCGCGGACGCCGTTGCCAGATTCGTACTCGTATCGCGCAATTTGTTGTACAGCGTATCGTCCGTCATCAACTTGCCCAGCGAGCCCTTTCCCGCGCGTGCGTCGCGCAGCAGGACGTTCCCGTGTGTCACGGCCTCCTTCGCCTGATCGTAAAGCGTGGGGTCATACATCAGTTTTCCGATCGTCCCCTTTTGTGCACGAACGTCGGCCAGAATCACGTTCACGTTGTCCAATCCCTTGTCCACCTTCGTGTACAGTTCGTCCGAGGCTACCAGCTTTCCAAGCGTTCCCTGGCCTGCCTGAATGTTCGCCATCATCGCTTCGCCCTTGGCCAACATGTTGTTCAGGTGGTTATAGGCCTGCTCGTCCCTCAACAATTTTCCCAGCGAGCCCTTCCCTTCTTGCACGCCTTGAATTAGGTCCCGTACTTCTTCCGAAAGCGCGTTAAGGTTTCCCAGCACCTCCGCGCTCCTCTCCACCACTTCTTTCATCGCCTTCTCTTCTGTGCCGGGAATCACGCCGTTGTCACCAATGGGAGTCCCCGTGACGCCTCGAGTAATGTACACGTAACGGTTTCCCAAAAGACCTTCCGTGACCAGGCTCGCGGTTGAATCGGTCAGAATGTCACTCTGATATCGTTTGTCTACCCGCATCACCACTTCAATGTTCTTGTTCTTATCTACGGTCTTGCCCGGCGTCCGCGGCAGCAGCCGGATGGACTCCACGTTCCCCACTTCCACGCCGTCCACGCGCACCGGCGCCCCATTCGATAAGAGCGATGCTTCCGGCAGATAGGTCTTCAGCCGGTATTTCGGCCCTAGAATTCCCCCGCCGGTCACATAGAAAATCCCCGCCGCCAGCACAAATAGGCCGACCAGCACGAAGAGGCCAACGCGCAATTCCGTCCACGTCAGTTGTTTTCGGCTCGCCATCGCTGCTTCCCTCCTTCGCTACCGTGCAACAGACTACTCTAGAATTACCCCAGAAAGCGCCTCAGATAGGGGTCTTCGGAGTTGGCAATCTCTCCGGGTTCCCCTTCGAAATAAATCCCTCCGTCGCGGTACACCAGAAATCGCGTTCTCGCCGCGTTCGCCGCCGCCGCGGCATTGCCATTCTGCGAATTGGGAACAACCCGCTTTGTCTCCGGATCGAAATGAAAATTCGCCAGCGCAAAACCGTCCTGCAAGCGATGCGTGGCCAGCAGAGCCGTCACTCCATATACGTCGCGAAGTCGCAGAATCAGCCTGATAATCGTTTGCGACGTCACCGGGTCCAGTCCCGCGGTCGGCGAATCGTACAGTACGATGGGCGGCTGGTTGATCAGCGCCCTCGCAATCGAAACGCGCCGCTTCATGCCTCCCGATAGCTCCGAAGGAAGCATATCGACTGTGTGCTCAAGCTCGATGAATTTTAGGACTTCCAGAACTCTTGGCTCGATCTCTTCTTCGGCCAGGCGGTCCTCGCGAAGCCGGTACGCGACGTTCTCTGCAACCGTCATCGAATCGAATAGCGCCCCTTCCTGGAACACAAATCCAATCTTCCGCCGAAACGGCAGCAACTCTTCTTCGCTCATCTCCGATATCTCACTGCCTAGCACGATGACGCTTCCGCTGTTGGGCGCCAACAACCCTGCGGCCATTTTCAATGTCAGTGTTTTTCCCGTTCCCGTTTCGCCCAGCAGGATCAGCGTCTCCCGCTCCTGCACTTGAAACGTCACTCCGCGCAGCACTTGCCCCTCGTCGAACCCCACCCACACGTCCTCGAACGTGATGGCCGGGTCGAACGCCAGCCCCTCTTTTGTCAGTGCGCTCATCAAACTAATTCGTGATTATAGCGGCAAATGCGCTGTGCGTCGGAAAGGAAACCTGCCTGGAGTTTCGAACGGCTGGTCTCTAGCATCAGAAAACTTTATCGGAAAGAAAGAGCGAAAGTTTCGTCAAGAACGCGTCCGCAACGATAATCAGCACCGAGCCTACGACTGCCGCCGACGTCGTGGCGCGTCCGACTCCCTGCGTGCCTCCGCGCACGGTCAGCCCCTTGTAGCATCCGATGGTGGCCAGGATGAATCCGAACACCACCGGTTTCGTGAATCCCTGCATCAGGTCCGCGAAATCTAGCGCGTCAATTGCGCGCCGCCAAAATGAAATGGCATCCAGGCGCAGCGAGAATACCGATGCGGTGCATCCTCCCAACAAACCGATAAAATCCATCAGCGCCGTCAGCAACGGAAGCATAAGCAGCGCGGCAAGCAAGCGCGGCGCCACCAGTTTGCGGCTGGGATCCGTTCCCATCGCGCGCATCGCGTCGACCTGCTCTGTTACCAGCATGGACCCCAGCTCCGACGCAATTCCCGTCGCACACCGCCCCGTCACCAGCAATCCCGTAAATGCCGGACCCAGCTCGCGCACCAGCGCAATCGCCACCACGTCTCCGGTCAGTGAAGTCTGTCCAAATCGAATGAATTGCGACCCCGTCTGCAGCACCATGACCGCGCCGATGAAGAAACCCGACAACAGGATGATCGGCAGAGACCCTGCTCCGATAAAATCCATCTGCTCCAAAGTATCTTGGAAGTAGTGCGGGCTGGTAAACATGTTGCTGAATGCGCGACCGGAGAGCAGCGCGTAGTCCTGGACGGAAGCCACCACCCCCTTCGCCGCATCCCCCAATACTTCAACTACGGAGACGGCTTCTTCCTCTTTCGTCTGGCGGCCGGTAACCTGAAGATGAGTATCTGCCACGAGTACCTGTTCGCGTTGGCTTTCCGCGACGAACTGCTCGGACAACTACATCACCGAAAGCCTAACTGTGTGGCAACAACACGTCAAGTGAGCGATTCAGCCCGCTCCACCATGGAGCAAATCCGGGCACATACTCGTGTTCCCTCATTCGTAGCGTAAGGCTACGATCGGATCGACGCGCATGGCGCGGCGCGCGGGGATGTAGCAGGCGAACAACGCGACAGCGGAAAGCAAAATGGCGACGGCCCCGAACGTGAACGGATCGGACGGGCCAACTCCATAGATCAAAGTGGTAATCAGGCGCGTGCAGCCAAACGCGGCGATGACTCCGATGGCGACGCCGATCAGCGTGATTTTCAATCCCTGTCCCAACACCATCTGCAGGACGTCTCGTCTGGAAGCGCCAAGCGCCACGCGGACTCCAATTTCGTGCGTGCGCTGGCCGGTCAGATAGGAAATCACGCCGTAGATTCCGACCGCCGAAAGAACGAGAGCAAGCGCTGAAAAGACGCTGAGGAGAAACATGGTCAGCCGCTGCGTGGAGATAGAGCGAGAAACGATTTCTTCCATGGGCCGGACATCATAGAGGGCCGCGCTGCTCACGACTTTTTCGGCGGCTTGACGAATGGCGCCGGTGATGTCTCCTGTATTGCCTGTTGTCCGGGCTACATATCCGCTGCCATTGGCCAAGAGCGTCCAGAATCTGTCCGGCACTTGCCAAACAGGAAGATAGAGCTGGGCCTGCAAATCCTGATGTTGCCGCGAGCCCAAACCCCAGTGCTCGACGTGACCCACGACGCCGACGATCTCCGGCTGCATGTCGAGCAAACCGACGTTGAGGTGCTTTCCGATGGGATCCTGATTGGGAAAATATTTGCGCGCGAAAGTAGCGTCAATCAGCGCTACGGAAGGTCCGTGCTCGTCATCGCGCTCCGTAAATGAACGGCCTCTTTCGACGGGAATGCGCATGGCCTGGTGATAGCCCGGATTCACAAGATAAAAGAGCGCGAAAGGCATGTCGTTATCGTTTGCCGGCTTGGGCTGGCCTTCAAGCCAGAAAGGAACTTCGGAATCTCCGGTCATTGGCAGCGAACCGCCCATCATGGAAACCATTTCCACGCCGCGAACGCCCTCGAGTTGCCGCAAGGTCTCGCGGTACATGGCGCGAAGTTGATCCGGCTTCGCTGCGGAACTGGAAGTCGAGGAGATCGCGAAGGTGAGAAGGTTGTGCGGATCGAAACCGGGATTTACATTGCCAAGCGCCGAGAGCGTGCGAATCATCAATCCCGCTCCGATAAGAAGCACGACCGCCATGGCCATTTCGACAACGATGAAAATGCTTTGCGCGCGATGGCGTGCGCCGCTCGAACCGCGTCCGCCTTCCTTCAAGGTTTCGTGAGTATCGGGCCGCAAGGTCTTGAGCGCGGGAATCAATCCAAAGACGATGCCGGTCAAAACGGAGATGCCGAGAGTGTAAAAGAGCACGGGGCTGTCAAGAGCAATCTCCTCCGAACGGGGCACATTGGTGGCCAGAGTCGCGAGGAGAACGCCCACGCCCAACTTCGCCAGAAGGAGGCCAATGCAACCTCCCGCGATGCCAAGCAGGACGCTTTCGCTAAGCAATTGGCGAATCACCCGAGCGGGACTGGCTCCAAGAGCAGCGCGAATCGCAAATTCGCGACTGCGGCCGGTGGAACGAGCGAGAAGGAGATTGGCGACGTTGGCGCAGGCAATCAAAAGCACAAAACTGACGGCTCCGAGCAGTACGAGCAAAATTCCCTTCACATTGCCGACAACGTCGGCCTTGAGCGGAATCAGAGAAACGCCGGTGCCTTTGTCGGCTTCCGGATATGCGGCGGCAAGATTTTCCGCAATGCGATTCATGTCCGCGCTGGCCTGCTCGATGGTTACGTCGGGCTTCAGGCGACCGATGGAGTTCATGCCCATGCTGATGCGCCGGTCGCGGAAAGTAGGATCGGTCCACTGACCGATGGGAATGTAGAGGTCGGTGGGACTGAGTCCGGTGATACGGCCCTGAGCCACTCCAATGATTGTGTAGGACTTGCCGTTCAGCGTGATGCTTTTCCCCAAAACATCCTCGGACAAACCAAATTTGCGCTTCCAAAGTCCGTCGCCAAGGATGGTTACCGGACCGGCGCCCGCCTGATCTTCTTCGGGACGAAAAGTGCGGCCAAGCAGCGGCGGCAAGCCGAGGGCGGGAAAAAACTCCGCGGAAATCATGTGAATATGAACGCGCTCGGGCTCGCCGGCACCGACCATGTTGTAGTCGTCGGAGCGGAAAGCGCTTAGGGACGCGAAAGAGTGATTGTCTTTCTGCCAGTCGAGGAAATTGGGATAAGAGATGGAGCTTTCCTGAAACGTTCCAGACCGTGAGTAGACCGCGACGAGTTCGCTTGGATTGGGGAAAGGCAGCGGATTGAGGAGCACGCCGTTGACGACCGAGAACAAGGCGGTGTTCGCACCGATTCCCAAGGCGAGCGTCAGAATGGCAATTGCCGTGAATCCGGGATTCTTGCCCAGGACGCGCAGTCCATAGCGGATATCTAGCCAGAAGCTCGTCATTGGACTCTCCTCAGATACACCCACGGCTGTGCAGGGCGTCTGGAAGAAGAAACGAGATTACTGCCCCTTTTGTTTCCTGAAAGTGAGCACGAACCGACATCATGCTTTGTTCTTCTGGTTAGGGAAGGCGACGGCTTCGACGGCCCGGCGAAGCAGGCGGGGCCCTTCATGACTGTTGAGATCTTAAGAGTGTTGGCTGAGGGACGCATGTTCGGAAGATATGGACGCGGAGCCAAACCCAGAGGAAAGGCCTGGCCCTGCCACCCGAACGGCAATCGTTAGCCCACTCTCTGAATGTTCTTGTCCGGTGACGTCCCAGCCAGCGCGCTTGACAGGCAGCAACTTTGCTGTATAAAGTAGTTTATCTTACGACTACCTGTGCGACTGGCCGCGGAGGCTGTGATGCACGTCTCACCCGTGAAAGAGCCCGGGCTGGCTCGCCGGATATTGAAAGGCGCTGCAGCGTTGGCGGTGTTGGGTGTTTTCGCAATCGCGGCGTTGTTGGGGTCGCTGTGGCTGGAGCGGAGAACGGAGATCACACTGCCTCCACCCACGGGACCATTCGCCGTTGGCCGCGCGATCTATGATTGGACGGATGATGCGAAACAGGACACGTTGGCGCCGGTTCCAGGAACCAAGCGCGAACTCCTTGTCTGGATCTGGTACCCGTCGGCGGATGGGCAAGCCGCTGGGATGGACGATTATGTGCCCGCTCAAATGCGGGCGGTGGCCGGAGCAGTTAGCGGTCCGCTGAGACTTCTGACGCGAGACCTGTCGAAGGTTCACGGGCACAGTATCCGTGACTCCGATTTGTCACCGGCGCAGCAACCTTACCCTGTCGTGATACTAAGAGCCGGGGCATCCGCCGACGTGTGGAATTACTCGACCCTTGCCGAGGACCTGGCCAGCCACGGTTACGTTGTCGTGGGCTTCGACGCGCCTTACCGCAGCTTTACCGTTGTTTTCCCCGACGGCAGGATAATGACGCGGATTCCGGAGAACAACCCTGAACTCTGCCTTGAGAAAACGGGCCAGGGGCGGGACAGTTGTGCTAACAGACTGCTGACTGCGTGGACCGCGGACATGGCGTTCGTACTTGACCGGTTGGAACGGTTGAACACCTCGGACGCGTCCGGCAAGTTTACGGGACGGCTCGACATGACGCGCGTGGGAGTATTCGGTCACTCGTTTGGCGGAGCGGCAGCCTTACAATTCTGCCACGAAGATTCCAGGTGCAAGGCAGGCATCGATGTGGACGGCGCTCCACACGGCAGCGCGATTCAAGCGGGGGTCGACCGGCCGTTTATGTTCCTTCTGAGCGACCACAGTCGCGAGTCCGCGCCCGAGAGCGGTCAGATCATGGCCAACATCCGATCGATTTACGATCGTCTGCCTACGGATGGAAGGGCGCTCCTGGAGATTCGTGGCGCAAACCATTTTCTTTTCAGCGACGACGGAGCTCTGTTGAAGAGCCATATCGTGATGCAAACACTCCGCATGTTGGGAATTGTCGGTATCGAGGGACGCCGCCAGCTTGCCGTAGCGTCCTATTGCCTGCGCAGCTTTTTCGACGCGTGCCTCAAGGGGGAAAGTGTTTCGCGGTTCAAGAGCTCATCTCCTCTTTACCCCGAGATACACGTTCTGGAGTGAAGCGCTTCTAGCGACGACTGTACCGGGATTGCAAAAAGACGGCCAGCCGAATGTTAGAAGCAAATGGATCAACTAAGGTATGCTCACTCTCAACTATGGCACGATTGACGGGTCCGGAACGGCGGCGCAAGGGGCGGCTCAAGCTTCCACAAACAGTACGGGTAAGGCCGTCCGATGCTCGGGGGCATGACTTCGACGAAATCCTGCCGACGCTCAACACGTCGCGAGAGAGCGTCTATTTTGCATCGAAGAATGAGTTCTATACGGAAGGCATGCGCGTGTTTGTCACCTATCCCTATTCGGATGGGCCTGGCTCGCTGAACCGGGAGTCTCTCGGAAGAGTCGTGCGCGTCGACGATCTTGGCCATGGCCGCCGCGGCATTGCTGTGGAGATTTTGATGCCCGTATACCTCGGGGGCAAGGAAACCCTGAAGTAGCAGGCTGGCAACGGATGATTCCTTCTTCTTAATAAGCACTTAAAATTAGTCAGCGCAGGGCCGGTGAGCGTGGAGGCGTGCTGGACGCAGGGAGCAGCGGCGGCTACACTGTCAGTATTCCACTTGATTTGCATCGCATACGCGTAAAAATTCGCGAGGAATGCACGGGATGCTTCGCTTTTACACCGCGGGTGAATCGCATGGACAGGCGCTTCTGGCGTTTATTTCCGGGCTGCCCGCGCAAATGCTCGTGGACCAGAAGTTCATCAACCACGAATTGCGGCGGCGGCAACTTGGCTACGGGCGCGGCGGGCGGCAAAAGATGGAGAAGGATACGGCGGAGATTTTTGCGGGAGTGCGCCATGGGAAGACTATCGGGGCGCCGATTGCTTTGCGAATCGAGAATCGGGATTGGGCGAATTGGGAAAAAATCCTGCCGGTGGAAGAGGGAAAGGAAGACTCCGACTCGCGAAAACTTGTGGCGCCGCGGCCCGGGCATGCGGACCTGGCGGGATCGCAAAAATTCGATTATCACGATGCGCGGTACATACTGGAGCGGGCGTCCGCGCGGGAGACGGCGGCACGAGTGGCGGCAGGAGCGTTTGCGAAATTGCTTTTGCGTGAGTTTGGCACGGAGATCGCGAGCCACACGATTCAGGTGGGACACGTACGGCTGGAAAAACCGGCCAGTTGGAAAAAGATTCACGCGGTGAGCGCGGACCTGGATTCTCCGCTGCGATGCATTGACGCCGAGTTGCAGGAAAAAATGAAGGCGGAAGTGGACGCGGTTCTGAAGGCCGGAGACACGGTCGGAGGCATTTTTGAAATTGTGGCGCACAACGTTCCCGTGGGGCTGGGGAGCCACGCGCAGTGGGACGAGAAGCTGGACGGACGGCTGGCGCAGGCGGTGATGAGCGTGCAGGCGGTGAAGGCCGTAGAGATCGGCAACGGCGTGAGGGTGGCGAGCTCGTTTGGAAGCGAAGTGCAGGACGAGATTTTCTATGAAAAATCGGCGAGGCGATTCCGGCGGACGACGAACCGCGCAGGAGGGCTGGAAGGCGGGATCACGAACGGCGAAGACGTGGTGGTGCGCGGATACTTGAAACCGATTTCGACATTGCGGCAGCCACTGCACACAACGGACATGGTGACGAAACAGCCGGTAAAGGCAGCGTACGAGCGGTCGGATTGGTGCGTGGTACCGGCAGGAGCGGTGGCGGGAGAAGCCATGGTCGCACTTGTGCTGGCGGACGCTTTTCTGCAAAAATTTGGAGGAGACTCGCTGGCGGAGATGCGGCGGAATTTTGACACCTATGCCCGACAAATTGACGAGTTCTGAGCCCGCGAGCGCCGCGGCCACGGAGGTGCCGCAGGCGGCATCCGCCGCGCGCAAGATCTATCCGATCGTCAAGTATGGCGATCCCATCCTTGAGAGGGCGGGCGCGCCGGTCAAAAAATTCGACGCGGAATTGGAGCAGCTTGTCGAGGATATGTTCGCTTCGATGTATGGGGCTCAGGGAGTGGGACTGGCAGCGCCGCAAATCGGAAAGAGCCTGCGGCTTGCGGTGGTGGACGTGACCGGGGGAAAAAACCCCGAAGCCAAAATCGTGCTGGCGAATCCGGAGATCGTTCACGCGGAAGGCGAAGTTCGCGAAGAGGAAGGCTGCCTGTCGATTCCGGGGTTTCGCGGATACGTGCTGCGGCCGCAGTTTGTGACGATTAAGGCGCAGAACGCCAAGGGCGAGGCATTTGAAATACGCGGGGAAAACTTGCTGGCGCGGGCTTTTTGCCATGAGATCGATCACTTGAATGGAATTCTTTTCTTGCAGCACCTCAGCATGCTGAAGCGCGACCTGATCAAACGGAAAATCAAGAAGCTCAGGAAACAAGGCGAGTGGTAAGTGCCGGAGCCGGCCGCCTGGCGGCCGCAGTGGGTTGATGATGCGAATCGTTTTCTGCGGCACGCCCTCGTTCGCGGTTCCCACACTCAAACATCTGCTGGCACAACCGGACATTGAAATTGTTAACGTAATTACGCAGCCGGACCGTCCGCGGGGACGCGGGCAGGATGTTTCCTTTTCGGCGGTGAAAGAGGCAGCGCTGGCGGCGAAGCTGGCGGTGCATCAGCCGGAAAAGATTCGGGCGCTGGAAACGGAGACGTTGGTGCGGAAACTGGCTCCCGATGGCGTGGTGATCATCGCTTACGGACAGATAATCCCAGCGAGATTATTGCCGATTCCAAAACTGGGCTGGATCAACTTGCACGCTTCCCTGCTCCCTAAGTATCGAGGCGCGGCGCCCATCAAGTGGGCCATTGTGAATGGCGAAACACGAACCGGCGTCACGACGATGCGGATCGATGCAGGGATGGACACCGGGGAGATGCTGCTGCAGCGCGAAATTGAAATTGGCTCGAAAGAAACAGCGCCGGAGCTTGCTGCGCGGATGTCAGAAGCCGGTGCATCGCTGATGGTGGAGACATTGCGCGGGTTGGCCGCTGGAACAGTTGTGCCGAAAGCGCAAAACCACTCGGAAGCCAGTTACGCGCCGATGCTGAAGAAAGAAGACGGGCGCATTGATTGGAAGCGGCCAGCGACAGAGATTCATAATCGGATGCGGGGATTCGCGCCGTGGCCGGGGGCTTATACGACGTTTCGCGGGCAGACTTGCCACGTTTGGGGCGAGCCGGCGTCTAAAGGAGAGGGCGCCAGGTTGCCGAGCGGCAGCGGTGAGACGGCACCGCCGGGAACACTATTCGGCGAAAGAAATGAACTGTTTGTACGCTGCGGGGACGCAACCGTTTTATGCATCAGCGCCGTCAAACTGGAAGGCCGCAAGCCGGTGACGGCGGGTGATTTTGCGAACGGCGCGCGATTGAAAAGCGGGGAACGCTTTGGCGACAGCTAGTTTGCGCGGAGCAAAACAGTAGGACATACTTCAGGTTTACCGCATGCACTCGGAAGAAAACATTCTTTGACTGGGCGTGGTAACGGGAGCTCACCATCCATGAAAATCTCTAAATTTTCAGCCAAACGCCGAAATGTGCGTTTCCGCGGGAAGGACTTCGCGCGGGCGGCGGGGTGCTGGATGCTCGCTGCGCAGCTTGCGGGACTGCCGATGGCATCGGCGGGAGGCGGCAAGTCCGCCGCAAAGACGGCGACCGCAAGCGCGGTGAATGATCCGGTATTAAAAGCGATGCAAAACGAGATTGCGCGCGCCACGGCGGAACTCGGCAAGACGGAACAGCCGCCTTACTACCTGAGCTACACGGTTTATGACCAGGACTTCGTCGTCCTGGTGGGAGCTTACGGAAGCTTGCTGACCAATAGCGCGGCGCAGAGACGCTTCGCGGATGTGACCATGCGCGTGGGCACACCGGAATTGGACAATACGCACGGACAGAGCCGTCCGAGCGGAGTGAATTCAGGCAGCTTGCCGCTGGGAAATGATGCCGACGCCATCGCGCGAGTTTTATGGGAACTGACGGATCGAGAATATAAACGAGCGGTGCCGACATTACTGAACGTGCGGACGAACACGGCAGTCCGCGCGGAGGAAGAGGACAAGTCGCCGGACTTTTCGAAGGAGAAGCCGCAGACGCACATCGAGGAAGCGCCCGCAGCAGCGCCGTTCGACCGAGGGGCGTGGGAAGGCGAGATCAAGAGGCTGTCCGCGGCGTTCCGGAAATATCCGGAAGTGTACTTTGCGTCGGTGATGATTCAAGTGCAGCGATCGAATTCGCGGATGGTTTCGAGCGAAGGAAGCGCCATCGTATCGCCCACCGCCTCGACCCGGCTGATTATGGAAGCGCAGACGCGCGCCGAGGATGGGATGGATTTGCTGCGCGTGGAAACTTTCCAGGCACCCGCGGCGAGCGGCTTGCCCAGCGAAGAGGAGCTGACCGGCAAGATTGAAAAAATGGCAGCGGACTTGAGCGCATTGCGCAAGGCTCCGGTGGCGGAGCCATACGATGGGCCCGCGGTGTTGAGCGGACGGGCGGCGGCGGTGTTTTTCCATGAAGTGCTGGGGCACAGATTGGAAGGCCACCGGCAGCGCGATGAGGAAGAGGGACAGACATTCACGAAAAAAATCGGACAGGAAGTGCTGCCGAAATTCCTGAGCGTAACTGACGACCCGACGACGCGCGAGATGGGAGGAATGAAGCTGGCGGGCTCGTACGACTTTGACAATGAAGGAGAGCCGGCGCGGCGTGTGGACGTGATCAAAGACGGAGTGCTAGAAAATTTTCTGATGTCGCGAATGCCGGTCAAGAATTTCGCCCAATCGAACGGGCATGGACGAAACCAACCAGGACGGATGCCGACAGGGCGCCAGGGAAACTTGATCGTCACTTCGACAAAGAGCGTGCCCGAAGGGGAAATGCGCCAGAAGCTGATTGAAGAAGTGAAGAAGCAGGGCAAACCCTATGGATTGTACTTCGATGACATTCAGGGGGGATTCACGCTGACGACGCGGTCGCTGCCGCAGGCGTTCCAAGTGCTGCCGGTGATTGTGTACAAAGTGTATACCGACGGGCGTCCTGATGAATTGGTGCGCGGGGTGGACATTGTGGGGACGCCGCTGGCGGCGCTAACTCGGATTATGACCACCGGAGACCAGCAGCACGTGTTTAACGGTGTATGCGGAGCGGAGAGCGGGCAAGTGCCGGTTGCGGCCGTGGCTCCGGCGATGCTGTTTTCCGAAATGGAAGTGCAGAAACGCGCGCACGAGCATGAGCGTCCGCCGTTGCTGCCACCGCCCGGATTTGAAGATGGTAGCGCTGCCAAAGCTGCGCAAATGAAGGCGGAGGTGAAGCCATGAAAACTCTTTACCAGCCGATAGCTTTCTGCGGGTACGGACGATGGACAGGCATGGCGATTGCGGCATTGCTGGCGCTGAACGCCACGCCGGGACGCGCGGATTCCGCGGAATCGAAACCGGCGCTGGACGCGGCCATGGTGGCGGCGCACGCCGCAGCGAAGGGCGACGGTTTGCTGGAGGCGCTACTGACGGAATTGGACCGGTCCAAGGCACAACTCAAGATGGATCAGGTGCAGGCACCATACTACTTGGAATACCGCGTGAATGAGGTGGAGGATTTCGGCGCGGAAGCTGCGTTCGGGGCGTTGCGCGAGAACCAGCACATTCACGTTCGCGTGCTGCGGGTGGTTGTGCGCATCGGGGATTACAAACAAGACAGCTATTTCGGCAGGGGCCAGGGCGAGTCAAACATTTTGCCGCTGGACGACGATCCGATCGCGCTGCGCCACCAGATATGGCTGACGACGGATGAGGCGTACAAGGCCGCGGGACAGGCGCTGGCGGAAAAGCAGGCCGCGATGAAACAGTTCAGCGCGGACCCGAGCCCCGTGGATGACTTCGCGAAGGCGCCGCAAATGGTTGCGGTCGAGCCGACGGTGTCGCTGAAAGTCGACGAAGCGGATTGGAAGAAGACGCTGGCGGATGTGACGGGTTTGTACAAGCAGTATCCGGACGTGCAGTCGGTGACGGCGTCCGCGAGGTTTTCGGCAATCAACGAATATTTGGTGAATTCCGAAGGCACGGTCACGCGCTGTGGAAAGACGACCTATAGCGTGCAATTGAGCAGCTCGGCGCAGGCGGCCGATGGAATGAGGCTGAGCCGGAGTCCGGCGTACATGGTGGCGCGGGTGGAGGAGTTGCCAACATACGACACGCTGATGGGCGAAGCGAAGAAGATGCTGGATACGGTGGTCGCGCTGCGGCAAGCGCCAATCGTCGAAGAGGAATACCGCGGACCGGTGCTGTTCGCGCCTGATGCGGCCGACGACATCGTGGCGTCGTTTATCGGACAAAACGTGCTGGGCCAAAAGCCGCAGCTTGGAAAACCAAACCGGACGACCGGAGCGTTCGCAACGAGCTACAAGACGCGCGTGCTGCCGAACTTCTTGTCGATAGTGGACGATCCAACTTTGAAGGAATTTAAGGGGAAGAGCCTGGTGGGAAGCTACGCAGTGGACAGCGAGGGCGTGAAGGCCCAGGCGGTGAACACCATCGAAAACGGGACGCTGTCGAATTATTTGATCGGGCGGCAACCGATTCGCGACTTCCCGGCCTCCAACGGACACGGACGGGCCGGCCCGGGATCCTTTCCCGGGCCGAGTCTGGGCGTCCTGCTGGTGAAGAGTTCGGAGGCGCAATCACCTGAGGAGCTGAAGAAAAAGGTAATGCAGATGGTGCAGGATCAGGGCAGGCCGTACGGTTATCGCGTGGAAACGCTGGGACCAGGCAATTCGCCGCGGCTGCTTTATCGCGTGTACGCAAAAGATGGGCATGAAGAGCTCGTGCGAGGCGCGGTATTTAATGAACTGGACATCCGGGCGCTGAGGAGCGATTTGATCGCCGTCGGCAACGATCCGCTGGTGAGCAACCGGTCTGGCGGCGCACCGACGACAATTATCAGTCCGTCTCTGCTGTTTGATGAGCTGGAAGTCAAGCGGGCGGACACCAGCAAGGACAAGCTGCCGGATTATCCGGCGCCGCCACTGAAGAAGTGATCCATTTTCAGTTTTCAGTTCTTCGTCCTTGGTAGAACAGGAGCTGAAGGCCGCTTCTGCACCCGCGATACTGGTGCGGGCAAAGCCTCGCCGATAAAGGAAGGGCTGCGGCAACTGCCCTTGAAAGGGCTCTCAAGCCAAGAGTCGCTTAGTCCTCTCGTAACTATGCATTCCACACGTACGTCCCAATAACGTGGAGATTGGAGGGACTATGCCAAAAACCATAAAACGAGGTTTCGCAAGTGTGGCTTTTGCGATTGCATGGGCCGCGGTTCCGGGCTTGAGTGCACAAAACCGGAAGGAAGTGCTCCCTGCTCCGCTGCCGGCACAAATCTTCACCGCAAGGAAGGTATTTGTTTCCAACGCGGGAGGAGACACTCTTGGTTACTACGGTGGGGGACCCGACAGGGCGTACAACCGGTTCTACGCGGCGCTGAAAGATTGGAGACGATATGAACTGGTGGCCACTCCCGGCGACACTGAGTTGGTGTTTGAAATAAGCTTTGCAATGCCCATTGTGGGGGAAAACGTCTCAGGCGGAAACGGAATTGCTGCGGTGTCAAGCAGTCCGCTGAAAGATCCGCAATTCCGACTGGCCATTGTGGACCTCAAGACGCACGTTTTGCTATGCACGTTTACCGAGCACGTGCAACCGGCAAGGCTGCAAATGAACCGCGACAAAAACTTTGATCAGGCCATTGCGGCCCTTGTGAACGACGTAAGGAATGTGGCCGGCCAGCCCGGTCCGGCGGCCGCTGGTAGTTCGAAGTGAACTGTCCCGCGGAGAAGCTGGGGCCGGTTCGACGAGGGAACGAAGGGCAATCTCAACGCAGGAAACGGTTGACGAATCGATGCCGAGATTCGAGACTCTAGCGTATGACTCTTGGAGAAAGATTGGAATGGCTGGGCCGGCTGACGCTGCTGGTGTTCATTCTGGCGTCGGCGGCGTTTCTGAGCGCGATCACGGCGATGCGCATTGCGATTCACGGTCGCGAAGTGACCATGCCGAATCTCGTGGGCATAAATGTTTCGGAAGCGAGCCGGATACTGCAGTCGCGCGGGCTGGTGCTCCGTGTGGCTGACCGGATTTACAGCGACCAGCCCATTAACGCCGTGGTGCGGCAGACGCCGACGTCCGGCTTGCTGATGAAAGTGTCGCAGCAGGCGCACGTGGTGCTGAGCCTGGGGCAACGGCAATTGCAGATCCCGCTGCTGGAAGGCAATTCGCTGAGGGCTTCGCGAATTGAACTGCTTCGAGCGGGACTGCAAGTAGGAGAAGTCTCAGGCGTAACCATGACGACGCCGGTGGATACAGTGATGATTCAGAATCCGAAGCCCGGCGCGGGGGCAGCGACGCCGCGGGTGGACGTGCTGGTTTCGCAAGGGCCGCGCGAGACGGCGTACGTGATGCCGCACCTTACGGGGCTGAATGAGATCGAAGCGCAGCACCGGCTGGATGTAGCGCAGATGCGGCGCAAAGTGAATTACGTGACCGCGCCACAATGGCCACACGGGGCGGTGATTGACCAGTCGCCGATGAGCGGCACGCGGATTCCGGCGAGTTCGACCGTCGAATTGACAGTGGCGAACTGACTCCCGGCGTATGATTTGTAATCCAGCCTGATGTTCATCATCCAGCCACCAGAAACAACCTGCAAAGGGAGGATGGACCGTGGCATTACTCAAAGCTCCAACGAAGCAAAAGACGACAGCCCTGCAGATCCGGCTGGAGGATAACGTCCGCACCACACTGAACAAGTACGCGCAGTTCCTCGAGGCTAACCCATCCTACGTGGTGAGCGAAGCGCTGAAGCTGTTGTTCAAGAGAGACCAGGAATTCAAGCGATGGCTGAGCCAACACACCAAGAATGAAGGGCAGGGACAAAATGATGAAGGGGCTCTCGCAAAGGCCGCCTCGCAAATGTGAGAGTATGGCGACGTCCAGACAACGTCAGGAGAGATGTCGTCGCCACGAAAGGGCAGCGAAGGCCGAGTTTATTTTGCGGCGTCCTTCTTGTGCAAGGTAGTGCACATGGTCAGGGCCGTGTTAGGGTCGACGGCGCTATCGCCTTCCTCGACGAATTGGACGACGCCCTGTTTGTCGATGATGATGTTGGCGCGCAAAGCCCACTCGTACGTTTCGTTTTGCACGTCGTAGCCCTTGAGGATGCCGTAGGCCCTGAGCATCTTGCGATTCATGTCGCTGAGGAGCGGGAAGTTGATGGCGATCTGCTTTGCGAACGCGGCGTTGGCAGCGGGACTATCCAAACTAACTCCGAAAACTTCCGTATCCGAGGTGTCAATCTTACCGGAGGCGATTCCAGCCTGGACCGCCTGAAGTTGCTTCGTTCAACCGCCGGTGAACGCCAGGACATAGACGGCGAGAAAGACGTTCTTCTTCCCGCGATAGTCGCTGAGCTTCACGGTTTTCCACTGGTCGCTGAGAAGAGTGAAATCAGGGGCGGTGTCGCCGACCTTGAGGGCCATCTTGGCGACTTCGGACTTCCCGGCTCGCGGAACGGCCGGAGCCGCCGCGAGGGCGGCAGCGACCAGTAGCCCCAGAGCGATCTTGCGCTTCATAGAGAATCTCCCGTCGGTGTCGGATTAAGCGGCAACAAGAGCTTACACCTTGCCATTTGTGCAGTACCACTGGAATGGGGAAAATATTCCGGGTCGAGAGGGCGAAGGCAACCCTTTGCGCGGCATGGCGGCATCACAGATAGGGGTCATTCGGTTTCGGCCGCCCCAAGAGGGTGCAAAGTAGTTGTTCGGGCCGGCCATCCGTTCAGGGTATAATTGCGCGTCCCTTACAGCATGGAGCCGGGAAGCGCCCGAGGCTTTCGACGAACCGCTGTGGGGGAAGCGCAGATTTGAGAGAGGTGAAGTTTGCTCTTTAATTCGTTCCTGGCGACCGTAAAGCGGTCTGCCCTCTTGACGGTAACAGGACTGTTTCTGTTGAGCGCGACACGGTGCGACGCGCAAGTCTTCCATAAGAAGAAAAGGGTCAATAAATCAACGAGCGCGGAGAATACCGCGGAGCCCGACAAGATTCTGTATGACAAGGCGCTGGATGACATCAAACACGGGCGGCATGAGGTCGGCCGGCTTAACCTGCAGACGCTTATCAACACCTATCCGGACAGCGAGTATCTTGCCAAGGCCAAGCTGGCGATCGCCGATTCGTTCTACAAAGAGGGCGGGACGGCGAATCTGACGCAGTCCGTGCAGGCGTACAAGGATTTCGGCATTTTCTTCCCCATGCTGCCGGAAGCGGCCTACGCGCAATTACAAGTGGCGATGACGCACTACAAGCAGATGGAAAAACCGGACCGCGACCGCACACAGGCGCGCGCTGCCGAGGATGAGTTCCAAATATTCCTGACAAAGTACCCCAATGATCCGCTGGCTCCCAAGGCCGAACAACGCTTGCGCGAGGTGCAGGAACTCCTCGCGGAAGGCGACTTCCGCATTGGTTACTACTACTACGTAAAGGAAGACAAGAAGGCGGCGGAATCGCGGCTAAGAGGGCTTGTAAATCGTTACCCTCTTTATAGCAAATCGGACCAGGCACTGTGGATGCTCGGAAACATATGGCAAGCCACCGAAAAGAAGGAGGTGGCAGTTCCCTATTACGCACGGATCGTGCGCAATTATCCTTTGTCATCATTGGTCCCCAATGCCAAGAGCCGATTGAAGGCCCTTGGAGCGCCGGTGCCGCAGGCGGATCCCAAAGCCGTGGCATGGATGACGGCGGAACAGAATGCGCCGCGGCAACATGAAGCTTTGATCAAGAAACCCCTAAGTCTGATTCATACCGGCCCGGGGCAGGAGTTGCGGGCGGCAGCCACAACCGGAAAGCCGACGATGACTCCCGATTCGGAGAGCGAAACGGGAATAGATATTTTGAGGGGCGGAAATCCATCGCAAGGAGTGGGAGCTACGACGGGAATCGTCGCGACGGTAACACCGGGAGGCCCGGGCGGGACAACGAGCGGCGCGGAGAACGTGACGCCAGCGACGGACGGGGGCGAAGCAGGTCCTGGGGCACCGGCGGATCCAAACGCGGCGCCAACGACGGAGAATTCCGCGAATGGAACAACCGAAACAACGCCTAAGACCGATCGGACACCAGCGGCGACGGGCCACCCGGCTGACGCAAGCAAGACGGATGAGGCTGCTGCGACCACAGGCCAAACCGGCGATCCAGCCAAAACGGACGCGGCGGCGCAAGACGCAAAGCAAAATGGGTCCAACGGTGACACCAAAAAGGAATCCACCAGCAAGAAAAAGAAGGGCCTGAAAAAAATCGTGCCCTGGTAGGTTTTGCGGCGGGGCGAAGATCAGGAGAAACACTACGGGGTACGGTCAGACAGGGCCGTACCCCACGCGTTTTTGGCGCCAAATAGCGTCAGGAAGCGGCCAAGAGTGCAGTATTCACTTCCGACACATGCCTGCCCTGTTGAGATTGACGCGAACTTGAACGGGTGCTTCAATAGGCTGGAGTAGGTTTTGTGCGGCCGCGCACGGGTGTGGCCAACACAGGCAGATATCGGCGGAGGACGCTCGGTGGTCAAGATTCTGGTTGCGGACGATAACAGCAACATCCAGAAGATGGTGGGGCTGGCCCTGAAAGATCAGGGCATCGACGTCGTTGCCGTTGGCAACGGTGAAGCAGCCGTACGGAAAATCTCCGATTTGCGCCCTGACCTGGTGCTTGCCGACGTATTCATGCCGGTGCGGAATGGCTATGAAGTTTGCCAGTACGTAAAGATGGACGCCTCACTTGCGCATATTCCCGTCATCTTGCTCGTGGGTGCGTTTGATCCGCTGGATGAGCAGGAAGCACAGCGAGTGGGAGCAGACGGCGTGTTGAAGAAACCGTTCGTTCCGCCTGATCCCCTGATTTCGATGGTGAAATCCGCGCTGCAGCGCGCGGGGGTGGCTCACGGGGGCGCCGGCGCCGTGAAAGTCCCGGAACCGGAAGTTTTGAAGGGTACCGATCTGCTCACTCCGAGTGTTGCGTCTGTGCCGACGCTGAGTAGCACCCCGATGCACACGCGTTCTCCCGAACCAGTGATTGCGGCTTTGGATCAAGAAAGTTTTGTGGATGAAGTGCCGGCGCGTCCGGAGCCCGTGCAAATTGACAGTGGCTCGCAGCCGGTGGCTTTCGGAAGCCTGCTGGAAACGCCCGCGGAGGAGAAGGATGACGAACTGGGTTTTCTGCCCCAGGCGCATCCTGAATTGGCGCCGGAGCGCGACTGGCGCGACACGGATGCCGAGGAATTAGACGAGGAAGCGGAAGAGGAAAAACCCCCGGCTCCCTGGCGGCGCGAAGAAGCAGAAAGTTACGCCGATTCTGGAACTGCCGGTGGAGCGAAGGATTGGCGCTCGGGAAGTTTCGAGCAGATTCTTGCCAGGAAAGCTCACCAGGATTGGGAACCGGCCGAAGAAAAGCCAGGAGTGGTCGAGACGGCGCCTGCGGCGAGTAACTACGTTGTGGAGACGCCGACTCCTCCCGCCAGCATTCCGGGACCAGCAACGGTGACGGAGGCGATTCCGAGTACGCCATTGGCGGTCGATGCATGGGCGGGAATAAATCCGCCAGCTTCACAGGAAAAAATCTCGATTAAGACACCCACGGCTGTGGAGGAAGTAACTCCCGTGAAGGAGCGCGAACGGCCTCCGTTGGAAACGGCGGTTGCGAGGACACCCGAAGCGAGCCAGGTCGAGCCGCAAACGAAAACATCCAAGGAGGCGTGGTTTTCTGTGCCGTCAAACCCCTGGAATGCCGAACTCGAGAAGGCCAACCGGCTGGCTTCGACATGGGATTCCGGCGCGCCGGTGGCTACTGCTCCGGTGTCCGGCAACGGAACAGAAAAGGCCACTGAGGCCATCAGCGAAGCGACTCCGAAGGTGATCGAGGAAGCGGCCTTGCCTGCGGAGACCGTGGAAGCGATCCGCGAGGAAGCCGCTCAAGTTGCCGAAGACGCTGCGATCCCAGAGCAGCAAAGCTACGACGGAGCGGGTTTTTACGCGACCGAGGAAGCGATTGAGGCGCCCGAGTCAACACCGAGATCGGCTGCAACACCGGCGGCGGGTTCGACGCCCAGCATCGAAGACCTCGTCGCAAGAGTGCTGGCAAAGTTGAATCCCGAGGTCTTGCAGGCTGTTACGCGCGAGATTCTGAAGCCCGTCGTGGAAGCAATGGTCCAAGAAGAGTTGAAGTCGAAGAAGTCGTAATTCCCTGGTCTGTCGCGTCGAAATTCCATCCACACTTTGTATTCACCAAGATTCAATGCTGCATCGAAAGTGTGCAACTTGCCGAATTGACGGCGCTGCTTTGCCCCTCGTATAGTCGAAGATTACTCTGATCGAGTTAGACGTGCCTAGGAAGGGCCAAGGCCCGCCACTCATGGGAGAAGCGCACTGGATGGTTCGCGAGATAGCAAAAGCGTATGAACCGCAGCAGATCGAACCGCGGTGGGCAGACTTCTGGGTAAAGGAAGAGCTGTTCAAAGCGGAGGCGAGTGCACCTGGGCCGGTGTTTTCGATCGTCATTCCCCCTCCGAACGTGACCGGGTCACTGCATATCGGACATATGTTGGAGCACACCGAGATTGACATCCTTACTCGCTGGCACCGGATGCTTGGGCACAACACGTTGTATTTGCCCGGTACCGACCACGCGGGCATTTCGACACAACGCGTCGTGGTCAAACACCTGATGGATCAAGGCATTGACTACCACAAGCTGGGACGGGAGGAGTTCGAAAAGCAGGTATGGAAATGGAAGGCAGAGGCTGGCAGCGAGATTACGCGGCAGATGAAGGGCATTGGGGAAAGCTGCGACTGGTCACGGGAGAAGTTTACCCTTTCGCCGGAAATGTCACGCATCGTACGTGAAGTTTTTGTGCGGCTTTATGAAGAGGGATTGATTTACCGCGAGCAGAGGTTAGTGAATTGGTGCCCGGTGTGCCTCACGGTGCTGAGTGACCTGGAAGTCTTGCACGAAGAGCGGCGAGGTCATCTGTGGCATATCAAGTATCCGGTTGTGGGCACGAAAGAGTTTCTCGTGGTGGCCACGACGAGGCCGGAAACGATGCTGGGCGACACGGCGGTCGCAGTGAATCCGGAAGACGAACGGTACACCCATCTTGTTGGCAAGAGAGCGCTGCTGCCGTTGATGAATCGGGAGATTCCGATCATTGCGGACGCGATGGTGGACCGCGAGTTTGGGACGGGCGCGGTGAAAATTACGCCCGCGCACGATCCAAACGACTTTGAGGTGGGGCGACGCCACACACTTGCGGAAATTGACGTGATGACGGACGACGGCAAAATGAGCGGTGCGGCAGGCACGTACGCGGGGATGGATCGCTTCGAGGCGCGGAAAACAATTGTTGAGGATTTGAAGGCGCTGGGCCTTTTGGAAAAAACTACCGAGCACACGAATGCCGTCGGCCTGTGCGAACGAAGCAAGACGATTGTCGAGCCGCGGGCTTCGACGCAGTGGTTCTGCAAAATGAAGCCGCTGGCGGAGCCTGCCATTGCGGCGGTGGAGCGGGGAGAAATCCAGATCGTGCCGGATAACCGTCGCGAGGAGTATTTCAACTGGATGAGGAACATCCGCGACTGGACGCTGTCGCGGCAACTGTGGTGGGGACACCGGATTCCAGCGTGGTATTGCAAAGAGCACAAGCACGTCACCGTGGCGCGAGAAAAGCCGGCGAGGTGCGTGACGTGCGGGTCCACGAATCTCGAGCAGGACCCGGATGTTCTCGACACGTGGTTCAGTTCGGGGCTTTGGCCATTTTCAACCCTGGGGTGGCCGGAAGAAACAGCCGACTTTAAGAAATACTATCCGACAAGCTTGCTGATTACCGGATACGACATCCTGTTTTTCTGGGTGGCGCGGATGATCATGATGGCGATTCACTTTACGGGGAAAGTTCCGTTCCGCGCGGTTTATCTGCACTCGTTGGTGCGCACCGGGAGCGGCGAGAAGATGTCCAAGTCCAAAGGGACAGGACTCGACCCCGTGGCGCTAAACCAGCAGTACGGAACGGATGCGATGCGGTTTTGCCTGGCGTCGATGGCGGCGCCGGGGACGGACATCGTGCTGTCCGAGGACAAGCTGGCGAGCGCGCGGAATTTCGCGAACAAAATCTGGAA
>WNFT01000784.1_pt1 | contig 58109 bp, 36 predicted proteins | sample 5400191 | NCBI WGS metagenome assembly WNFT01 (sample SAMN13153359, study PRJNA577476) | soil metagenome | isolation source: 80 cm saprolite under Madrone tree | place: USA:California | collected 2016-06-14 | reverse complement strand
GGAAATCGGCGACGTCTTTGTAGAATTGGGCCACGAAGCCGTCCTTGGTGGCGTATGCCGAGTACGTCTCGGGCGGGACATGGATGACATAATGTCCAGTTGGGCCGGAAGTATCAGACCCGACGATCCCTCCATGGCCAGGCACGCTCAGGGAAATCTTGACGCCAGAAATCGGAGCGCCGTTGGTTTCATTAAGTACTGTCCCACGGATAACGGCACTCTGCCCTGTGGAACTCGTGAGGGGCGCTGGTTTACCCGGCGGTACAGCTTGCGCGAGAGTTAAGACTTCAAACAGCAATAACAGGAGGCACGAATTCATCGTTTTCTCCAGAAAAGACATTTCGAGGTGGACTGAGCACGTTCGTTCTGATTACTCGAGATAAACTGTCCCCTATGGTACTGCTCTCTCTACTCAGAACACTACCCTCGGGGCCTCGAAATCCATTTCAGTTCTTGAATTTTGGTTGGAGAATGGGCCCTGCAAAGCGATCTTCCAGGAAGACAGGAAGTCGGCTCCGTGAAACTGAGAATCGTGTTCTCAACGATACCTAACGATTAACGCCGTAGGGTTTAGGGATCTTGCTTCAGTTGGCGAAAGTCGGCATCCCGGACAGGTGCTTCGCCGCGTAGTAGCGTTCGGCAAAGTGAAGGGTATGCGGCTACACGTCCGTGTGGATCGCCGTTAACCGCTGCTGGTTGTTGCAAGCCTCATCATCTGTGTCTCCTCAAATGGTCAGCGTAGCAAGCAACGCCCCGATATCCTGAGTGTTCTTCAGACGTCAGAGTAGGATGAAGGGGTTTGTCCGGGCGGATGGCGGCGGCGAACCTCAACGCCTGACCGACAGTAAGAATCGTCAAACATCACGTGTCCTGGCATCCCAGCGGGAAGTTTTGGCCGCGATTCGCAAGGGAAGCTGCTTTTTTACATTTGTTCTTGAGAACGGGCTCATTATATTAGCCACGTGAACAACAAGCCAGTCACAGGAGGTCCACCATGAAAGCGAAAGTAGTTAGACTTTTCGTTCTCACGGCGGCAATCGCGTCGACGCTGACCGTGGGCGCGCGTCCTGGTCAGAATGCGAGCAAGCCTGCCGCGAAGCGGGTCAAATTGCTCGGCGGAATCCTCGTCCCCGGCGATCGTCTTCGGTGGGACATCGCATGGGTCGACCAATCCACAGCTCGCCTGTATCTGGGAGAAGCGGGCAATGCCGGCGTCGACGTCTTCGATGCAGAGAATGATCTTTTTCTTGGCCGCATCGGCGGTTTCCACGGAGTGCCGGCGCCTGATGATCCATGCATGGGCAACCAGGGAATGGGTCCCAGTGGGGTGGTTGTAACGCCCAACCATCAACTTTGGGCCACGGACGCACATGGCACAGTCAAAGTGTTCGATGTATCGACCGCCGAACCGCCGTTTAATCTGGTGAAGCCTCTGGCAACGATTTCAACCGGCGCTCAATGCCGTGCCGATGAAATTGGATTCGATCCGAAGGATCACGTCATTATGGTCGGGAATCCAGCGGAGAAACCTCCCTACGCCACCGTGATTTCCTCGGATCCGCCGTATGCAGTACTGAGCAAGATTCCATTTGAGGGCGCAAGAGGAGTAGAACAGCCATTGTGGGTTCCGAGTCTCAAAGGCGGACGCATGCTGGTGACGGTACCGGGCCTCGGCGGAACGGGTGGCGTCGCGGTTATCAATCTCACGAATCCGTCGCGACCGGTTGTTGAAACGACGTACCCAACGCCGAATTGCGCCTCAGGTCTTGTTCCAGGACCGTCGCAACATCTGATGGTCGGCTGCGGTGGAGGTAAGCCGCTCATTATCATCCGTGCGCTTGACGGAAAGCTGATCACTACCGTCGAAGGAACTCACGGCGGGGATGAGCTCTGGTACAACGCGGGCGACAACCGGTACTACGCCGCAACAGGAAATGGCTCTAATCCGATCCTCAGTGTCGTGGATGCCGCGACCGGCGCGTTGATCGACAATTTGCCCGCGGGTCCGGGCGTACATTCACAGGCGGCTTACCAAGGGAACAATCACGTATTTGTTCCCATCGGCCCTCCGACTCAGGCCTCGCCAAAAGACACGTGCAATGTGATGTTTGGTTTTCCGGCGAATCAGGGCTGTATCGCCGTCTATGGTCCCGTGAAATGAGTCGCGGTTTAGGAACACCACGAAAATGGAAACAAAAAGCCGCTGAGCAGGCGGAAGAACCGCGGAACTATCCCAAACCATTCTCTGCGCACGGAGCGGACCTTTATTTTTCTTTTCTAATTTGAACCTGTCCCCTATTATGCCGTGCACGTTGAAAACAGAAATCGATAGCAAAAACCCGCAGGGATCATCCGTGTTTTCTTTTAGGGGCACACATGCAAAATAGCGGAAGGCATAGCATCGGTCGGGGCGCCCTGCTGGGATTGCTCTTCATATCCGTGACCTGTTCAGCAGCATTTGCGCAAAATACCGCGCAGATCAGTGGCTCAGTGAAGGATCCGTCCGGGGCTGTTCTGCCCGGCGTGGAAGTGAATGTCACCCAGGCCGACACTGCAGTAACTCGCAGCGCCGTATCCGACGAAACAGGCGCTTTTTTATTGCCGAATCTTCCGATTGGTCCATATCGGCTGGAAGCCAAGCTGCCAGGATTCAAAACATTTGTGCAGACTGGAATCGTGTTGCAGGTTGGCGCAAACCCGACCATCAACGTGACTCTCGAACTGGGCCAGATTTCCGAACAAATCGAGGTACAGGCAGACGCGGCCCTGGTTGAAACTCGAAGCACAGGCGTCGGACAAGTCATCGATAATGTGCGGGTCCTGGAAATGCCGCTCAACGGACGGCAAGTCACCGAGTTGATTCTACTCTCGGGTGCTGCGATCGGCGGCCTGGCGCAGACCCCCGCGGGACGGAACTATCCCACGGACTCGATCTCCGTGGGCGGCGGCCTGAACAACGGGTTGCTTTATCTCCTTGATGGCGGCACCCACAACGATCCTTTCAACAATTTGAATCTTCCCTTGCCTTTCCCCGACGCGCTGCAGGAGTTCAAGGTCGAGACCAGCGCACTGACCGCTCAGTACGGTCAACACTCGTCGGCTGCGGTAAATGCGGTCACGAAGTCGGGCACCAACGAATTTCATGGAGACCTCTTCGAATTCGTCCGTAACGGTTCTCTGAACGCGCGCAATGCATTTGCCCTCCAGCGTGATTCGCTGAAGCGCAATCAGTTCGGCGGCGTCATCGGTGGACCTGTCATAAAGAACAAACTGTTTTTCTTCGGCGGCGAGCAGACTACTCTTGTCCGTTCTGCGCCCCTGGATCTCACCGCGTTTGTGCCCACTGCGGCTATGCTTGCGGGCGACTGGACGGCGGTAACCTCTCCTGCCTGCAATGGCGGCCGGTCGATCGCACTCAGGGCTCCATTCGTGGGAAATCGAATTTCCCCAACTCAGTTCTCCCCGGCAGCGCTAAACCTTCTTAAGCAACTCCCGGCTCCAATCGACGATTGTGGAACTGTCAAATACGGCTCCAATAACAAGAGCAATGAACACACTATCGTCAGCAAGGTCGACTATCAATGGAGTCCCAAGCAGTCACTCTTCGGCCGGTACGAGTTTTCGAGGCTTGACCTCCCAACCAACTATAACGGCATTAGTGTGATTACGGCGACTGAAGCCGACCGGAAGTTCCGAGCCCAATCACTCGTCCTTGGCGACACATATCTGCTCGGTCCGAATGTAGTCAATTCTCTTCGCGCGACGGTGCTGAGAACCGTCAGCGAAAAGACCAGGCGGGACTACTTCACTCTGGGCGATCTCGGAGTCAAGAATTTCTACTACCCGCCGGACATGCCCAAAGTGCCGCAGATTAATGTCGCGGGCGCATTCGTCGCAGGCAGTCAAAACCTCGTTCCTGGCGTCGGCAACGCGACGGTTTACCAGGTCTCCAACGATATAAGCCTGGTAAGGGGAAAGCATCAGATCGGCCTGGGAGCGAACTATATCTACTCGATGGTTAATATCCTCGCCACCTCCTTCGCCGGGGCAGCCGTCACTTTTTCAGCAACAAACACCAATATGAGTTTGGGCGATCTGATGTTGGGGAGAATGAACACCTACACCCAGGGCAGTGTGACCACTCACTACCCTCGCCAGGATTATTTGGGTACATATTTGCAAGATACCTGGAAAGCGACGTCAAGGTTGACCATCAATGCCGGTATTCGATGGGAGCCGTTCCTGGCGCAGCATGACAAGGAAGGCCGGATCCTGCACTTCCAACAAGATTGGTTTGATCAGGGCCTTCGAAGCGGAGTGTTTAAGAACGCCCCTGTGGGCCTGCTGTTCCCCGGCGACGCTCCCGTCACACACAACAATTTCATGGCTACGCAATGGTTGCATTTTGCGCCGCGTGTGGGATTGGCGTTCGATCCGAGAGGCGACGGGCGTATGACCGTACGAGCAGCATACGGAATCTTCTACGACTATCCACACATGTATCAGTTCAATGGGCTTCGCGACTCACCGCCCTGGGGATCGCGCGTGATTCTTTCGAATCCGGCTGGCGGTTTTGACGATCCCTGGCAAGGCCAACCTGGCGGAAATCCATTTCCGTTGGCAGTCAACGCGAACTCCACGTTCCCGCCATCCGCTGTGATCGTCAATCTTCCACTGAATCTCCGAATGCCCTACGTCAATCAGTGGAACCTCAGCGTTCAAAGACAAATTGGTGAGGACTGGCTTCTCGCAGCAAACTATATCGGTTCGAGTGGCATTCATGTCCTGAGCACCGCCGAAGGCAACCCGGCTGTATTTCTGGGTCTGGGGGCTTGCGTCATCAATGGCGTCAGCTATCCGACATGTTCCACCACCGGGAATACGGCGGCGCGGCGTGCATTGACTCTGAAGAACCCGGCTCAGGGCCAATACTACGGCGCCATGGTTAACGGAGACGATGGCGGAACCCGGAGCTATAGCGGCCTTCTGGTTTCGATCCAGCGTCGAGCCGGCAAGAGCGTCACGTTAAACACGAATTACACGTGGGCGCACTGCATAGACGACGGCCAGCAAACCCTTTTCCAGAATGGCGGGTCGCAGCTACCGGAACGCCGCCGCGTGAATCGCGGAAATTGCGACTCAGATCGCCGCCACAATTTCAATCTGTCAACGGTATACAGCACTCCGCAGTTCGCAAACGCGACATTACGCACCCTGGCAACCGGCTGGAAGATTGGCGGTATTCTGCGCGTGGTTTCGGGGAGCTATCTGAATGTCACGTCCGGTCTGGATCAGGCATTGACGGGCGTGGCGGGCGAGCAGCGCCCCAACCAGGTGCTTGCCAATCCATTGAACGCCGACAAGAGCGGCGATCTATGGATTAATCCGGCAGCATTTGCACAACCGGCTCTGGGGACCTACGGGAACCTGGGCTCGCGCAACATTCTTGGCCCTGGAAGTATTGTGATCAACACGAACCTCACACGAACATTCCAGATTCGCGAGAAACAGTCCGTGGAATTCAGGGTGGAATCGTTCAATCTGCCGAACCATGTGAACCCGATCAATCCGAACACGGTTCTGTCGAATAGTACTTTCGGCAAAATCCTGAACGCAAATGATCCGCGAATCATGCAGCTTGCGCTGAAGTACGTGTTCTAGAAAGCGGTAAATCTTTACGGTGAGTCGGCTTCAGCCGCTGGAACCAATTCAAAATCGAAAAATATTTCTTCATTGCCATCCTCGAATCGCACCACGCAACGCGTTTGGCCCTGAAAGTCATAGGTGGAAAGAACAATCCCAACACGCCGCTTGTCGGCAGATCCATCCATGACAAGGTCACCGATTTTGAATTGTTCCCGCATCTGAAGGCTGGGGCACCGGCGGATTACGCTCCTTCCAGTTGGCGGCGAATCTCTTGTTTAATATCTTCGTCCGTATCCAGGTCTCGAATTCTCAGATGAACCGCCGTCTGAAATGCAGCGAGCCAGGAAAATGTGATTTCCAGCGCATCCGGCAATAGGTCGACGTGGTCGATTTTAAAACCAGCGAAGGTCTTTCCCATCTCGCGTGCTACTTCGTTTGCTAATTCTTCAATTCTTCGCTGCGTCATATCAGGCGATGTTTGCGGTTTCCAAGTAAGTTAACTACATCGACTATGCGTGAATCGGTGTTGATCAAACAATTAGGGAGAATTTGGTGGCATACAGGAAAAGAACCCTGTATTCCATCGGGAAAAGTCTTTAGGGACGGTAGGTGAAAAACCGGGCAGCGGCGGGCTGAACGATTCGATTATTGATCCGGACTTACGATTCCGAGACGAATAGCATATCGGACCAGCCCGGCCGTATCGTGGATTCCAAGTGTCTGCATGATCTCGGCTCGATGAGATTCCGCCGTTTTTGCGCTGATTCCGAGCTTTGTGGCTATCTCCTTCGACGTATTTCCCTCCGCGACCAACTGCAGAACCTCTCGCTGCCTGAGCGTGAGCCGATCCGGCGAACCTACCTTGGCGCCTTCCACGAGTCGGGCTACGACATGTTTGGCAACGCTGTCGGTGATGTGATTGTTCCCTTCGTTGACTGAGCGGATGGCCTGGTCCAACTCCGCCGGACTGATGTTCTTCAACAAATACCCGGCAGCCCCCGCGCGCAGTGCCTGCAAGACGTGTTCTTCCGTGCCGTGCACGGAGAGAATAATGACGCGCACCGAGGGGAATCTGCTGACAATCCGTGCCGTCGCCTCCAGACCGTTCAATTCCGGCATATCAATGTCCATTAAGACAATACCGGGTCTGTGCATTTCTACCAGTTCAAGCGCTTCGCGGCCATTGGAGGCTTCCCCAACGACGTCAATCCCCTCAAGCTGGTTCAACAGCGAATGAATGCCGGCTCTAACCAATACGTGATCGTCGGCCAGAACCACGCGCAGCACTGGTTTCATTCTCAATTCCACCTTAGCCCGCTCTCGCGGCGTCCACCGCTGCAAGCGGTAGCCACACCGCGACAGTTGTGCCGCGGCCGGGTTTCGATTCGATTTCGAGTTCCCCGCCGATCAGTTGGACTCGTTCTTGCATGCCCAGCAGGCCGAGAGAGGCACCGAGCGATGCGCGAACCATGGCGGCCTGGTGGTCAAAGCCCAAGCCGTCGTCCTGGATGAGAAGGCGAATGCTTTCGGAGTCTGGTCGTAGCTCCACCACCACATTTTGCGCCCTGGCATGACGTGCCACATTCGTCAGCGCTTCCTGAACGACACGGAAGCACGCCGTCCGGATCGTCTCAGGGGTGTCATATCCGGGTGCTGCAGCGACGAACTGCGTCCGAATTCCGGTGCGTTCTTCAAATCCGCGCACATACCAGTTCAGCGCCGCTTCCAGGCCGAAATCGTCGAGCATGGAGGGGCGCAACTCAAGCGACATGTTTCGAACCTGTTGAAGCGCGCGATCCACGATCTTCATACTCTCATCGAGCCGGGGCCACAGAGACTCATGCGCTTTACTTTGGACCACCTTTAAATTGATGCTGACGGCGGACAGCACCTGTCCGATCTCGTCGTGCAATTCTCGGGCGACCCGTCGACGGTCCGCCTCCAGCATTGCGAGCACGCTTTCGGAAAGCCGTCTCAATCTCTCCGATGTTTCACGAAGGGAGTTTTCAATCTGTTTTTGGTTCTGTTCAGCGTTTCGACGATTCGTAATGTCGCGGGTCACGCCGACCAGGGCAGTCACGTTTCCATTTGCGTCTCTCAAAGGGGCGGCGTGCGTCTCGACCCAGCGGGAGGATCCTTTGAGTCCCATGATCTCAAACATGAGCGTTCCGGATTCGCCGCTAAACACAGCCTGGGTGAGGTGTTTTAACGCTTCTCGGTAAGGCGTCTTCACCAGCGGGTACACACAATGGCCAATCACCTGGTCTAGACTGTCGGCATCTATCATTCGCAAGCCGGCGGGATTCATGTCGAGAATGTGCCCAGCTGCATCGAGCACCTTGACGCATTCCGGTTCGGTATCCAGGATTGCCCGCAGCTTCAGCTCCCGCTCCGAAAACTTCTGCTCGAATTCGGCTCTGTGTCTCTCCAATTGGCTGATTTCCAGACGCACTTCGCTTTGGTCTGCAAACACCTGGGCAAATTCCCGCAGCAACCTGACATCGTTTTCCGTCCATCTACGAGGCATCCGGTCCATGACGCAAAGGCAGCCCTTAAGATCGGTTCCTTCCCATGCAACCTGTATCCCCAGGCAGGCTGCCAGATCCTCAATCTGGTTGGCCGAACAGTTTTGGAAAGCGGGATCGTCCCGGGTGTCGCCGGCGATCAGCGGCGCTTCATTCGCTGCGACGTGTCTGCAGACAAAATCCGCCAGCGGCAGGTCGCTTCCGGACGTCCAGGATTCGGGCACGCCGAAATCGCTCCTGATGCACGGTCGAGAACCAGCCAGGAGGCAAAAGAGGACTATGGGTGATTTCAGAACTGTCGACGTGAGCCGCGTCAGGCCGTCCAGGTTTTCATCGCGGCGCGCCTCCCTGAAGAGTCCTACTTTGCTAGTGTCCGCGAGCTCTGGGTAGGCGACGGGAACGCTTCTTCTATTCATGACAGATCCTTTAGAATAGCTGCGAGTTTACACCACAGGAATCCCGCATGAAAAGGCGTGTTGCCCAAGCACCCCGCGGAGCGGCGAAACAACCTTAGCCGTGGGTGTCCGCCCGGAAAAGCAGTGGTTTGCGGCGGACCGATTGATTTCAACATGCATTCCGCTTAACTTATCGACTCAGGGGAGTTAACGTGAGGCGCAGTTTATTGCTTTCCATGCGGAGCACCTGAACGAGTTTGCCCCGCCTGTTCCGCTAGTGTTGACGGGGCGGGATGTCACTTCCATTTCACTCTTGGCGCAGAAGGAGGCAATCGTGATGAACCGTGGCCGTCGTCTTGTGGTGCTGCTTGGCGTCGTCCTGCTCGCAACCGCCGCCGCGTTGTCGCCGCGGGTAGCTCCGGCGGCACTGGGCCAGGCCGCGTCGAACCACAACGCGACCCGGCCGGACTTCGATCGGCTGATGAAAGAGCTCTCTAACTGGGGGCGATGGGGCAAAGACGATCAGATGGGGGCCGTGAACCTCATCACAGCCGCCAAACGCAAGTCAGCGTTGGCCTCAGTTAAAGAAGGCTTCTCGGTGTCGATGGCGCGCAGAGCAGAAACCGAGCCGGCGCTCGACAACCCGCGGCCGATCACGCGTGTCATGGGGGGTGCGGGTGGTGGGGCAAATGCCGCAGCCACGCCACCGGATATCAGCGGCGCGTCGGATACGCTGACCGTCTCCTACCACGGCTTCGTGCACACGCACATGGACACGTTCTGCCATCGGGCCTACAAGGGGCTCATGTACAACGGCATGCCGATGACCTCGGTCACCGAAAAAGCATGCCCCATGGGCTCAATCTACGCCTGGAAGGACGGCATCATCACGCATGCTGTGTTGATCGACATTCCGCGTCTCAAGGGCGTCGATTATCTCGAGCCGGGCACGCGCATCTACCCCGAAGACCTCGACGCGTGGGTAAAGAAAGCCAATCTGAAGATTCAACCGGGCGACGCGGTGCTCATCCGCACCGGACGATGGGCGCTGCGTGATGCGAAAGGACCCTACAACACGAACCAGCTCGCCGGGTTGTACATCACGTGCGCGAAGTGGCTGCACGATCACGATGCCGCAATCCTGGGCAGCGACGGCGCGCAGGACGTCCACCCGTCTGGCATCGAGGGGATCGCCGAACCGATTCACGCCCTTGTGCTCGTCGCGATGGGAATGCCCATCTTCGACAACCTCGATCTCGAGGCCGTCAGCAAAGAGGCCGCGAAGCGGAACCGGTGGGACTTTCTTGTCACCGCGGCGCCGCTGGCGATACCCGGTGCCACAGGGTCACCGCTGAACCCGATTGCGACCTTCTGATTTATCGCGGTGAATACGAGCGCGGGACGCGCATAGAGAGGATCGGTCATGAAACACTGGAAGATTGGAGTCGTCATTTCAGGTTGCGCGATGCTCGCGGCGCCGCTTCTCCTTTCACAAGGTTCGCGGAACATCGACTGGCCCGTCTACGTTTCTCAAGATCCGTTAGAGGGCGAGATTCTTGACCGCAGCGTCGTATTGCTGTGACGCTTCCCCTGATCGCGTCAGGGAAACGCCCAAATCGCGCAAGAGGCCATTGTCGATGGCGTAGATCCATCCATGGACGCTGATTCTCTGCTGTCGTGACCAGGCATCACGCACGCTGCTGGTCTGGGCAACGTTCAGCACCTGCTCGATAACGTTTAACTCGCACAGGCGATTGCACCGGATAACCTTCCGGAGTGCACCCAGTTGTTCCCGATGTTTGTCTCGAATGTCGCGTACATGCCTCAACCATTGGTCGCACAGCCCGAGGCTGCGATCCTCCAAAGCCGCTTCAACCCCACCGCATCCGAAATGACCGCAAACAATGATGTGTCGAACCTGCAGCACATCGACCGCGTACTGAATCACGGAAAGACAATTCGGATCATCTAGCGCGACCACATTCGAAACGTTGCGATGGACGAAAAGTTCGCCGGGTAACAGCCCGACGATTTCATTCGCTGGCACGCGACTATCCGCGCAACCGATCCACAAATATTTTGGTGTCTGCTGGCGGGCAAGCCTCTGGAAAAAACCCGGATCACTCGTGGTCATCTGTGCGACCCAGCGTCGGTTGTTTTCGAAAAGATGGTTCAATCCGTGCATCGACAGACATCTTATCAGCCTGGCAGCAGGATGCCGAAAAAACCGGGCGCGTGGGGATCGGGTGTGACAAGAGTGTCGTTGAAACTTTCGTGTTTCCTTTGTTAGCCTTCTCCAGCCATGCCCAACCTATACTAATGATGCTCAGTTCCCTTTGCTGTTGCAGTTTACACGGATATGCCATTTAAGGAAGGTGGGTCATGGTGCTGAAAGTCCAGAGAGCCAGGTTCCTGGTCGCTGTGCTCGTAGCAGCTGTATCTCTTCTTGTGAACGCGCCGCGGTCAGTTGCCCAAACCGTTGCGGGAAGAATAGTGGGTACGATCCGGGATTCGCAGGCAGCGGTAATCCCGAATGCGTCAGTGTCCGCTAAAAATTTGGAGACGGGAGCCGAGCGGACAACGCTGTCGGACGCCTCCGGCGGATTCAACATCACCAGCATTCCGGCGGGATCTTATGAAGTAACTGCCTCCGCTCCCGGCTTTCAGAAGGAAGTGCGCAGCGGTGTCACCCTGACGGTTGGGGCGGCTCTGCGCGTGGACTTTACTTTGAACGTCGGGGGCCTGCAGGAACAGCTCGTGGTGACAGGGGAGGCGCCCCAGGTGGACACGACCACCTCGACCATGGCGGGACTGGTGGCCGAGACAACCATCCGCGAGCTGCCGCTGAATGGACGCGACTGGCTGCAACTGGGGGCGTTGCAGCCCGGGGTCCTCATCGGACTGAGCAAGAACCCGGACCTCGGCGAAAACGTCACCCACGGGGGCGGTATGTTTATGTCGATTTCGGGAGGCCGTCCCACGTCGAATGTGTTCATGGTGGATGGGCTGGTGATCAACGATAACGCTAACAAGAGCCCGGGAAGCGCGCTCGGCGTTAACCTCGGTGTCGATGCCATCAGGGAGTTCTCCGTTCTTACGAGTACCTATTCGGCCGAGTATGGAAGGAGCTCGGGTGGCGTGATCAATGCCATCACCAAGGCCGGCACCAACATGGTTCATGGCACGGCATTCTATTTCGACCGCAACAGCGCCCTGGATGCGCGAAATTTTTTCGATCAGCAGATCCCGCCCTTTCGCCGGCATCAGTTCGGTGGCGCACTCGGTGGCCCGATCAAAAAGGATAAGCTGTTCTATTTCGCCAACTACGAGGGATTACGGCAGTTCTTGAGCGAATCGTTTTCATCCGACACGCTCTCGCCAAATGCCCGGAACGGCATTCTCGCTTCCGGAGCCACTGTCCGGATTGATCCCCGGGTCGCACCGTACCTTGGCTTATTTCCTGTCGCGAACGGCCGGATCACTGGAGATACCGCGAAGTACGTATTTGGAGCCGGACAGCTGGGAGTCGAGAATTATGCGATCGGCAGAATGGATTATCTGACCAGCGCCAGCGCTACGATCTCTGGCAGTTATATGTTCGATGCGTCGCACTCCTCCACGCCCGACGCCTTCAACAACAAGCTGGTCGGCGATCGAGGGCGCCACCAGAGGTTCACGCTGAGCGTGCAGTATGCGTTCAGTCCGACCCTGCTCAATACCCTCAATACGGGATTTTCCCGAGCAGTGGGAGCGGCGAATATCGATGCTCAGGCAAACCTACCGTTGGTGACCGATAAGTCGCTCGGTTACTTTCCTAACCAAAATGCGGGCACGCTTACCGTCGCCGGCCTCGATATTCCCGGCGGACTCGGCGCCACGGGAGGGGACAGCGTTTGGTGGACGACACCCCAACTGAACGATAACGTCCTCTGGGTGAAGGGGCGCAACAGCATTCGGACCGGATTCAGTGTCGAGGCCATCCGCGATAACCTCGATGTAGGGCACAACCCGATCGGCGACTGGCAGTTCAACTCGGTCCAGGACTTTCTGACGGACGTACCTTCGGTGTTCGGTACTGCCGTACCCGGCCGTGGTTCCTACCGCGGGATCCGCGAGAAGATTTTCGGCTTCTACATCCAGGACGATCTCCGGCTTCGCTCCAATCTTACCGTCAACCTCGGCGTGCGTTACGAACCGACGACCACGATGAGTGAGGTGAACGGCTTAGCCTCCAATCTTCATAACCTGTGGGATGCTCAGATTGCCACTGGCAATCCCATGTACCAGAACCCGACGCGGCGCAATTTTGCTCCCCGGGTCGGCTTCGCCTGGGACCCGACCGGCACTGGCAAGACCGCCGTTCGCGCCGGCTTCGGAATGTTCAACGTTCTTCCGCTTCCGAACCTGCTCAGTGGCAATATCAACCACACGGTTCCGTTTAACTTGAACGCCACTGTCCCGAAGCCGCCGCCTTCGGCCTTCCCTAATCAAATCCTTCCCCTGCTCACCCCCGACGCTGGGTCCGGCTATTACATGCAAGGGGATCCGCCTGAGGCGTACAAACTGCAATGGAATTTGAACGTCGAGCGGCAGATCACGAGTGGCTTGAGCATCACGGCCGGATACGTTGGGTCTCGAGGCGTCCACCTTCCGCGGCGTTACGGCGATCTGAACCTGGTGCCGCCGTTCCTGGTCAAGACCGCTCCCGATGGACATCTGCTGTTTCCTACGACCGGACCAATCCAGCGGATCAATCCAAGCTTTCCTCTGATTCCCGCCACCTTATGGAATGGCTATTCCATCTATCACTCGGGGCAAGTCAATGTCTCACAGCGATTCGCTCATGGATTTACTTTTCAGGGCGTCTATGTGTGGTCGAAAAATATTGATGTCGGCTCCTCCGAGGTCAACCGAAGCGACAATTTCAACAACGTGGATGCCCCCTACGGCTTCAAGCCCGGTTTGGAACGTGGCGTTGCCGACTGGGATGTTCCCCATCACTTCACTTTGAATTTCGTCTGGGATCTGCCGAAGCCCTCAACCCGAAGTGTCGTTCCGCGAATTTTGCTTTCGGGCTGGGAATTGGGCGGAATCTTCACAGCGCAGAGCGGCATGCCTTACAGCGCGACAATCGCTGCAGACCGAGCCGGAACCGGTACCGCCGCGGGCAACAACAATGGGCAGAGGCCGGATTACAATCCCACGCCCGGCTGTTCCCCGAGCGCGGTCAACCCGGGCCATCCGGAAAATTACATTAAATTGCAGTGCTTCTCATTTCCGGCGGCCGGCCAGTTGGGCAATCTCGGGCGCAACACGTTGCGCGCCCCAGGTCTGGAAGACTTCGATTTTTCGCTCTTCAAAAACCACAATCTGCTGGGCGAGAAAATGAAGGTCCAGTTCCGAGCTGAGGCTTTCAATCTGTTCAACCGGGCTAACTTTGGCGCCAGGGTCGCATCCATAATCAATGGCAGGGGCGCATACGTTCCAGGCAACGCCGCTCTTAAGGCGCCTACGGTCACCACTTCGCGCCAGATCCAATTCGGGACAAAGCTTATCTGGTGATTCAGGCAATAGAAGTCTCTTACGGCCGGTATACGTTGGCGTACCCCCGATCGCCGTCACGCCATTCCAGTCGACGCTTGTATGATCAAAGTATCCCGGGGCGGATAGGACGGATTTGTGACGGCTAAGAAACCTTGGCGAGTCGCTATCGTTTACGACTTCGATGGAACGTTGGCTCGCGGAAACATGCAGGAGCACAGCTTCCTTCCGGAGCTGGGCGTTAACAGCAAGACTTTTTGGAACGACGTAAAAGCGGCTGCCAGGAAGAACGATGCAGACGAAGTTCTTGTTTATATGTGGCACATGCTCGAATTAGCGAAGGAAAAAGGCATACGCATTACGAAGAAGGCCCTCACAAATCACGGCAAAGAGATACCCCTCTTTGACGGTGTCGACGACTGGTTTAGGCGAATAGACAAGTTCGCGACCGAAAGAACTCTCAGCATCGAGCACTACGTCGTCTCCTCGGGAAACCACGAGATTATTGCCGGTTCGAAGATCTTTCGCCTTTTCAAGAATGTGTACGCATCGAGATTCATTTTTGGGAAGGCTGGCGAAGCTGTCTGGCCAGCCGTCGCCATAAACTACACCACGAAAACGCAATTTTTATTCCGAATCAATAAGGGCATTGAGAATAGTTGGGACAATGAGCAAATCAACCGTTGGGTGCCGATGAATGAACGTCCAGTACCTTTCTCTCGAATGATCTTCATTGGTGACGGCGACACTGACATACCTTCGATGAAAATGGTTCGTTTCCAAGGCGGACACTCGATAGCTGTATTCGATCCGGAGAGCTTTCAACAGAGTCCGAAAAAGGTCTATCGCTTAATCGCCGAGGATCGCGTGCATTTTGTCGCTCCCGCAGACTACAGTGACGGTAGCCAACTGGACGTGACTATAAAAGGCATACTCGCTCGAATGGCGCGGGACGTTGGTTATCGGGGTCCTGATTGATTCGGAGTTCGCGCAAGCGACTTCCTCGCCGCCCCCGCAACACCCTACTTCGTGATGCTCGCGGGTGATGGGAGGACGCCTGGTTGGTGTGATCGACGATAGCTCCCGTCTTACAAATCGGAAATGGCTAAGGCTCAGCCTCGTGCGACTGCCCTTCGCCTGCAAGTTGGCAAATGTGGTTCATGCCGTTTGCTTTTTCCACTCGGCTCCACCCAATAGTGGCAAGACAAACAAGTTGGCCAGGATATCAATGATCGTACCGCAGACCACGACAAGGCCGAACCGCTGGGTGGGTGGAAAACCGGAAAGGACGAGAATGGCGAAGCCCGCGGCGATGATCACATCCGAATAGACAATTCCCCGCCATTGTTCCTCACGTCCGGCCACCCACGCGTTCCAGCCCGTCTTTCCATTGCGCTGAGCGCGGCGGACACCGAAGACGAGATGGACCATGGAGTCGATGGCCATGCCGATGCAGATGTTGGTGGCTGGCGCAGAAATGATATCGACGGGCACACCCAAAATCCCGATACCGCCCAGCATGCAAAGAGGCACGAGGCCCAGACTCAGGATCATCGCCGCCGCGCCGCGAATGCTCCGCGCGACGATCCAGGCAATGACCGCGAATAAGACGATCAACCAAAACAGGCCGGTCACGAGGCTCGACGCGACCATTTGTGCCAATTCTCCTTGCAGACGATAAGTCCCCCCGAGGAAAACTGGTTTGAAACCATGGTGGCGTACGATCGAGCGCAGGTCGTCCAACACTTCGACACGCGGCTTGACGCGCCCGTTTTCGACCATCCGAATGTAAAACGCCGCTTTTGTGCGATCCGGGGTGACAAAGCTCCGGGCGACGCGCTCGTGTTTCGGTTCTTCCATGATCTCGAGCATATGTTCCTTGCTCACAAGAAAGGCGAAGGGCCGGCGGTCGCCTTCAGCAATCAGGAGAGGGAGAGAAATCACGGTCCCGACCCCTTTGTGATTTTCGAGCGCGGTCTGCAGGATCCACATCTCCCTGAAAGCGTCACTTGTGTTCAGTTTGCTGCCATCCGCAGCGGCAATGACCAATGTGAGCGGATTTGAGCCGCCGTTGCGGTCCACATATTCAAGGCCGTCCCGCAGTTCCTGATGTGGCTTGAAATAATCGAGAAGATTCGGATCCGTGTTCAACTGTTTCAGACCGAAACCCAGGCCGACACTGACCAACATGACAGCGGCTGACAGCCAAACGAATCGGCGCGACCAAAACCGTGCCCCGGGTCCTTTTTCCGACACTGAACTTTTTCGCGGCACGGCCCAGCCCAGGAACCAGGGATACATCCCGTACGCGCAGACCATCGCAATTACCGTCCCGAGGACGCCTCCGAACCCGAGCTCCCGCAGCGGTTTGGCTGGTACGATCAACAAGCTCGCGAAGCCCAGCCCTGCGCAGACCATGGACCAGAAGGACGCGGGAAATGTCATGCGACACGCCTTCGCGGCCAGTTCCCTCGCATCCTTTCCCATCCCGCCGGCCAGCGTCTGCCAGTTGAATGTCATGTACACGAGGTGCGACATCGCTACGACAAATACGATCGTGCCGAGGTTCACCGTCAGGACGCCGATATTCCTGCCGAACAGTGATTGCACCAGCAACGTCAACAACACGGCGCTCGTACACGTGGCGAGCATTCCGATGAAAAGCCGCGCTGACCGGAACAGCACCCACATGGTCACCCCGAACAAAATGACGGCGGTGATGGTGAAGTAACGGAAATCGTGAGCCAGGTTGCGTCGAATCATCTCGGCGACATAAGGCGCCCCGGCGATCCGGATTCGAAAATCCTTGCTGTCGTACTCGTCGATGATGCCTTCGATGCGGCGGATGAGCTGTTCGGTGTCTTTGGTTTCGACGAATGCCACGACATTGCTGGATTTGTGGTTATCCGCAATCAGGAGGCGCTGCCAAAATGGACTGTCGTCGGCGTCGCCATAGTTCTTCGGGCCGTCAGTCAAACTTCGCACGCCTGTCACGGAGTCGATGGATTTAATCTTCTGCGTCAGTCGGTGTAGCCGTTCGAAGTACTGCTGCGAGACAATGTCGGATGAGGACACACTCAGAATGAGCTGGCTGCCGGCAGGAAAAAGTTCTTCGATCTTTTTCGATTCCTGAAACTTTGGATCGCTCGAGGAAAAGAAGAAATTCTCATCCACCCGCGGTTTCAAATCGACCAGCGTGGCCACAAGACCGAACAAAATGACGGTCACGGCAAGCATCAACCAGTGTGCCGATCGACCCATTCTTTTCAAACCGTTGAGGATGAAGCGCCCTCCCGTTCTCATCTGGTCCCCCAGGAAGAAGTAGCACGTTGTTCTCCAGATGGACAGGAGGATTCCTTCAGAATTGGAGTTGGAAAGTGAATTGGAAACTACGACCCTCGTTCAACGTGTTGGTGATCTTGCCGAATGCCGGAGAGCTCAAGTCCGGGTTAGGGTCCGCAAATTGGGGCGTGTTGAAGAAGTTGATCGACTCGGCGCGAAAGGTGAGATTCGTCTCCGAGCGCAGCGGCCACGAGCGCGCGAGGCTGGCGTTCATGTTGCGGATGCCTCCTCGCCGGAAGGTGTTGAACCCGAGGTTGCCGCGCGAATCGTTCGGCTGAATCAGCGCGAAGGCTGAACGCGGCAGGCGCGACTGTGAAATGTCCGGGTTGCCGATGGAGCGGCCGAGAATCGTGGGATCGAGAATGTTAGGACGGTCGCCATTGCTGCCGTCGACGTTCCCAAACCCGGGTCCGTCGGACCCGGAGATCACGGTGAAGGGGAGTCCGCTTTTGGCGAGAAACACCCCGGAAATTCGCCATCCGCCGGCCACGCGCCGGAGAAAGTGGTTCCTGGAGGAGGGGATCGCGTATTGGAATCGCACAATCGCCGCGTGGGACTGATCGAATGCGCTCGGGCCTTTGAGATCCTGCGCGACCGGTTCCTGCGATTGGCTGTAGCCCTGGCGCGCCTCATCGCCCGCGGCCATGTTGGTGTAGGCGCTGCCGGTATCGATGGCCTTACTGAACCAGTAGGAAGCATCCAGGGTGACGCCACGCCACGCGGGAGCTTTGAGGTCGATCCGCGCCGCGTCGAAATAGGCGTTCGAGGCGTTCTGAACCCGACGGAGTTCGAAGTAGCGCGGATCGGGGCGCCGGTCGGTAATGGTGGCCGTGGTCTGCGGGATGCCGGGTACATGCACGGCCCGGTTCGTGAACCACATCATAAAGAGCTTGTGGGTGCGGCTGCCGATGTAACTGAGTTGGATGTTCCAGGGGCGGCCCGGCAAAGGATCCCAACTGAAGTTGTATTCGTGCGTGTAGGGCGACTTCAAGTTGGACGGCACCTCGAAATGGGTGTGGCGCGCGCCCGGCCCCAGGTACGTATTCGCGAGCGGGTTGAGGAGCGGCGGCGCCTGGACCTCGACTTTGAGAAACCCTGGCGGATCCCAGCGGACTTGCTGAAGAGTCTGGTAGTAGATATCGCCGAATTGAAGTCCGTACGCGGCGCGAATGACACCGGCACGCGGGAGCTGCCACGCGAAACCGAACTGTGGCGCAAGCGCCTTGCAGTCGCAATCGAAGTTGATTTCGGTAAGGTGGTTCACCTCGCCGGGACCGGTGATTGGCTGGTAGCGGAGACCGAAGTTAGTAGTAAAATTGGACCGGACTTTCCAGACGTCGCCCACGAAGTACTGCTGCTCCCACCAGCGAAAACCCCGGTACCCTTCGCCAATACCGACGCTGTAACGGCTGGGAATACCCAGGCGAAAGTTGGTGATGGCGTCGCGGCCGAAATCGGAGCGGAAGTAATAATTGCCTCGGTCGCTCGACGCTTCACGGCCGTTGTTCTGATCCCGGACCCACTCAGCACCCGCGGCGAAGGAGTGCTTACCGACCTGGAGGCGGTAGAGGGCGGCGTAGCGGAAGCGATTCACGCGGCGATCTACCGGGATGGTGGCGTCCGGCCCAAGGCTCTTGTAGGAAGTCCCGATGATTACCTGCGGTCCCACTGCGTTGGGTTCCGGAACCAGCAGCGCATGAACGCGATCGAAACCCACTGTGAAGTCGATGAACGAGTGGGGATCGAAGGAGTGGTTCCAGGTCAGACGCGCATTGTGGGACTTGGTGTTCGTGTCGGGATTCTGGCCGGCCACAAATTCGAACGCCTGGACCTGCTGATTTGTGAAGGCGTGGCGCAGGAACAGGCGGTCGCGCGGGCCCAGATCCTGGTCCAGTCGGATCGTCGAGGCGTCGGTGTTAATGGACTGCGGCGAGTTGGTGTTGAGCGTCCGGGGATCGACGTCGTTGCGGTTGGGCGCAAGTTTCGGGTAGGCGTCGATCCAGCGCTGGATCAGGCGGTAGGCGGCAGGATCGGTGGTGAGCGGCACGCGCTCGGAGGCGAGAGGCACCAGCACATTGCCGTTCACGCTGCCCCGAAGGTTTTGTCCGGAGCCATCCACCGTGAGATGCGCGCCGCGCCACAGGCCAATACCGGCCACAAACCCGTAGTTGTTTTCGTGAGCGGGCTTCACGCTGCCGACTTGGAAGAACGATCGCGCGCTGAAGATACTGTTACTGTGAGTGAAGGAAATCCCGCCGTGGAAGTCTCGGGAGCGGAAGGCTGGGTCGAGGTGCATCGGTCCGGACGGCTTGTTGCCGAATTCCGTACCGAAGTAACGGAATTCCGGTTGGAAGGCGGGGGTGACGGTGGCACTGCTGCCGAGCCGGGCATTGAGCTCCTTGAGGGCGTTGTTGTCGATCAGATTGAACTGGACATTCTCGTTGCGGCGGCTTTCGCCCGCCTGTACTTCGGTTTTACCAAGGAGATTCAGTTCGGTGCGCTTGTCATCGGCGGGTGCTGGAGGCGTGGGCGTCCCGGGTGCGGCTTCGGCGGACTTGGGTTTTTCCGGCGCCCACACCTCCTGGCCCCGGCAAACGAGAGGCGGCGAGAGGATGCTGATTCCCAGCCAAACTCGAAAGAGCCATGCCCGCAAGGTCACAGTTCGCGCGGGCCGATGATTTATCTTCTTCGACAACACGAGCCGCCACTTTCGTTGTTGCGATCACACTCTACCATAGCTGATTAATCAAAACTGTAGCGGCGCTCTATGAGCGCCGGTCTTTCCTGAAACCAGCGAAATACCGGCGGTCATAGACCGCCGCTACAGCTCTAATCGAGTCCGACGACGAGGGCAATTTGATTGTTGCTGAGCTCAAGACCGGGATACAACTACTGAACCTGTGATGCCGGGCGATACTCCCGGCCGTACACGCGTACACACAGGTAGCATGCCAGGTCAGCTTCTACCCCGCCTTCTTCCATCCAGCTTATTGACACGCCTCCACATTGGTGCGCACTACGCCGGTTTGCCAGACACTAAGCCGGCTAAACGCCGAGCTAGCCACCGCTATGGCATGGAAATTTTCACCGCGGGCGCCTTCCGGACCAACTACCTATCCTGATCAGTTATTTCACTTAGCACCGTTCTGGCTTCTTACGTGCACTTTACACAGATACTACTGCAAAGCAGCTAAAATCCGGACAAGTCCAACGGTCTATTAACAGGTTACTGGAGTGGATCGAATGACCAAATGGAGCGTAAGCAAAAGAATTTGGCTGGCGTTTGGCGGCGTACTTCTAATGACGCTGATTTTTAGTATCCAGATCTACCGGCACATCAACGATGTTCAGGACAGTGTTGAAGAGCTCATTAAGGACGCCTGGCCGGGGCTCTATTCCATCATGCAGGTGGATGCAGGTGCGAAAAGCACCTTGAGCCTGATGAACCGTGTAGTGCTTGATCCCGACCCACGTCACAACCGCGACGACATTGCCGAGATACAATCGGACTGGGCGAGCATCGACAAACATTTGAAGGACTACGAGCAGACCGTCAGCAACGATCAGGATCGGCGGCTGTTCAACAGCATCGTAAATGCCAGAACGCAGGCCGACGCAGCGTTCCGCGCGGTCCTGGACAGTGCCGGGACGGCTCCGAAGGAGCAGCAGTTCAAACTGTTTCACGAGCGCGCAGAGCCGGCGTTTGCGGCGCTCCTCAAGGCTACCGGCGAAGCGGTAGAGCTGAACAAGCAATACGGTGATGCGGACAACAGGAAGATCCTGGAAGAAGTCGCCGGCCAGCGCCGTGACGTTGTCCTGAGTCTTGCCATTCCCCTCATTTTCGCCGCTGTGACTGCATACTTTCTGGTGCGCACCGTGAATCGGCCGCTGACCGAGGCCGTTTCGGCCATGAAAGGTTCGGGATCTCAGATTAACAGTTCTGCCATGGAGATTGCCGCAACCTCACAGCAGCAACTGGCAACAGCCAACGAAGTCGCCGCTACTACCACTGAGGTAGTCGCCACTTCGAAACAGATTTCGGCGACTTTGCGTGAACTGATGCAGACCGTCAAGTCTGTCACTGAGGTCGCCGAGCAAACGGCGACCCTGGCCGGCAACGGCCAATCCGGGCTCGCCCGCATGAAGAACACGATTCAGCAGATCATGGACGCTTCTGCCTCCATTACCGAAAGGCTGGCTGTGCTGAGCGAGAAGGCCGGAAACATCGGGGCCGTCGTTACGACAATAACCAAGGTGGCAGATCAGACAAACCTGCTTTCGTTAAATGCGGCCATCGAAGCGGAGAAGGCCGGCGAGTACGGCCGGGGGTTCGTCGTTGTCGCTACGGAGATTCGGCGTCTCGCGGATCAATCCGCCCTTGCCACTGGAGACATCGAACAGATTGTGAAGGAAATGCAATCCGCCGTTTCAGCCGGCGTGATGGGAATGGATAAGTTCTCGGAGGAAGTGCGCCGAGGGGTGGGCGTCGTCCAGCAGGTTAGCGATGAACTGTCTCAGATCATCCAGCAGGTGCAGACGCTGACACCCAGCTTCGAAGCCGTCAACGAGGGCATGCAGTCCCAGGCCATCGGAGCGCAGCAGATCACGGAGTCACTTGTTCAATTGGGAGAAGCGTCGCGACAGACCGTTGAATCGCTTCGTCAGTCCAATCTGGCGATCGAGCAGTTGAACGTCGCTTCCAGAACACTTCAGGATGGCGTGACCAAATTCAGCCTGGTGACCGCGTGAGCAGCCTGTTCCTCCTCTTTCGAATCGGCGACAAGCGCTTCGCGATGAGTACCACTCCAGTCGTGGAAATCCTGCCTGCGCTTGTCTGGACTTCCCTTCCCCAGTCTCCCAGGGGCGTGGCAGGCGTATTCGGATATCGAGGCCAGCATGTGCCGCTGATCGATATCTCCGAATTGACCTCCGGAACACCGGCCACAATTCGGATGAGTACAAGAATTGTCCTGGTCCGTCATCGTCAATCCGAGAGGCTGCTGGGACTGCTTGCCGAGCACGTTACGGAGACGTTCCGCGCGTCTGAGGACGATCTTCTCAACTCGGGGATCAGGTTGGCTTCGGCTCCGTATCTGGGGCGCGTCATTCAGCGTCCCGAAGGGATCGTTCAGCATCTCGATGTTGATCTATTGCTGCAAACGGAATTTGGGGAAGGGGTATTGGCACTCAAGAGCGATGTTCATCGTTGAGATCGAAGAACTGCTTCGGAACGCGATGGGATTGGACGCCGCCTCTCTGGGCCGTGAGGCCGTTCGACAGGCGGTCAGGATCCGACTGGAACAGTGTGGTTTCCAGGACGGCATTGACTATCTGGAACACGTTCGTCAGTCCCCTGAAGAACTACAGTTGCTCATCGAAGCCGTGGTGGTGCCGGAAACATGGTTCTTCCGGCATGTCGAAGCATTTCAGGCTTTTGCGGACTGGGTGCAAACCGAATGGATGTCCGCTCAGCGTGCACGCATGCTGCGCATACTCAGTGTCCCGTGTTCAACTGGAGAAGAGCCTTATTCCATTGCAATGGCTCTGCTGGACTCGGGATTTCCGGCAGCGCAGTTTCGGCTGGACGCTATCGATATCAGTCGTACTTCACTGGCTCACGCCAGCCATGCCGTCTATCGTGACAACTCGTTCCGCTCCACAGACCTCACGTTTCGCGACCGTTACTTTTCTCGCGAAGGGGGAGCGTTTCGCCTGGCAGCGCCGGTACGCAAACTGGTTCATTTCAGGCAGGGGAATCTTCTGGCGGCGGACTTCAATATCGGAGGGGATGCCTACGATGTCATCTTCTGCCGCAACGTTCTGATCTACTTCGACGCTGAAAAGCAAAGAGAAACCGTATCGGTCCTGGGCCGGCTGCTGGACCCGGCCGGGGTTTTCTTCGTCGGCCCGGCAGAGGGCTGTCTCATGATCGATGCCGGTTTCGCACCGATGAAGCAGCGGATGTCGTTTGGCTTCCGGAAACGCAGTTCTCCGCCCGCGTCGGCCGCACCGCATAAGGCTGAGGCACCGAAACGTAAGCATCGAGTAATTCCGGTATCCCAGCCGGTGCTCAAGCCGATGACGAAGCCGTCGAGTACGGCTGGCGCGACACGCGGCAACATTGCAACCGTTCCGGATCTTGCAAAAGCCCGTGAGCTTGCCGATGCGGGACAGTTGTCTGATGCGCACGATGCCTGTGAGTCGCTTCTGCGAACGTTCGGCAACTCCGCGGAAGTGTATGCGCTGCTCGGTATCGTTCAAGATGCAATGGGCCGTATTCATGAGGCCGAAGAGAGCTACAGACGAGCGATCTACCTTGATCCGGGCCACCATCAGGCATTAGCTCACCTCGCCGTCATCGCGGACCGGAAACATGACACTGCGACTGCCAGACGTTTACGCGAGCGCGCCAGGAGAGCGGAAAAGCGACTGATGTCTACAGTTCAAGCGAAGGAAGACGATCGATGGTAGACGCTCACACTACAAACACCGAGTCTGAAGGCGCTGTTACGCGCCTTCTTGAACGAGAGCCGCCGGAAGGCTATCGCGCCGAGTGGACCCGTCACGTTGCGGAGCAGAAGACTGTGAATACGGCTGAATTGCGCAGTTGTATGGTCTTCCGTATCGGTACGTCGTTTCTTGCTGTCCCAACAAATGTGGTGGAAGTGGTCGCCGAAGATTCCGCGTTCCACACGATCCCGCAGCGCCGGAGCGGGATTGCGCTCACCCTGACAAATGTGCGCGGTGAACAGCTCCTGTGCGTGTCGCTGGACGCACTGCTCGGTATCGGAATATCGGCAGAAGTGAACCCGTCGAACGGCCGAAAAGTTCACCGGCGTCTGATCGCATGCAGAAAGCAGCATGAACGATTCGCTTTTCCCGTCGATGAAATCGTCGGTGTCGAGCATTACCGCGCCGACCAGATAAACGACCTGCCAGCCACTCTGGCCGGCTCTACATCCAACTACACACGCGGCTTGCTGACGATTCGCAACCGTACGATTGCATTCCTGGACGAAGATTTGCTTTTCGCCGCATTGGGCAAGAACCTTCTATGAACGAGGACCTTGCCAATCTTTCTTTAGTCGAGTTGTTCCGCCTGGAAGTGGAGCGTAATCGCGCATCTCTCAGCGACGGCCTCATCGCGCTCGAACGCGGCACCCGTTCCCCGCAGCTCCTTGAAAGCCTGATGCGAAGCGCACATTCGATCAAGGGTGCTGCCCGGATTGTGAATCGAACCCCGGCCGTCGAAGTTGCGCATGCCATGGAGGACTGCTTCGTAGCGGTACAGAAGGGCAGACTCGCTCTGACAAGTGAACAGATAGACAAGCTGCTGGAAGGAGTGGATCTGCTCCATGAAACTGCATTGGTGGAAGAGGAGGATCTATCGACCTGGACGGAAAGGAATCGCAGACGAGTCGAGGCATACCACAATATGCTGTCCGGTTGGCTTTCGGCCGATGAAGCAATGTCGAGCGGCCCGTTCCATTCGATACCCGAGCCCGAGGCGGCCGAAGCGCAACATACTATTCCGGCCGCCGGCGTCCCTTCCAAAATCGAGGTCCAGAATGCCGGTTCGGCGCGCAGTCTGAGAGTCACTGCAGACAATCTGAATCGACTTCTCGCCCTGGCGGGAGAATCCAAGGTTGCTTCCACCTGGCTGGACGAATTCGCCCAGGACCTGATGCGCTTGAAGCACCACGGCCGGAAAGTCGGCCAGTCGGTAACTGCAATGCGCCAAACCCTGGACTCCAGGAGCCAGGTGATCAGGACAAGCCAGGTTGCAGAGCTCGAACAGCGCACGCTGGAACTGAACAAGATCATTCAGGAGCAGCTGGAGGAACTGGATCTTTTCGATCGGCGGTTTCTCAATTTATCCGCGCGTCTCTATGACGAAGTGCTGGATACGCGAATGCGGCCTTTTGCCGATGGCATTCGGGAATTTCCGCGCATGGTGCGTGACCTCGCACGCTCGCTGCACAAGGAAGTGAACCTGGAACTCGCTGGGGAGACCACTCAGGCCGACCGCGAGGTTCTGGAGAAGCTGGAAGCGCCGCTCACTCATCTCCTGCGGAACGCCGTCGATCATGGCGTCGAACTGCCCGAGGAACGGCGCAAAAGCGGCAAGCCTCCGGCAGGCACCGTGCGCCTTGAAGCACGTCACAATGCAGGCATGCTTATGGTCACCGTGTCCGACGACGGTCCGGGGATCGACGCCGAGACCATTCGTCAAACCATTGTCGAGAAGAAACTGACAACCGCGGAAATCGCGGCAAAGATGACCGAAGCCGAGTTGCTCGAATTCCTCTTTCTACCCGGTTTCACGCTGAGATCGCACGTGACCGAAATCTCCGGGCGTGGTGTCGGATTAGACCTGGTCCAGTCGATGGTCAAAGACGTCGGAGGACGGGTCCGTATTTCATCGCATGTCGGACGAGGTACCAGCTTTCACCTCGAACTGCCGCTGACTCTGTCGGTAATTCGGACACTGCTGGTAGACATTGCCGGTGAAGGGTATGCATTTCCTCTCACCCGATTGACCTCAGTTCTGAAGATGTCCAGGGAAAAGATCCGAGCCGTTCAAGGACGCCAGTACGTCGATCTCGACGGTGAAACCATCGGCCTTGTACCGGCACGCCAGGTTTTCGATCTCGATTCTGAGGTCTCCGCTTCTGAAGCTCTATCGATTGTCGTCCTCGGTGACCGAACGCACCGCCACGGCCTGGTCGTTGACGGCTTCATCAGCGAGAGAGAACTCGTCGTGTTACCTCTCGATCAAAGGCTGGGAAAACTGCGGAACATCAGCGCCGCGGCGTTGCTACCCGATCGAACGCCGGTTCTCATCGTCGATGTCGATGACATCTTGCGCTCAATCGAGAATATCGTGTCCGCCGGCCAGCTAGCGAACATGCGGGAGTCGGCGACTGTCTCCGGAAAGAACAATCGCAAGCGCGTTCTGGTGGTCGACGATTCGCTGACCGTGAGGGAACTGGAGCGGAAATTACTGGATCATCGCGGCTACTCGGTTGACGTAGCGATCGACGGCATGGACGGCTGGAACGCTGTCCGGACCGGGAACTACGACCTGGTGATCGCGGATGTCGACATGCCCCGTATGGACGGCATCGAATTGGTAAGCCTCATCAAGAAGGACGCTCGTCTTTCCACGACACCCGTGATGATCGTCTCCTACAAGGACCGCGAGGAGGATCGGCAGCGCGGACTGCAGGCGGGCGCCAGCTATTACCTCACGAAATCCAGTTTCCACGATGAAACCCTGCTGGAGGCTGTGGCTGATCTGATTGGAGAATCGGAAGCGTGAAGATCGGAATTGTGAATGACCTGGAACTGGCAGTGGAAGCGCTCCGGCGGGCTGTCCTGAGCTCGAATCGGCACAGCGTGGCGTGGATTGCAACCAATGGCGAAGAAGCGATTCGCCTTGCAAAGGACGATCCAGCCGACGTCATCCTGATGGATCTGGTCATGCCGCGGGTTGACGGCGTCGAAGCTACGAGACGCATTATGAAGGAGTCGCCGTGCCCAATCCTTGTGGTCACAGCGACCGTCCATGGCCATGCGGAGAAGGTGTTTCAGGCGCTCAGCAACGGAGCCATCGATGCGGTTCCCACTCCAATACTGACCCACGGAAATCAACTCGCCGCGGGCGACCAGCTCCTCGCCAAACTCGACGAACTTGGCGAAATGCAAGCGGACCGCCGAAGCGTAACAACGCCACACATTACACCACCGTTCTCTTCGGACTCTCCTCGCTGGCTGGTCGCGATAGGCGCATCCGCGGGCGGGCCGGCGGCTCTGGGCCGAGTACTATCGGACCTGCCACCGGAACCTTCGGCCGCGCTCGTCATCGTGCAGCATGTGGACGCCCATTTCGCGCCGACGATGGCATGCTGGCTGAACGAACGATCCGGAGTGCCGGTTCGTCTGGCTTCCGAAGGATCGGTACTGGTTAACGGTCTTGTTCTATTTTCCGGTGGCGATCGTCACCTGGTGTTCCGTTCTCCAAATACGCTGGGCTATAGCGCCGAACCCCGTCACTTGCCTTATCGCCCTTCCGTCGACGTGTTTTTTCAAAGCATTCTGAAACACTGGAAAGGGCAGATCATCGCAGTCCTGCTTACTGGAATGGGCCGAGACGGTGCGGCCGGCTTGAAAGCATTGCGAACGGCCGGAGCAATGACCATCGCCCAGGACGAATCGACCAGTATGGTCTATGGAATGCCAAAAGCCGCTGCTGAGCTTGACGCGGCCGTTTCGATACTTCCGCTTGAAAAGATAGGTGCTGCAATCCGCTCGTGTTTGGCAAGGGGCGGTGTGAAGTCTTCAGAAACAGAAAGGTAGAGCACATCATGAAACTCCACGAAGCGCCCGACAGCGACAGAAGGGACCGAGTTCCGGAGTATTCCACGATGGTGTTGCTCATCGACGACCAGGCAATCGTCGGTCACGCCGTGAGAGCTCTGCTGTTGGACGAACTGGACATCGATATGCACTATTGCGCCGATCCGAGCCTCGCACTGGAGTTGGCAGAAAGAGTTCGCCCGACGGTCATCCTGCAGGACCTGGTGATGCCCACGATCGAAGGACTCCACCTCGTTCGTCTGCTGCGCAACAATCCCGCAACTGCGACCACGCCAATCATTGTGCTTTCCAGTAAGGAAGACCCGGTAACCAAGCGCGACGCCTTCGTGGCGGGAGCCAACGATTACCTGGTCAAGCTGCCCGACAAACTCGAACTGGTTGCGCGAATTCGGTATCACTCCAGAGCTTATTTGAACCAGATCCAGCGAGACGAAGCTTATCGTGCACTGCGGGAGAGCCAGCAGAAACTACTCGAGAGCAATACAAAGCTTCATGAAGCGAACCAGCACCTCGAGGCTGCCACGCGAGTCAAATCCGAGTTCCTCGCCAACATGAGCCACGAGATCCGAACACCGCTGGCGGGCGTGATTGGAATGACAACATTGCTGGGAGATACCCCGTTAAGCAACGAACAGTTGACCTATGTCGAGACCATTCGTAACAGCGGGAGCGCATTGCTGGAGCTGATCAACGACATTCTCGATTTCTCTAAAATTGAGGCGGGAAAACTCGAGCTCGAGGAACAGCCGTTCGAATTGGCGACCTGTGTTGAAGAAACGCTTGAACTGTTGGCGATGAAGGCGAGCGAGAAGAATCTGGCTTTGGGTTACATAATCGAACCGTCCGTTCCCGCGAAACTCCTCGGCGACGTCGGCCGCATAAGGCAGATCCTGGTCAATCTGATCGGCAATGCAGTAAAGTTCACGGCCCGGGGCGAGATTTCGGTTCGCATCTTCCGGCCAAACGACGACCAGGCAATTCAGGTTTCGATTCGGGACACAGGTATCGGTATTCCTCGCGATCTGCAGGACAGGCTGTTCCAGTCGTTCAGCCAGATCCCGCGACCCTCATCGCGTTCCTTTGGCGGCACCGGTTTGGGGCTCGCGATCAGCAAACAACTAACCGAGAAAATGGGCGGCCGGATCTGGGTTGAGAGCGAAGCCGATCGCGGCAGCACGTTCCATTTCACAATGAACCTGAAGCCGCAGAGCAATCCCTCCGGCGACCAGACGCCATCAGTTCCGAATTTCGCGGGTAAGCGAGTCCTGATACTGGAAGACCAACCGATTCATGGTGAAATCCTGGTAAGGCGTATCCAGGCGCTGGGAATGTCACCATCACCAGCCGGCACCGCCGAAGAAGCTCTTCACGCGATTCAGCAGAGGCCGGCATTTGACGCCGTGATCCTGAACTCACGCCTGCGTGACATCGCTCCGATGGACCTGGCAAAGCGAATTCGAGCGACGCCGGCGGGCGCGTTCGTGCGGCTCATTCTCATGTCACCTCAGCACAAACGGCTACACACACAGGCACGCGAGGCCGGAATCAATTCGTTCTTAAATGAGCCAGTACGCGAGGCGCAGTTACGGGAAGCTTTCAATTCCGCAAGCGACACTGAAAATGCGTTCGGAACCACGCACAAGATTTCGGAAATCGACAGGGATCTCGCTTCCCGCTATCCGCTGCGGATCCTCGTGGCCGAAGACAACACGGTGAATCAAAAAGTCGTTCTGGCTCTTCTCCTCAAGTTGGGATACCAGGCCGAAGTCGTCTCCAGCGGAGTAGAGGTGATCTGGTCGCTCGAACGTCAGTCATACGACCTCGTGTTCATGGACATCCAGATGCCCGAGATGAACGGTGATGAGGCCTCCCGCAGAATCCGTCAAAGGTGGAGCGATGAGGAACGCCCTCTGATCATCGCGATGACCGCCAATGCCATGCAAGGCGATCGGGAAAAATGTCTGGAGGCAGGCATGGACGACTACGTGACAAAACCGGTTTCCATCAGGGACCTTCAGAGCACACTGGAACGCTGGGGTAAATACATTCACAACCAAAAGAATACAAGACCGTCCCTTCCGGATTCCGGAACCGAAGGCTAGTACCGACAAGCGCAACGCATCTAGCGCTGCGGAAAACGCGGTTCGAGCAACTGTAGCGGCGCTCTATGAAGGTTTGAATGAATTGCAGGACAGGGTGTTCCCCTCCTGGAACAGGAGGGGTGGCTGCGCCAGTAAGAAAAAGACGCGAAGCCTCCGAAGCGGCGCAGACGGGGTGGTCATTATGGTAAATGTTGATGTTCTAAAGTTATCCGGGACTGACCACCCCGTCTGCGCCTTCATAAGGAGGCTTCGCAGCATTTTCTTGATGGCGCAGCCACCCCTCCTCTCCGAGGAGGGGAACACCCTTCCCTGCAATTCATTCACACCTTCATAGAGCGCCGCTACAGTTGCTCAATCTGAGTTTTTGCCGCAGCCTCGCGGCTGACAGGTTATCGAGACGTTTTCGCGCCGATCAATCTGGTGATTTGGGCCACTGCGTTGTTCACCTTCATTTCAACTGCGAGTTTGCCGATCTCAGGCGTTGAAGGCCTCGGATCACCCGTCACGCCATTGTTGACGCGGGGCACGTTCGGATCAGGCCGCTGGCCAGGAGACAACACCGGATCGCCGACGGTCGTCTTGTATATGTTCCGCACCCACTGCTCTCGCCCGGGCTGCAGGTATAACATTGTCGATGTATCCGAGATACCGGCGTGGTTGCTGAGAGGCAGTCGTTTGCTTGTTAACCAGTCGGCGAGCTCCAGACGCGATTTCTCGTACACATCCCCACAGAAATAGACGTGCGTTCCCTGCGGACCATATTTGGCATCCATCGCTTCGGCGAGTTTGCCCAATTCCGCCTGGCCCCCGCCGTGATCACCCAGGAGTACGATGTTCTTGAAGCCGTTTTTGACCATGCTATCAACCACGGCTTCGTTCACCTTCTGAAACAGTTCCGGAGCAAGCGCGACGCTGCCCGGCCATTTGGCGTCAACGCCACCGGCGGGATTCACCGAAAACGGGAGAACCGGCGCCACGAGCGCGTTGCCCAACTTTCTCGCAATCATGGGAGCAATCGCGTGAGCCATAAGAGTATGACCGCCGAGAACAGCATGAGGGCCGCGTTGTTCGGTACCCCCGTTGTAGACGAGAACCGTCGTTTTGCCGTGATCGTGAATCGCGGAGTAGATCTCCGGATATGTCATCTGCTCGATCTCAACTTGTTCCTGCTTCTCTGCTCGTTGCGCATATGCGATGGCAATAGTCGTCGAAAGGAGAACAGAAACGGTCAATGTAAGCTTCGGCATTTTCGACCTCCCGATAGGACCCTGGTGTCCCTCATCACAGTTATCTTGCCGTTCTTTTGGGAATTCGTGCGGCATATTACGCCATACCCGAAAGTGCAGGTCAACGTTTTACGCCGGTAAAGGCGCGACGCGTTGCCTCCTCGTCGTGAGGCGCACGACGGTGTAGGGGCACTCGGTAGCTTAGTACTGCATTTCGTAATTACGGTCACGAACAAGGAGAGACAGGGCATTCCCCTCCTTGTGGTCGCTCACAGACAATGTTTCGCACTGACAGTCTGCAACGTTGCGCGTAAGCGACCACCCCGTCTGCGCCGCTTCGGAGGCTTCGCGCCTTTTTCTTACTGGCGCAGCCACCCCTCCTGTTCCAGGAGGGGAACACCCTGTCCTGGCAATTCATTCACACCTTCATAGACCGCCGCTACAGTGGGAAAGCCAGCGTGAATAGCATCACTTTTGTAAACGAATTTCCGACCCAGGACACTGCGGGCTTGCTCTCGGCTCGGCGGAAATCTGAACGAATCTGCAAATTCGCCAGGAACAGCTCGAACGCGCTCAGGACAAGGCGGTGATTGTCAGCCCCGATAATACTTGTCGACGATGGAGTTCAGATCCTGCTCGCTGCAGGGCTGCGCCTCGTCGACCCTTGCCTTTGGATCCGGGTTCAGCCTCCGGACGTAGGTATCCGATGTCCAGGGCTCGGCCAGCACTGCGGGATCGTCAACGGTGAAGGTGTAGAAGAGAAGGTCGCCGTCACGCCGCAACCTCTCGGTAACTTTCATCGCGTCGGTGTGAAAATACCCCTGCCACTGAATCCATGACTCCTCGGTGAAGCCGACCGACTCCACGACGAGCGTGTCGCCGTCCCAATGGCCCAACGGAATGCCCGACCATGTCGCATAGTCGGCGTCCTGGGGGTCGCGCTCTCGTCCATCCACCGGCACGAATCGAGTGGAGTTGCCGTTGTAGAACACAAGCTCCTTCGGCGTTTGAAGGATCTTCTGAGGTGCGGTCTGGCGCGGAACCCCGGGCGGCAGACAGCGGAAAGCGGGATCGACGTCCACTTTGCTGAAGTCGAGGCTTCTCACCTTCTCCCAAAACTCAGGCTTGTAAACAGGCTTGTTCCATGCCGCACCGCGCTGCATCACCGCCTGATCGGGCTCGAACGTTCCCATTCGCCGGATCGTGTAGGGCCCTGCCGGTGACGGGAACCCTCCCATCCAGACGCCGGTCAAGTCCGGATGACCGTCGCCGGCGCGCGGGGTCGGGCGGGACGACTTCTGGCGGGCGAACCCTTCCGCAGGAGACACTCGCTTCGACGGCGGCTTATACGGTGTCGCCTGCGCAGAGACCTCGCTGAACTGTCCTGCCCCGGCAATCGCCATTGCGATGCCGGCGGCCACTAGGAAGCGGGAATTTTTCGACACGGCTGCCCTCCGCGACGCGATCTTTAGAGCTGGACCATTTGAAAAACTTTGCCATTGACGGTGATGGCCTTGAGAAAGACATACCGGCTTCCGTCGCGGGACGGTGCGCACGTAAAGGAGTAGGTGCCGCCAATCTTCAGGTCGTTCTTGATGCTGAGGCCCAACCGCCGAAGCGTGTTGGGGTTGACTCCTTCAAGTTTCCACGAGGTAGCCTTCCCGTCCTCGCCCTTCACGTCAACATGCCAAATGGAGTGCGGGTTGATCTCCTGGAGTTCGGTCAGGACGCCGGTCAGGATGAATTCCTGAGTGGTATCGAACTGCGCGGCCGCGGAGTGGTGAGCCCCAGCGGGAACGCTCAGTGCAAGAACCGAGAGCGACATTGCGGCTGCCAGCAGAGTATTCCTGATCATTTTCTGATCCTTTCTAATTGGATTTTTGCTTCACCGCCTCGGGCACGGGAAAGACGACGTATGGGTTCGACTTGAAGGCAGTCACCTTCAGGTCGGCCAGCGGCCGGTTATCCAGGGTCCAGTGAATCTCGCTCGGGAAGATAACGAGGTAGGCCGGCTCCCACGTATCGCGATAGTCGGCGAAGGTCGCCCCGTACACGTGGCCGTTGGCCTTCACCGTCACCGATTCCGGACGCTGCTTGTTGTCCAGCACAGTCATGACTTCCATGCCGTCGTATGGGGACGTCCCTGTGAGTGTGGTCTTGCCTGCGAGTGTGCCGACCCTGGCATTCCCTTCTGCCTCGATTACCGACCACAGCGCGCCAAACGGAGTCAGCTTGATCAGCGGCGCACGCTCGGCGAGGGCCGCCATGGCCGGAGTCGCGCCGATTCCCTCCTCCGTTTCGTTCCAGGCCCAGGTGTCGGCGAATACACGGATCTGCGACAGAGGCTTCCCGTCGGCGCGGGTCCCGTTAAGGAACATCCGCATCGCGGGCACGACATAGCTGAGATGGAAATCCGCCTTGCTCAGCCTGTCCATGCCGCCTTGACCTGCCAGGGTTCCCTCGGCAGAGAACATGATGGTGATGACATTCTTAACCCCAAGGGGCCTGGTCCGTCCCATCCCGATCGCCTCGGCGGCATCCCGCACTTCTTTCGGGATACACGGGCTCGCGATTTCGTAAGATGTCTGCCCTCCGCCACCGTTCTGCCCGAAGACGCCATACATCGGTGCGGCATAGCCGCCCGCCGGGCACACGACGGGGACCGGTTGTTGGGCTCCGGCGCTGGTCCCTATGAGTAGCCCTGCCGCACCGATCACCATTAGCGCACGCATGCACTTTCCTCCCGACTGTAGATCGCGAAACGATTGGAGGGATTTTACATCAACTGCTGCCCTTTGGGCTCATACAACGCTTCTGCGTTGAGTGCAACGTCATGTTCCGGAGTTCGACATCTGCGATTTACCGATCCAATCGGCGAAATTCTGAGCCTGGCCGGCAGAGAGAAACCCGCCACTCGAACTTTCCGCGAGAGCTTCGCGGAAGACATCGGCCGTCAGATCCTCGGCCTGGTGCCGGTCGCCGACCCGCCGGACGATGTAAGCATACACGCGATAAAAGTTCTGCTCGTACAAGTCGGCAAACCGGGAGGGGTCGCGCTGGGCGGCCTCGACTTGCGTCCTTTCGTCATGCTCCTCGCTCATGGGCAGTAGTTCTCGTTAATATCATCGGTCCTGCGGATGAAAAAGGTACGGTGCCGCCCTTAATAACTTTGGGCGGCCTTCTTTGTGTTATTGCGCTAATCTACATGTCCTATGACGGGAACCTTGCCAGGCGAAATCGTGCGCGCCATATCCCGGGAGGAAATGGCGGACCTTCCTATCGGCCGATACAATGGCGATGTGTGCCTCGTCCGAACAATAGAGGATCTGGAACACGCGGTGGACGACTTTCGCCAGGAACAGTTCGTCGGTTTCGACACCGAGACGCGGCCCAGCTTCAAAACGGGAGACCGTCACTTGCCCTGCCTGATTCAGGCAGCTACGGCCCGCGTTGTGTATCTCTTCCGCTTGCGGCAGGAATCTGATTTTCAAGTTCCTTCGGAGTTGTTGGCTGAGCCCGGTATCCTCAAGGTCGGGATCGGGCTGGCAGATGATATCCGCGCACTCAAGGCTCTCTATCCATTTGAGGCAAGGAGCATGCTCGATCTGGGGGCCGTTGCGAAAGATTATGGTCTCCGCCAGACTGGCGTGCGAAATCTTGCCGGGATCTTCATGAAGATCCGTATTCCCAAAGGCACCAAGACCTCTAACTGGGCTGCGCCGAAGTTGTCTGCAGCTCAAATCCACTATGCAGCTACGGATGCCTGGATCTGCCGCGAACTGTTTCTGCGGTTCCGCAGCCTCGGAATGATTCCGGATGCCGACTAGGACTCTGTGGAGTCCCGTTTGGCATAGCGGTAGGCTGTATAAGAAGAGATCACATGGCAGATCCAGCCCAAAGTTCCGCCACTGCCTATCCAAAGCCCGGGCGTGACGATTAACCAAAAGATGCCGCGCAAAAACTTGCCGTTGTAGATTTGTCCCACGCCGGGTATCAAAAGACTCAGGACGGCGGCGTTTCCCGGTTTCTTCATTTATTACTCCTGCCGAGATGACGAAAATACTGATCCGCCAGCCGGGCAGCAAATTGGCGCGCCTCGACTTCTGCGGGATTGTTCGCGTAGCCGTAGCGGACGTGGTGAAGCAGGTACCGGAATGGAAAAAGAACAGGATTCCTCCGGAATTGCAACACGTGAGCGAGTTCGTGAAAAACGAGTTCGACCGTACATCTGTTCGCTGGATCGATTGGACAATACTCTGCGCGCAAATACACTCGATTGGCCAGCGTCAGCCCGGACATGTTTCGGTTTCCCGGAATCCACCAGAACGGAATACGTCTGCACGAGCGAAATCGAATCTTCGTCGGATCACCCGCACCTGGGATGTGGATCCGAATCCATTCCGCCAGCGCGTCCGGTAAATCGATTCGAGTCAACATCCCCGGCGCAATCCTATTACTTGAATGAATCAACTTCAGGAATATGCATCCATCCGGAGTTCATTTCGGTTTGTCACACGGCTTACTTCAATCGAGGGGGCGAGCCGTTAAGAATGAATGACCGGAGTTTCGCCGTATCTTACCTCCACAGCGTGCTCCTTCCGGTCGTCAACGAGAGGAACGAACGTTCCGGCCTGTTCCACGCCATCAAGCGTCACACCGGAGTTTCCAGCGTGCGCGCGCACAACGACTATGTGGAAGACGGTTTCTCGATAGCGGTAGTGGACCTTGAATGTGTTCCAGGCGTCGGGAAAGTGTGGCGCGAAATAAAGCTTGTCCATGTCGAGTCGAAGGCCGAGCAGGGATTCCAAGATCAGCCTGTACATCCAGCCCGCAGATCCTGTGTACCAGGTCCATCCGCCGCGTCCCGTATGTGGCGGAAGGGCATAGACGTCGGCCGCAACGACGTAGGGTTCTACCTGGTAGGCGGCAATCGCGTCCGGAGAGCTACCGTGGTTGACGGGGTTGATCAGTGCCAACAGTTCCCACGCGCGTTGACCGTCGCCCAGGACGGCGAACGCCATTGCCGCCCAGATTGCGGCGTGAGTGTATTGCCCGCCATTCTCTCGAACTCCCGGGACGTATCCTTTTATATATCCCGGATCCAGAGCGGACTGGTCGAATGGGGGGTCCAGGAGTTGGATCAACATCTTATTCCGGCGGACGAGACGCTCATCCACGGCATTCATAGCCGTGCGCGGCCGCTGGCCTTCGCCCGCTCCGGACAGAACAGACCAGCTTTGCGCAATCGAATCGATCCGGCATTCGGCATTGATCGATGATCCGAGCGGGGTGCCGTCGTCGAAGTACGCACGACGATACCACTCGCCGTCCCAGGCGTTCCGTTCGATATTTTGTCGTAGCGTGGCCGCCTCATTCTGACAGCGTTCGGAGAATGCTGTGTCACCGCGCATTCGTGCAACATCGCTGAAGCGCATCAGGACTTCATAAAGAAAGAATCCGAGCCAGACGCTTTCACCCTTGCCGTTCTTACCCACGAGATTCATGCCGTCATTCCAGTCACCCGAACCCATGAGCGGCAGTCCGTGCTCGCCGAATCGAAGGCCCCTGAGGATGGCGCGGACACAATGTTCATACAGACTGGCTATGTCGTCAGAACGAGCGGGCAGGTCGTAGTAGGAATCTTCCTCTGTTCTAACCGGACGGCCGTCGAGAAAATGGATGGGCTCGTCCAGGACGCCCGTGTCTCCTGTGGCCACGACATAGCGGCTGGCAACCAGCGGCAGCCAGAGGTAGTCATCGGAGCATCGCGTTCGGACGCCCTGGCCTGAGGGCGGATGCCACCAATGCTGAACGTCGCCATCACGAAACTGATGTCCGGCCGAGAGCAGCAGGTGCTCGCGTGCGAGACGCGGTTCGGCATGTATCAGCGCCATCACATCCTGCAGTTGATCCCGGAAACCGAACGCGCCCCCCGGCTGATAATAGCCACTGCGCGCCCAGAAGCGGCACGCAAGAGTCTGGTACAGCAGCCAACCGTTTATCAGAAAGTTGATCGAGGAATCCGGGGTCTCTACATGAACTGCGCCGAGGGTCTGATTCCAATATTGCCAGACCTCTTCGAGCGCGCGCCGCGCAGCCGCGGGTCCTCGAAAACGTTGCATTACGTCACGACCGTCATTCGCATTCCGCCCCGTACCCAGCGTGAAGATGATTTCTCGCTCCTGACCTTCGGCGAGGTCGAAGGCGACCTGTACGGCGACACAGGGATCCATTCCGGCTCCCACACGACCGGAGAGCTGCGAACGCAGCATTGCTTCCGGGCTCGCCAGGGTGCCGTTTCGTCCCAAGAACTCAGTCCGATCACACGTGAAAGTACTGGATCGATCGTTCACGTCGAAGAACGCAATTCGGTTGGAGAATTCCGTACTGTATGGGTTGCGGGCGAAGAGCGCACCTGTCAGTGGGTCAATCTCTGTCGTCACGTGCATCATCGACCTGGGCCGCAGGTCGGCCAGCACAAATTCGACGTATCCCGTGAGGGAAAGCCGGCGTGATCGCCCGGAATCGTTTCGGACCCTGAACGCAGCGAACTTGATTGATGCGTCGACAGCGATGTAAACCCACAGCTCCGACCGGATGCCGTCTTCCGTGTGTTCGAAAACGCTGTAGCCAAAGCCGTGGCGGGCGACGTAAGGCATCCTTCCGGGGCACGGCAGCAAGGTAGGCGACCAGAAACGCCCGTTCTGTTCGTCGCGAAGATAGAAAGCTTCGCCGGACGCATCACTCACCGGATCGTTGCCCCACGGAGTGAGGCGGAACTCGTGCGCATTTTCGCTCCATGTGTTGGCAGAGCCGCTTTCCGAAATGATGGTTCCGAACGAGTGGTTCGCAAGCACATTGACCCACGGCGCGGGCGTCATTTGATTCCGTGTCGTCGTTATGACGTACTCACGGCCGTCCCGCGTGAATCCGCCGAGGCCATTGAAGAAGACCAGTCCCAGTCCCTCTCCCTCTAGGAGAGGGACGCGTGCCTCTGGCGCTCCGGGTGAGCGACGCAAGATTGGCCACATCCTGCGACCCTCACCCGCCCTTCGGGCACCATCTCTCAGAGGGAGAGGGAGTTTGCTGAGCTGTTTCGCCAGTGGGCCGTCACTATCTCTGATGATGGCGCGGGCAACCGTCTCGAGCAGGATCCGATCCTCGTCCGATATTTGATCGGCCATGCGGATGAGGATGCTGCCGGGCCAATCCGCCGTTTGGGCTTCCGTACCGGCGGCAATTAGTCCCATGATCTGATCCTGGAGTGGCTGCCGATAGCCCGCCTGATCTTCGTTCCAGATCACCAGATCGACCGCAAGCCCTTTCAACCGCCAGTAGGCGTGCGCTTGCACGAGCTGCCGGACGAGATCGATGTGGGTTGGATCGCCGATTCGCAGCAACACAATCGGCAAATCGCCGGAAATGGCATAGCCCCACAGCCCGGATTGATTGCGGCGGTTCTTGACCAGCAGGCTGGGAGCGGCGCGGAGTGTCGAATTCGCATAGATCACAGAGCTGGCAAGGCGCCCATAGAGTTGCGCATCGCCCTCTGTGGCATTGATCTGTCGAAGCAACACCTGGCTGTGCGTCCATGCAAGGTCAAAGGTGCGGCTCGCGAAACGCGGGTCCCGGTATTTATCGACCAGCCCCATGCACAACTCCCTTGTCTGGCCTACGCCCGAGACGACATTCAGAGTGGCCGTCTCGTCCGGGTCGAGAGTAATACGGCAGCGGATAGCAACAATCGGATCGAGCACCGAGCCATCGGTGCCGGAGAGTACATCCGATGCATGGGCCTGTGGATCTGCAACTGTCTTTCCACGGCCGATGAACCTCATGCGATCCGTTTCATAGGACACTTCGTCGACCGTTGCGCTTTCAGCGGCTATGAGGTGAAACATCCATGGCGTGGCTTCGCCGGCCGATCGAGGACGGCGCGTGCAGAGAATGGCGTGGCGCTCCGGGACGATCTCGGTCTGGACAAACAGATTGCTGAACGCCGGATGCAGTGCGTCGGCGGCAGGCGGCGCCAGAACGATTTCCGCGTAGCTCGTGACGTCGATCACCCTGCGAGTTCGAGAGGAGTTGGTGATACGGATGCGGCGTAACTCGATGTCATCTTCCGGCGAAACGGCTATTTCCGTGTGCGTGTCGATGTCATTGTCGCTCCGGCGAAACTCGACTCGCGCCTCCGAGAAAATGGCCTCGTAACTTTTCGGTTCACTCCGTGTCGGCTGATAAGCAACGGACCAGACTGCTCCGCTCGTCACATCGCGGAGGTAGCAGAACGTGCCCCAGTTGTCGCGAGTGCTGTCCTCGCGCCAACGTGTAAGCGCTATGTCTTTCCAGTGGCTGTAACCCCCGCCGGCATTGGTAACCATCACGTGATACCTGCCGTTGGACAGCAACTGAATCTCCGGTGCCGGCGTGTTGGGACTGTTGAAAACCCGTACCGGTGCTTCTTGATCGTTCGAACCTATACGTGAGCTGGAAAATCTGGCCGTAGTTGGATAATGCCGGACCGCCTTCGGAATGCGCTCCTGCAGCAACAAGAGGGTCGCTTGAAACAATGGATCCGCCTGGAATCGCCTCTGCATTGGCTGCTCCAGGAGGAGATGAGCAAGCGACAGGAAAGTCATACCCTGATGATGCGCCATGACCGATCGGACGACGGCGCTGGATTGGCCTCGGGGCAGCCGCGATGGAGTGTAGTCGATGGCTTCATATAATCCGTATTTGCATTCGAGGCCCGCAGAAGCGAGGCGCTGCAGATTCGAGCACGCCTCCTCCGGTACCACCATCAGCGCGAGGGCCGACGCATACGGCGCGATCACCACATCTTCGGCCAGTCCGCGCTTGAACCCGAGGCCGGGCACACCAAATGCGCGGTACTGGTAATTGAGGTGAACATCGACGATGTTGTAACCGGACTCCGAAATACCCCATGGCACCCCAACCTCTTTGCCATAGTCGATCTGTCTCTTTACGGCCGCCTTGCTGGTCTGATCGAGGAGCGTGTTTTCATAAGTCGGCATCACCAGAAGAGGCATCAGGTATTCAAACATCGAGCCGCTCCACGAAACGAGAGCCGGATCTCCGCCGAAAGTTGTGAGCAAACGTCCGAGAGCAAACCAGTTTTCCTGCGGTACCTGTCCCTGAGCGATCGCCACGAAACTCGCGAATCTCGCCTCCGATGCCAGCAGGTCGTAGTAACTGGAATCGAGCCGGCGTTCACTTGCGTTGTAGCCTATGGAGAGCAGCCGGCTTTCTTCGTCGAACAGAAAGTCATATTCCATGCTTGCGAGCCGCTCCGCTCGAACTGCAAGGCACCGAACAGCCTTCACTCTTTCGGCTGCGGGCTTGCGCAAATCATCGAGTCCGTCTCGAGATTGCCGCAAGAGCGCATCCGCCCACCATTCCGCTTCGCTACCTGGAGTCAAATTGAGGCCGGCAACGGCCCCTTCCAGACGCTCCAGACAAATTTCCAAGGTTGTGCCGGCATCATCGAGAATGTTCCGGAGATCGACTCCGGCAACATCCATCAAAACGCTTAGAGTGTGCTGGATCCCCTCAAAGAATCGCGGCGCCATTACGGGTTGGGCAGGAAGTTCGAGCAGACCCTTCTGCAACGTCAGGAGATGACCCGCAAGGTTGCCGCTATCCACGGTTGAAACATAGAGGGGCTGTAGCGGCTGCAGGGTCTGGGTATCGTACCAGTTATAGAAATGGCCACGATGACGTTGCAGAGTTTCCATCGTCCCGAACGCATTCTCCGTGCGTTCGATGAGCTTTCCTGCAGAGATGTACCCAAAGTCATATGCCGCAAGATTCGCGAGGAGGGCCAGGCCCATATTCGTCGGCGATGTCCGATGACTGACGACGGACATCGGATTTTCCTGAAAGTTGTCTGGCGGCAGCCAGTGATCTTCGGGACCGACGAACGTCTCGAAGAATGCCCAGGTTTTTCGGGAAAGCTTTTGAAGGAAAGTGATCTGCTCGGCCGTAAGCGCCGGGGCACGCGGGGTGAGTGGCCGGCCGATCCAACTTGCCCACAACGGCGAGAAGAACCAGAGGGCCAGCAGGGGTGCGGCCTCAACCAACGGGCCCGGCCTTGCGAGCGACAGGTAGATTGCCACCGCGGCCGCAATGGCAGGGCCGATCCACATGGATCGGCATATCGAGACGATGTTCGTCCCGCCATCGCCCTCACCGCTGTTGAACGGATTCCATTGCAGAAGCCGTTTGTGGGTAAACCACATTCGAACGGTGGTTCGAGCAATCGCATCGAGACTGAAAAACGCTTCGTAGGGAATACACGCGAACGAAAATGCTGCCTGCCCAAAGCGGCGGCCGGCCGAACGCGCCGATGCGAAGAGATGCTGGCGCAGGGAAACTTCGTCCGGCCTCCGAAACACGTCCAGGATGGCCGCTAACAACGTGGGTAGCAGGATGATTCCGACCACTGCCAGGGTCCAGAACCGCGGCTGGGGCAGCATGGTCCACCCCAGCAACAAAAGAAGTGTCAGTGCCGCAGGTACCAGGCTCCGCCGAACGTTGTCAAACATCTTCCAACGCGACAACATTGAAATCGGATTCCTCTGGGATTTGTGGACGGGGCCGGGCACGCGCGGCAGCATCCACTGTGCGATCTGCCAATCTCCACGAATCCAACGTCGCCGCCGGCTGACATCCGCGCTGTAGTGCGATGGATATTCCTCGTATAACGGTACATCGCTTAGCAGTCCCGCGCGCGCGTAGCAGCCCTCCAGAAGATCGTGGCTGAGAATCAGATTGCCCGGCAGCCGGCCATGGAGTGAGCGTTCAAACGCATCCACATCGTAGATGCCCTTGCCAATGAATGAGCCCTCGCCAAACACATCCTGATAAACATCGGAGACAGCCCGTGTGTAAGGGTCGATGCCGGGCTCATTTCCGAACATCCGGGCGTACCGCGACCGGTTGGTACCCGGAAGACTCACCGCCACGCGAGGCTGAAGGATGCCGTAACCCTCGGTGACTCGCTGCAGCGTCTCGTCGAACCCGGCACGATTCAGCGGATGCGCCATGGCCCCCACTAACTGCCGTGCAGCGTCGCGCGGCAGCTGCGTATCCGTGTCGAGCGTGATGACGTACTTCACGCGTGAGAGAATCCCGGTTTGACCGACGATAAGTGAGAAACAGTCCGTTGACCCGGTCCGCAACAGTGAATTCAAATCGGCAAGCTTGCCGCGCTTGCGTTCATAACCCATCCAGATCCGTTCGTGCGGGTTCCACAGGCGCGGGCGATGAAACAGAAAAAACGTGTCACCGTTCGCTCCCGGGTATTTTTCATTCAGCTCTTCGATTCGCGCCTTTGCCAGCAGCAACAGCGGCTCATCTTCCAGAAGGGTTTCCTGGGTCGCATCTCGAAGATCGGTCAGCAAAGCGAAATGGAGATTGTCATCCCGATTAGCAAGGAACCGGACTTCAAGCGCTTCGATCAAATGCTCTATGGAGTGGGGGCTCGTCAGCATTGTCGGAATGACCGTCAGCGTAGTTGATTCCGGCGGAATCCCTTTGGAGAAATCCATTCTTGGCAGCGAATCCGCAGGAACAAATACTGTGGCCAGCCAATTCACCATCGCGACCGCAAGGTGGCTGGCCGAGAGAAGGCAAATCGCTCCAAGCAGTCCAAGCGTGACGCCATGGATTCCAGAGGTGAATGCATTCCATAACAAACTTCCCGCCAGGACTGTGGTGATCAACCCGATCGCACCTGCATAAAGGGCTAACGGAAATCGTCCGAGAGCTCTTCGCATAAGCTCGTAAGGCGTCCGTCGTACGCCCGTCCTTATTTCAAGGTCCGCCAGCCCTCTATGAGTCAGGTAAAACCCGACGTGTGCGGCTCGGTCACTGTTGCCTTTTTGCGCGGCAGTCTCGCCTGCCAGCTCGATGGCTTTGCGTGCGACAGTGATTTCAGGAAGACGGACGCGCCTGGCGACTCTTTCAATAACGTGCCGGTAGCGATCGCGCGTGGCAAAATCCATACGCCCGTACGCCTGGGCGGGATCCCCCCGTAATATCTTTTCGACAGCGCTCGCCGATTCGACGAAGTTGCGCCAGTCCGTCGATCCTAAAAGCCGCAGGCTGCCAATACTGTTGCTGATGGAAACCTGATCGGCGGCCTGTTGTTGGTTTTCCGACTGAACCAGGTGTTTGATCGTCAGGCCGGCTTCCGAGAGCCGCTCTTCGATCCACGTCAGCGGTAATGCCAGCGCCGAGCTCTGCCCCTGCAACCGGCGAACAAACTCCGCAACAAAAGGACTCGACAACCGGGGGTCCGCGCGTGTCATGTCGGCGATAACCATGATCAGGCTCTTCGGATCTGTTCGGGCAATTTCGGTGATCCGATCTGCCCAGTGGTCGGCGCGGTTTCGGTCGATTCTGCCGGCGGCCATCGTCACTGCGACGCGCCGAAGATTTTCGATTAGTGCGAGGCGCAGCATGGTGGGAATTGCCCACAATTCGCCCAGGTTCAGGATCGTAACGGTTTGGTAGGACGCAACGAAGCTGCCCAGACTCGCCACGTCCAGACGCCCGTCTCCGTGGGAGATCGTCTCGAGCGCGATGTCGTAAACCCGGGGAAGGCCGGCCGATGGGCCATTCACGAGGCGAGGAAGCTCGCGGCTGTAGCCTTTCGGTAAATGCCGCTTCGCCGTCCGGATCTGTTCTTCGATTAGATAAAAGTTGTCGAGAAGCCACTCTCCGGCCGGGGCGATCCGACGGTCTCCTGTCACGGCCTCGGTTAAGAGGCCGTGGACTTCAAAGAGGACCTCTTCGTTCTCGGCTAGCCGCCGGAGGAGCCGGCTCGCCGCTCGTTCGGTACTTAACTTGTGCGAGCCTGCAAGAGTTTTTCCGTGCTCCTCCATCTGATCGGTACTGAAGAGTTCCGACCGTAACGGCAGCTCATTGCTGGGGATTAGACTCGTGTAATTGGCGTAGTCCGCGGCTTGCTTCTCCTTCGGCTCACATCAGTAGCGAACGCAGGTCCGTTCTCTGAAAGAACTTAATACCGCTTGAAGTCGCCGCCTCGGGAAGCCATCGGCCGTGCTTCATTGACAGTCAGGGCTCGTCCGTTGAAGTCCTTACCGTTCATTTGGGCGATAGCCTTGTCGCCACCATCCTGCATCTCGATAAAGCCGAAGCCCTTGGATCGACCGGTGTCACGATCCGTGATGATACGAACGGTTTCAACCTGACCTGCTTGCGCGAACAAATCCTTGAGTTCTGTTTCCGTCGTTTCGAACGACAGATTTCCAACGTAGAGTTTCTTTTTCATTTGGTTACCTTTTATCTGAAAGGAGCTTCGGGAACTTGCAGGAAAGGCCTGAGGGCTTATCGGGCAAGAGCAGGAGATCCCTAGAGATCGGAAATGTTAACTTCGTTTCTTAACCATTTAATGGTTGTGCTTAACTAGTATTGGTCTACTATACACCACAGTTGAGTCTGATTATCTAATACAATTCACCTATTGCGGTTAAGTTGCAATTCCGTAGCCTTATTTTCATATTTCCCGTAGTCAGACTCGAGCTTGTCCTTGATCATCTCCATGTTCTTTTTCACACCATCGCGCAGGCTGCCCAGCACCAACGACCGCTTCAGACCGCCGAACAATCCGCGCAGCGCGTCTGCACGCGACCGATTGACGTATATCAAATAGGTACGGTCCGGATCCGATGACTGGCTGTGGATGAATCCAGTCAGTCCCAGTGAAACCTCGAGATAGTGATTGGCATAAATACCTTTGGACGCGATCAGAAGGTCCGTTCCATTCGGGCGATGTTGCTTGTAAACCGTGACGTGCGTCAGGCTGATAACGGGTTTCAGTCCCAACTTCTCCTTTGACCAGTAAATGAAGTCTTCGACATCTGCGGGGCGGGCATCAGGAAAGCCGAGTAGATACTTCTGGAACTCCGGCGCATATTCGTACATATAAGGCACGGGCTGCAGAAGAGAGCGGAATTCATCGGCAAGCCGGAGCGGATATGGTTTATCTCTGTATTCACCAAGAGCGGTATTGCCTCCAAGCAGGTAAGTCTCGACACATTCCAGCAGCATCTCGCGTGTGAGCGCCGTCACGCGGTCGCGATAGTTCGGGGCGGACCAGTTCACGTCTTTACGGAACCGTTCGATGAACCGTTCGGAGAGTTTTACATCGCAACTGTTGACCCTGCATCGCCTGATGGCTTCGATGTCGCCGGAATCCAGTGACAGGCCCGCCAGATCTTCCAATCGAGGAGGATTGCTGAATTTCCCAATTTGCAGCACGCTCTCGCTTTTCTTGAAGTTCACGATATCCCGCATCTGGTCGATGAAGAAACCGTCGGCAACATCGAGTCTCATGATGGCGAATGCCGCAACTTCTCTTGTCTCGGGCGTCTTTGGGAGCCTGACGATGATCTGTCCCTTTTCCAATGAGGCGAGTTCACCTGTGGTAATTGCAAGTTCTTTGCGGAGGAAGTTCTCCGGCTCAGCAGACGGTGCCTGCGCCACCAGCGCGGCCGCGCCACACATCATCAGGAGCGCGGTTTGGATCCCACTTGCCGTCAATCGCGATTACTCGCTTTCGTTTGTCGGTGCTGCCTGCTCTTTTTGAAACCGTGAAACCGTCGCCGCGCTATAGTCCGCCTGGTGCCGGCATGCGATCTGGGAGCAAGTCAGAACGAGCTTTTCAGCCCGAAAGGGCTCACCTTCTCCCTCGCTTCGGTCCAGAGCAAAGAGAATCGGCGCCTCACACTTTTGACAGCGCACGCCGAGATACCACCTTGCATCGGACTTGGGCCATCGCGAAATATTCATAAGAAAGGCACCCTGCTGAAATGAGTTGAGTACTTAATGAGCCTAACCGTAATGGAGCAAAAGGTAAGCAATAATCGCCTGCACGATAAATGCTCCGATCAAGAAGCGTTTCATAGATCTGTCCACTACACTATTTCCGACGGAAATGGATAGGGTCCCGCAGGTTTTGCAGTTCGCGATAGTAATATAGCGCAATTGGCCGCGGGCCATTTGTGAAGCGAATTCGTTTCAGGAAGTCGACTTCTTCCGTGGTCGCGGTCCCGCTAAGGAGACGATCTTTAAGAAACTCGTGTAATCCCGGCTCTACGCCAACCGGCTCCTGCTCTTTCCTTTCAACAAATTCGAATTTCTTCAAATGCGCCGAGGCGATCCTGCGGTTCAAGATGATCTCCAGACCAAACGAAACAAGATCGATGTCCCACGATGCGATCAACGGCTCCAGGAACGCTCCACAACTTTCCGGGGATATGCTGAACACATCGGAGTCGAGGAACTCGAGCACAACGACGCGCACCTGCTTATAGTTCCTATCGCTCACCCGGGCCACCAGGCGCAGAAACTTTTCGCGCCCCAGTTCTTCCGTGGCCAATGTCTTGACCACGTCCAGGAGCTTCTGGGTGACCAGTCGTTCAAGTTCGCCAAACGGCTCCTTTTCAAAAATCGCTCGGACCTGGGTTCGCTTGCTCCTTTTGCATTTATCGAGGATCAACTTTCGAACTTCCTTGAACAACGGCAGGGGCGGCGTCTCTATTTTTCTCTTGAGTTCCTGCCTTCGCTGGACGTCCGCCAGGCCGGCGAGTTTGCCGGCCGGCAGCTTCAGAACTTTTCCCAGCTTTTCGTAAATGTCAGTCCGATCCGGAGCCGGAGGCATTTTTTTTCCGGTCAATAACTGCGAAATATAGGACTCCGTGACCTCTGCCGCGTCGGCCAGGTCCCGCTGCTCCAACCCCAACTCATTCACCTTCTGCTGAATTAATTGAGAGACATCCATGACTGTCGCTCTCTTTCCTTCTCGTGCTTAACTGAAAGTAGTCTATCAGTATACGCGATTAGTCGTACTTCTTGGTAAGAATTCACCCAATGTGGTTAAGTACGCCGCATATTTTCCTTCGCAGACCACAGCCTATCTGCGCAATCCCGTCGATTTGGCGGGATTTGGCTGATGGTTGAATAAGTGCGTGCGTACGGGCTAGCCTTGGAACCGTCATTTTGCAGTTCGCTTCAAGTCCAGTTTGCGAAGACTCTGAGCTTCCAATAGGGTTGCCAGCGCATCGTTCAGAGTTTCCAATCGTTCGTTTTCAGATTATGACGACAAATCCCAGGACCGCCATCAGGACAAGCACTACTGCGCCAGCCGCCTCTGGTTTGCCGGCGGCTGAAAGCTCCCAGACTCCGTTGTATTCGTCCGTTCAGTCTAACAGAAGGAAGCGCGCTTCGAAGTGGCCGTTTTCATTGCATTAGTTGGCGACGAGTTCTTGATGATCGCTGTCGCTCCGGTGGGCTTTCTCGAAGTGCGGTGACCGGCCAATTCCCTCCGGGTCCTCGGAGGATTCCGGACGGTTTGTCGGCTAACAGGAAGTACCATCGTTAACCCCTGGTTCTAGTATGCGGAGTCCTATCGGGACTTAGTCTTGAAAGGGTTCAGGCTCTCGGGGATAATCACAACCACGTCAACCTGCGGAGGCATATTGATGCCGATACCGAGTCAAAGAAGAACAGTGAGTCCTACGAAATCGCGCCGAACAATGCCTAAAAGCACAATCGACTTCGACACTGTACGGAATATCGGACTGGCGTTGCCCGGCGTCGAGGAGAGCACAGCGTACGGGTCCCCGGCGCTCAAGGTCCATGGAAAACTCCTGGCGTGTATCGCGGTTAACCGCTCGGCCGAACCCGGCTCGCTTGCCGTTCGCGTGGATTTCGATGATCGCGCTGAGTTGATCGCTGCGGACCCCGATGTTTACTACGTGACTGACCACTACGTCGGCTATAACGCCGTGCTGGTTCGCCTCTCTCGCGTCACTCCCGATGTGTTGCGGGACTTGCTCGGCATGGCCCACAAGTTTGTGACCCGAAACGCCGCGGCCCGGCCGCCAGCGCGGAAGCGCCGAAAGCTCGGTCCAGGAAAACGAATAAAAGTCTGATACCGAGTGGTTGACGACGTATCCGCAAATAGTCCATGAAGTCATTAGATCGTCCACTGGCAGGATCGTTGCAGGGCAAAGTCGCCGTCGTTACGGGAGCCAGTCGCGGCGCGGGACGCGGCATCGCGCTCGCACTCGCCGAGGCGGGCGCCACCGTTCAGGATGCATCGTTGCACGAACGTGTCGACCATGAACCGCTGCCCATCGAAGTACGTGGTTTAGAATTGAATCATCAAGATATCAAAGGGGGCGAAGTATGCGTTCTCTACGAAATGGATTCATGGCGACCTTGGTATTCGTGTCGCTGGTCACAGCGCAAGGAGTTCGCGCCACAGTGGTGGGGCGGGTCACCGATGATACCGGAGCGGTCGTGCCGGGCGCGAAGATTACCATCACCAACGTCGGCACGAACGACAGCCGGAGCGTGATTGTCAACGACAGCGGAGAATACGCAGTGCCGCAACTCGCTCCGGGACAGTACACCGTGACGGCCGAGTACGCGGGCTTCAATAAGGTTGTTCGCTCCGGCATTGTCCTGGAGACGGGCCAGCAGGCGCGCATCGATATTGCTCTCAAGGTAGGCACCGTCTCGGAGGAAGTCGAGGTAAGCGCCGCCGCGCCCCTCGTGACCACGGAAAATGCGGCATTGGGCAACGTCGTCGACCAGAAGAAGATTGTTGAGTTACCGCTGAATGGCCGCGACTATCTTCAGCTCGCATTCCTGCAGCCGAACGTCTTCGCGCCGGCGGCAAACTCGACACTTGGTTTCCGCGGCGGGTTGAATGTCGCGGGAAACAGCGAAATTGCAAACCAATACATCCTTGACGGCGTCGACAACAACGACGAGACGACAAATCAGCCATTGCACCGGCCGATTCTGGATGCTGTACGCGAATTCAAAGTTCTCACGGGAACATATTCCGCGGAATACGGCAGGCAGGCCGGTGGCCAGGTCATCGTAACGACTCAAGCGGGAACGAACGTTTTTCACGGCTCCCTGTGGGAATTTCACCGGAATTCGGCGTTGGATGCCCGCAACTTTTTCGCAACGCAAAAGCCATCGTTCCGACGAAATCAATTTGGCGGCGTGCTGGGCGGGCCGATCAAGAAGGATCGCACATTTGTCTTCGCAGGTTACGAGGGGCAACGCCGCGGACAGCAGGAAGCGAGCCTGGCGACCGTTCCTGGGGCTGAGTTCAGAAATGGCGATTTCAGCTCCCTTTCAACGCCGGTCCGCAATCCCTTTAATGGAAATAGTCCGTTTCCAGGAAACCGGATTCCTCAATCAATGTGGAGCAAACAGGGCGCTGGGATTCTTGCGCTTTATCCCTTACCAAATCGTAGTGGTTCGCCGAACTTCGATTCTGCCGCCGCAGGTCATTTCAACATCGATCAATGGTCTGCCAGAGTCGATCACCGTTTCGGCATCAACGATAACGTCTATGGAGCATATGAATTCGCGGACTCCTCGGAATTCTATGCTCTGTCCAATCCGCTCTGCTCAGCGCGCGATGTGCCTGGATGGGGTTGCGACGAGTTGCAACGAACGCAACATGCTGTCGTCGCGTGGACGCACATTTTTTCTCCGCGCCTTATCAACGAAGCGCGCATCGGCTACACACGATTCGGCTTCTACCGCCTGCAACAGGACCGCGACATCAACGTCGTTCAGCCGCTCGGAATCGGCGGCCTGACCGATGCCGGCGTGACGCCGTTCAACAATGGAGCGCCGCAAATTCAGGTGACCGGGTATGCGACGATCGGCGGTCCGACCAACCTGCCCCAGGGGCGGCACGACAACACGTATAACTACATCGAGAACATGACTTTCATAACAGGTCAGCACTCGATGAAATTTGGTTTCGACATCCGGCGATTCCTGTTCAACTCATTCTTCACTTCGTTCGGCCGCGGCGCATTCCAATTTGATGGCACCTTCACCGGCAATGCCGTCGCCGACCTCTTGTTGGGAATGCCCCGGCAAGCCGATCGTAATCTAGGCACGCCATTTCACAACTCGATGACGTTCTCGTCGGGATACTACTTCCAGGACGACTGGAAGATTACGCCGAAGCTGACGCTCAATCTCGGCCTAAGATACGATCTGGATCTCCCGGAAACCGAACGCGTCAATAAGATTGCATCGTTCGATCCCGCCCGAAACACGATCAAAGTCGCCGGCGGCCTCGAGTACTACATCGATAACAACAGTCCCACAGGCCTCAGCTCGCGCCCGCGGCCCGAGATCGGACGGCGGCTCTGGTCGACAGACAAAAACAATTTCGCTCCTCGAATTGGTCTGGCCTGGCGTCCGTTCGGAGGCACGAGCACCGTTGTACGAGCTGGATTCGGGACTTTCTATAACCACCAGATCGTAGGGAATGGCCTGACACCACTCTCGCGTAACTCGCCGTTCCGGTTGCGGCAAACGTCGGGACCATTTCAAGCGACGGATCGTCCGGACCTCGTGAATGCCTTCTCCGGAATTCCTTCAGTCGTCGCGCCCGGAATCGATCCGAACTTTAAGACGGCTTATGTGAATCAGTGGAGCTTCGGGGTCCAGCGCGAGCTGGCATCGAATTTGATTCTCGACGTTTCTTACCTTGGGTCACAAGGCCATAAACTTCCGATACCCTGGAATATCAACCAGGCGCTTCCTGGACCCGGTTCCGTCGCCAGCCGGCGGCCGTTTCCGGGTTATGGGAACATCACCGGCGGCTATATTGCTTCGATCGGAAATTCGAATTTCAATGGCCTGAGCGTGCGTGCCGAGCGGCGCATGACGAAAGGACTGAGCTTCATCAGTTCATATGCGTGGTCAAAATCCATCGATGATAACGCCGGCATTTCCACCGGTAGCGACGCGAGTGGCGTCTTTGCACAGGATGCCAGGAATCTTCGTGTCGAACGCTCGGTTTCCGATTACGACATCACGCACCGGTTCGTATTCAGCACGGTTTATGATGTGCCATTCGGAAAGACTCAGAACAGAACGCTGCACGCGATCGCCGCTGGTTGGCAATTGACCGGAATATTGACTCTGCAGACCGGGCCGCCGTTTACGGTTTTTTCGGGCCGCGATGAGAGCAATACCGGAGGAGGTGCAACACAGGATCGCCCGAACCTTATCGGCAACCCCAACATTCCAGGCCCAGGCCCCGACCGGTGGTTCAACACGTGCACTCTGCTCGCGAATGGTGCCCAGCGAAATTGTCTGCCAGGCGATACTCCGGCCTGGCAGATCAATGCGCTCAGCACATTCGGCAATGCAGGGCGGAATATCCTGCGGAGTGATGGCTTGAAGAATATCGATCTGGGACTGTCGCGATCTTTCCGTTTTACGGACCGAGTATCGCTGCAGTTCCGGTCCGAATTCTTCAACGTCGCGAATCACCCAAATTTCGCGCAGCCAAACCAAAGTGCGGCGAGCGGCTCTTTTGCAACCATTTCGCGCGCAGCGTTCCAGTCACAAACCGGGGCGCAGCGTCAGATCCAGTTTGCTGCAAAGGTGGTGTTCTAGACGAATTTCTCACTGCTTATTGAGGTCGAAAGCGCCAGATCGAACCTTCAGTGTTCAGGCCCATTGCCAGAATTTGGCCATCGGATGTCCAGCCGGCGTATAGGATGTCTCCGGCGAAATCTGTTGGTATATGCTTTGCCTGTCCTGTGTTTGGATCCAGGACACTGACTTGCCAATACCAGGTGTAGTCATCCAGAGCCGTCGTAATGAGGATCTTTCCATCTTTACGGAGTTGGCGGCCGCAATCTTACGCGGCTCACCTCCGGCGGACGAAACTTCCCAGACCGTCTTGTCCCTGACGTAGTAGAGGGTTTTACCGTCTGCCGAAGAGGCTAATTGAATGATTGAAGCCGCCTCGGGTACTGAAATCCTGCGAATGACGCGACGATCTGATCGACAGGCGGGTTGGGGAAGTTTTTGTTTGCGGTCATGCCTGTGATGACGGCGCCTCGATTTCCACGATCCGATGATCGCTTTGCCGCGTGAAAGTCAGAAGAACTCGGACGTGTTTTGTGGCCATGATGCATCCTCCTTTGTTTAACGGTTGATGTTTGTAAGTGTTTCTGCGATGAAGCGACGATTCTTCGTCAGAAACGAATGTTGCTTTGTGACGAACTCATGAGGCTTGGTCACAAACTCATGAGGCTTGATGACAAACTCATGAGGCTTGATGACAAACTCATGAGGCTTGGTGACAAACTCATGAGGCTTGATGACAAACTCATGAGGCTTGATGACAAACTCATGAGGCTTGGTCACAAACTCATGAGGCTTGGTCACAAACTCATGAGGCTTGGTCACAAACTCATGAGGCTTGGTCACAAACTCATGAGGCTTGATGACAAACTCATGAGGCTTGATGACAAACTCATGAGGCTTGGTGACGAACTCATGAGGCTTGGTCACAAACTCATGAGGCTTGGTGACGAAACGATGTTGCTTTGTGACGTCAAAACATGTGTTCGCCGCTAACCAAACTTCGATTGACGCGGACTTAATTACGAACGTGACGACAACACTTTCGTCGAAAGAGAAGATAGCCGGAGCATAGACGGGTTTGTGAGAGGTAACGCGCTCACCAATGTATGAACTCTCGACGAATGTCATCTTCCCTTTCATAGCGGGCGTATAAGGCACGGCCCCTGCCAATTCGCGGTTTCCGGTTTTTCAATGACTTGCGACTCTCAGCGAACTATTTCCATCAACAGTTTTGTTGACGGGTTTTGCGAATTGCGAAAGAGGGCGGCGCGTTCGTCATTCTCCTGTCAGCACTTAGGTTCGATTTTTGGAGCCAGTAGCAGAATTGTTGACGGCATCTGCAAAATTGTTGACATCGGCCGAAGTTACGTCACCATGTGAGTCATCAACAGTGCCCTTCAATGTGACCCGCTTCTTCATGTCATACGTTGCACCCCGGCCGTGGTGTGCATAGAGAGATGTGACAGTCATCGATAGGACTAACAACATTCCCGCCGGCAAACAGATCCACTTCAGATTTTTCATCAACGTAATCCTCCGATCACCGAACCTGCACTTTAACCATCCGAGAAGGTGGACGGTAAGCGGGAATCCATAGAGTTGGACGGCTGGCAGTCTTGTCCACCGTCAGATCGCGGACTTCATACGGAGCCGGCATGAAGAATTCCGTGGACTCCGCCGTTTTCATATCCAGACGGTAGATGCGGCTGCTATTGAAGTCAGTCGTCCAAACGATCTGGTTCTTATCGTCAACGGCAACGGTGTAGGGCGATGGAAACGGTGGGGCGTAGGGCTTGTTGCCGGGGATGAGCGCATACTCCGTGACCGCGCGTTTGCCGGGGTCGAACAGGCCGATCCTGCCCGCCCAGTAGAGGCCCGTCCATAAACGACCCTGCGCGTCCAGTTCGCCGCGCCGTGGCCCTGAGCCGGGCGTGGGGGTGGGATAGGCGGCAAATTCTTCTGTCCGCGGATCAAAAAGTCCAATCTTGCCCAGCCGGAAAAGATTCATGATCGAGCGGCCCTGCGCATCCGTCTCCATGTCATAGGTGTCATCATCGGTCCCGTCAGGAACCGTGTAATGCTTCACCTCGCCGCTCTTCAGATCGAGCCTGTGCAACCCCTTGTCGAGGTACCAGACATTGCCGGCCGGATCCATGCCAAACATGTTGCTGCCGGAAGCCCAGGGTGTGAATTCTTCCGTTCTGGGATTGAAACGAACGGTGCCTCCGCCCATACCAAACACAACATTGCCCTGGGGGTCGAATGTCATGTCATGCGCTCCGCCCCCGGGATTGCCGGCCCGCTGTTGTCCCTCGGCCACGATCCCCATGCCCTCCCTTCCCATACCTGGGAGAACGGAGTAAGGGAATTCCCTGGTTTCACCGGTTTTCCGGTCGAGCCGGCCCAGACGGTAGCTGAAATGGTCCGTGTAATAGGCGTACGGGCTGCTCGGGTCCAACACGATGTCGTGAGGCCAGACAAACCGCCGGTCGCCGCGAAGGATACTCAAGTCGCGGATCCCGCCTCTAGGGATGTCGTACTCGGTCACGACAAGACGAGTGGCAGCATCACTGGTTGGCCGGGGACGCAGCCGGAACGGGATTTGATCAGAGGAGCCTGGTCCGCGAATCGAAGCCAGGTATTCGGCCAGCGGCTCGACGTACTTCTTCTGGCCGAACGCACGGGTTCCGGGGGTTTCGCGCGAGACGGCTCTATCACCCGCCATCCGCCGGATGATCTGAGTCCATCCTTCCTTCGTACGCGGTGTCCGTAAAGCAAACTGCAACGAATGGCAGTTGTCACACTGGATCAGTAAGTGCTTTTGGTCATCGGTGCCGGGCAGAGCAGCCACGATCTCGGAAGCCGTCGCGTCTGTGATTGACGGCTGCCGGGATTGCAAAGTGAAGTCGACTCGCGCCGTTTTCCCGGCAGACAGCGTGACGGCCTCCCGCCTGATCGGCTCGAAATCAGGAAGGTCGATGGCGATCGAATAGGAGCCGACAGACACATCGCTCCAGCCCGGGAATAGATAATCCCCGTGGCCGTCGGTGTAGACACTCACCGCGATATTGCTGTTCTCCCGATGAGCGCGGACCGGGACTCCCGCCAAGGGCTGTCCACTGGAAGAACTAACCCTGCCGCGCAGCAGTGAGTCCTCTGCGGCCAGGGAGCGGACCGGCGACAACTGAGAATAGACAGCCGCCAAAGTAACGACCAGGACGGCCGCCAAAAAATATCTATGCATATTCCGTCTCCTCGACATCGTGACCCTCATGATTTTCCGGGATTCTAAGCCACCCCTCGCCCCAAATCAAATTCGTATGCGGCCCTCCTTTCCAGAGGGTGTTGCAAAATCCAGGACGAATAACGCGGGCTAAAGCCCGCGACTACATAGGAACCGGTTGACTCTAAGTGTAGTCGCGGGCTTTAGCCCGCGTTATTCGCAATTGAATTGACGAGAAAGCTATTGCGGCGGTGGAATACGCACGAACCGATCGAGCACATTCGCGGTGATCCGCTTGATACGCGCGTCCTCGACGCCGGGGTAATCCAGTCCGAGACCCCACCCGATTGTGCCCGCGCCGAAGACCCATGCGCCACTCGGCGCCTGGTAGATGGATGAATTCGCGTAAACGGTTCGACCGCCATCGTCGTATGGAGAATTCGACAGCACGGTATACGTTCCCGGGACAGAGGCCGGGAGCGGGAAATTTGACATCGACAAGTCGGCTTCGTAGCCCACAATGCCCGGAATGCTGTCGCCATCGACCAGTCCCGTCCCGGCGTAAACCCAGTTCGAGCTGTTGATGACGACATATGGCGCGTTCGGAGCACCACCGGGAAGCGCGCTGAAATACTGCACTCCGATGAGGTGCTGCTCCGGGCGGCCGATGAACGGGTCCCGCCATGTGATAGTGGTCGTAGCATCCTGCACCGGATCAAGCGCGCGATCCTTGTAGCAAACTACCACACGGTCCGCAGTCCCATTCATCGGCGATGGTTCCACCCGAACCTGCCATAACAGCATGTTCCCGCTGAAGAAACCGAGATGGACGCCGGCGTCGCGCGCCTGTTCGACATGGTCATACATCAGCTTCGACCAGTACTCGTCGTGACCCGGCATCACGAACGCTTTGCTGTTGAGCAGCCGGGCCGCATTCTGATGCGTGTCGAGATCGGTCGAGTAACTGACATCGTAACCGGACCGTTCCAGCCACCGAACGAAGTTGTACTCGTATTGGAATTCGCCGTTGCCGTCAACTCTGTACGGCCTGTTGAACGACACCTTCGCCGCGCGGGCCGTGCCCAGGCCTGTAGCCGGCCCGATGCTGCTGTAGTCGTAGAGGCTTTTGCCGGTCACGCCGTCGTTCGGGTAGTTATTGTATGCCTGATAGGTCATGACCGCCTGCTGGTACAAGATGTCCGAGCGGCGCGTGTCATCCCGCACGGCGAAAATGATGTAGTTCTGAAAGCCGTCGGCATTCGTGAGCTGCGCGAGAAAGATGCCGCTGGTCCAGGTCGTTGGCACAGGTAGCGTGTAGCTTGGCGTCCATGGACACTCGATGAGACCGGTCGCGCTATCTACCGGACACGCGGGTTGCTGCACGCCGCTCACGGGACCGATGTGCTGAAGGAATCGCCCGCCCAAACCCTGATACCAGCCGATTCGATACACATCCATCGTGAACGTCTGGGCGGGAGTGACGGTGACATAGAACGTGATCGACTCACCCTTGTTCACGCTGGTGGCAGACGCGTAGCCCTTGATCTGCTTGCCAACGTCGTCTCCAGGTCGTGTGCCGGGTATCTGCCACATCTGCCAATTCCGCGAGCCCGGCTGCCGGTTTTCGACGACGATAGGATTGTCGTTGGAAACCGTAACCGTGACCATGCCCGACGTTGTCTGGTTGCCGGCCGCATCGCGCGCGACGGCAGTCAGGGTATGAGATGCGTTCGTCGCCGTTGTCGTATCCCATGAAACGGAGTACGGCGCCACCGTGGATTCGGCCCCCAGATTGACGCCATCGAGTTTGAATTGAACACCCGCCACCGTCCCGTTGTCGGTCGCGTTCGCACTCACCGTGATCGTGCCGGCAACCGACGAACCGGCGGTGGGAGCGGTGATGGAAACGGCAGGAGGCGCCGTGTCGTTGAACACGGTGACCGTGACCGCAGCGGACGTCGCCTGGTTACCGGCGGCATCGCGCGCCACGGCAGTCAGAGTATGAGAAGCATTCGTTGCCGTCGTCGTATCCCACGGAACGGAGTACGGTGCGGACGTGTCTTCCGCGCCCAGATTGACGCCATCGAGCTTGAACTGCACACCCGCCACCGTCCCGTTGTCGGTCACGTTCGCACTGACCGTGATCGTGCCGCCGACGGTAGCACCGGCGTTGGGAGCCGTGATGGAGACGGCTGGAGGCGTCGTGTCGTTGAAAACGGTGACCGTGACCGCAGCTGCTGTCGTCTGGTTGCCGGCGGCATCGCGCGCCACGGCAGTCAGCGTATGAGAAGCATTCGTTGCCGTCGTCGTATCCCACGGAACGGAGTACGGTGCGGCCGTGTCTTCCGCCCCCAGATTGACGCCATCGAGCTTGAACTGCACACCCGCCACCGTCCCGTTGTCGGTCGCGTTCGCACTCACCGTGATCGTGCCGGCAACGGTAGCACCGGCGGTGGGAGCCGTGATGGAGACCGCCGGAGGCGTCGTGTCGTTGAAAACGGTGACCGTGACCGCAGCTGCTGTCGTCTGGTTGCCGGCGGCATCGCGCGCCACGGCAGTCAGAGTGTGAGATGCATTCGTTGCCGTCGTCGTATCCCACGGAACGGAGTACGGCGCGGCCGTGTCTTCCGCGCCCAGATTGACGCCATCGAGTTTGAACTGCACACCCGCGACCGTCCCGTTGTCGGTCGCGTTCGCACTGACCGTGATCGTACCGGCTACGGCAGCACCGGCGGTGGGAGCCGTGATGGAGACCGCCGGAGGCGTCGTGTCGTTGAAGACCGTGACCGTGACCGCAGCAGCCGTCGCCTGGTTGCCGGCGGCATCGCGCGCCACGGCAGTCAGCGTATGAGAAGCATTCGTTGCCGTCGTCGTATTCCACGGAACCGAGTACGGCGCGGCCGTGTCTTCCGCCCCCAGATTGACACCATCGAGTTTGAACTGCACACCCGCGACCGTCCCGTTGTCGGTCGCGTTCGCACTGACCGTGATCGTGCCGGCAACGGTAGCACCGGCGTTGGGAGCCGTGATGGAGACCGCCGGAGGCGTCGTGTCGTTGAAGACGGTGACCGTGACCGCAGCAGCCGTCGCCTGGTTGCCGGCGGCATCGCGCGCCACGGCAGTCAGAGTGTGAGATGCGTTCGTCGCCGTTGTCGTATCCCACGGAACCGAGTACGGCGCGGCCGTGTCTTCCGCGCCCAGATTGACGCCATCGAGCTTGAACTGCACACCCGCCACTGTCCCGTTGT
>WNFT01000095.1_pt1 | contig 58300 bp, 55 predicted proteins | sample 5400191 | NCBI WGS metagenome assembly WNFT01 (sample SAMN13153359, study PRJNA577476) | soil metagenome | isolation source: 80 cm saprolite under Madrone tree | place: USA:California | collected 2016-06-14 | reverse complement strand
GGGTTGGGCTGTTCGCCCATTAAAGCGGTACGTGAGCTGGGTTTAGAACGTCGTGAGACAGTTCGGTCCCTATCTGTCGCGGGCGGAGGAGGTTTGACGGGAGCTGCCCCTAGTACGAGAGGACCGGGGTGGACGGACCTCTAGTGTGCGAGCTGTTCCGCCAGGAGCACCGCTCGGTAGCTATGTCCGGCAGGGATAAGCGCTGAAGGCATCTAAGCGCGAAACCCGCCTGAAGATGAGACCTCCCAGGGCGTAAGCCCTCTGAAGGCCCCTGGTAGATCACCAGGTTGATAGGCCGGAGGTGTAAGCGCGGTAACGCGTTGAGCTTACCGGTACTAATCGGCCGTGCGGCTTGACCACGTTTGAACTCGTCCAAAACGCCTGGCTGCACTCGAGAATCTCCGTATCGGGAGTCAAACACGATTCCCGGTGACGTTGCCGGAGGGGCCACACCCGTTCCCATCCCGAACACGGAAGTTAAGCCCTCCAGGGCCGATGGTACTGCGCTGGTAACGGCGTGGGAGAGTAGGTCGTCGCCGGGGTAAACACGAGCGCCCGGGTCGCGAGACCCGGGCGCTGGTTTTTTCCACGGTCCTCGCCTCAGACGAGGATCTTCACGAACGCGACGTAGATCCCGCTGACCCAGCGGATGACCGGGTCCAGGACGAACCCCGCCGCGCCGCTCAGCAAGATCACCACGAGCAGGACCGGCCCGTACCGCTCGAGCTCCCGCAGGAGCCGCCCCGCGCGCCGGGGCAGGACGTAGGGGAGAAAGTGGCCGCCGTCGAGCGGCGGCAGCGGGATCAGGTTGAAGATCGCCAGCGCCAGGTTGAACCGGTAGACCCACAGGAACATCCCGGCCAAGAGTCCCCCCACGAGCGGCACGCCGGCCGTTCGCTGCGCGACGGCGAAGGCGACGAGACCGAGGAAGGCGACCGCGAAGTTGGAGGCCGGTCCCGCCGCGGCGACCCACGCCATGTCGCGGACCGGATGCCGGAGGTTCCCGACGTCGACGGGCACGGGCTTGGCCCATCCGAAGCCCGCCACCACGAAGGTCAGCGCGCCCAGGGGGTCGATGTGCGGCAGCGGGTTCAGCGTGAGCCGGCCCCGGAGCCGCGCGGTGTGGTCACCGAGCCGGTCCGCGACCAGCCCGTGCGCCACCTCGTGGACGGTCACCGCGACGAGAAGGGCGGGCAGCTTCAGGAGGACGGCGCCGAGGAAGGCCGCGGGATCGCCGAAGAGAGCGGACATCCGCGGCGTCGCTAACGCGCGAGGAAGCCGTGATAGAGCGCGAGGGCGAAGGCGAAGATCGTGAACCCGGCGACACCGAGCACCAGGAGGTGGTCGAGCCCCGTCTCCCGCCGCCGCTCCCGGGAGCCCAGGAGCAGCGCGGCGAGGAGGCCGCCCGCGAACCCGCCCGCGTGCGCGAGATTGTTCACGCCCGACATGAGAAAGCCGAAGATGAACAGGACGAGCGCCCACTGCCCGTACTGGCGGAGCACGAGCGCCCCGAACACGCCCCCGCGCTGCCGCCCGTACGCGACCATCGCGCCCAAGAGCCCAAAGATCGATCCCGACGCACCGATCGTAAACGGGACGCCGGCGTAGTTGGAGAGCGCGAACCCGGCGACCCCCGCGACCGTGAAGATCACGGCCAGACGGGCCGGCCCGAAGAGCTGCTCGACGGCAGGGCCGAGCTGGCGGATCCAAAGGACGTTGAAGACGATGTGCAGGAGCCCGCCGTGCAGGTAGATCGCGGTGACCAGCGTCCACCAGCGCCCGGCGTCCCAGGCGAGCGCCCCCGTCATCCCGAGCTGCTGGAGCGCCCGACCGCTGGGCGCCAGCAGCTCGAACGGCCCGCGCGGCCGGAGGGCTGCCACCGGGTCGATGACGAGGCTCAGCACGTACAGCGCCACGCAGGCGGCGCTGATCCCCTTCGTGACGTCGAGCGATCCGGCGAGCTTGCCCAGCGCCGCGCCGAACCCCCACAGGCCCGGCCGGCGGAAGCCGCAGGAGAGGCAGACCTCGGCGTCGGCATTCGTGATGCGACCGCAGGACGGGCAGAGGATCGCGCCGCTGGTCTTACGGAACATTCCGATCGTCGTCTTCCGGCCGCGGGCTGGCGATCCGGTAGCGCTCGTCGAGCCACCCGCCGAGGTCGATCAGGCGGCACGTCAGGGAGCAGAACGGCCGGTGGGGGTTGCCTGACCAGGGCGTCGGCCCGCCGCAGGTTGGACAGGTCACGCCGCGTCCTCGCGGCGCGGTGTCAGCCTCATCCGCACCCCACATTCCACGCCCGCGGCCCGTAACTCCACGCGAAGATCGCGTCCCACTCCGGGTCGAGCTCGACGCCGTGACCGGCGACCGGCTCGTCGTTGGGGTCAATCATGCCGCCATCTTAGCATCCCTTTTGACACCCTTCGACGCATCGCGTAGAGTGAAATGCCGCCGTGGGGGTCCGGGCAGCCACGAACAGGGGACGTCACTCCAGGAGACCCACATCATGAGAGACCGGATGGACTCCGCCTACCGTCGCGCCGTCCTGCTGTTCGTCCCGGCGTCAGTCCTCTTCGCCCTGCTCACCCCGGCGATCGCGCCCTGGGCCGTGGCCCAGGCTCGGGAAGGGGCGGCCGTGGCGCAGGCCGGCGGCGAGGCCGGCCTCCGAGTCCCGGACCTCGGGGTGGTGCGCTTCGGTGACGTGAGCGGGTCGGCCCTCCTGATCGCCGGCCTCGTCGTCTGCGTCCTCGGTCTCGTCTTCGGGCTCGTGATCTACGGCCAGCTCCGGAAGCTGCCCGTCCACGAGTCGATGCAGGAGATCTCGGAGCTGATCTACGAAACCTGCAAGACCTACCTGGTCACCCAGGGCAAGCTCCTCCTCGTTCTGGAGGCCTTCATCGGCATCGTCATCGTCATCTACTTCGGCGTCCTGCTCCACTTCGACGCGGTGAAGGTCGTCGTCATCCTCGCCTTCAGCCTCATCGGCATCGCGGGCAGCTACGGGGTCGCCTGGTTCGGAATGCGTATCAACACCTTCGCCAACTCGCGGACGGCCTTCGCGAGCCTCGCGGGCCGGCCCCTGCCCGTGTACGAGATCCCCCTGAAGGCCGGCATGAGCGTCGGGATGCTCCTCGTGAGCGTCGAGCTCTTCATGATGCTCTGCATCCTGCTGTTCATCCCCGGAGACTACTCGGGGCCCTGCTTCATCGGCTTCGCCATCGGCGAGTCGCTCGGCGCCGCGGCGCTCCGGATCGCGGGCGGCATCTTCACGAAGATCGCAGACATCGGCTCCGACCTCATGAAGATCGTCTTCAACATCAAGGAGGACGACGCCCGCAACCCGGGTGTCATCGCCGATTGCACCGGCGACAACGCCGGCGACTCGGTGGGACCGACGGCCGACGGCTTCGAGACCTACGGCGTCACCGGCGTCGCGCTCATCGCCTTCATCCTGGTCGGCGTCAAGAGCCCGATCGTGCAGGTCCAGCTCCTCGTGTGGATCTTCGTGATGCGGATCCTCATGATCCTCACCAGCGGCGCCTCCTACGTGGTCAACGCCACGCTGAGCCGGGCTCGCTACGCCGGCGTCGACCGGATGAACTTCGAGGCGCCCCTGACCTCGCTCGTCTGGCTGACCTCGATGGTGTCCGTCGCCGTCACCTACGTCGCCTCCTACCTGCTGGTCCGGGATCTCGGCGACGGCAGCCTCTGGTGGAAGCTCTCGACGGTCATCAGCTGCGGCACGCTGGCCGGGGCCATCATCCCCGAGTTCGTCAAGATCTTCACGTCGACCGACTCGGCGCACGTGCGCGAGGTCGTCGCCTCGGCTCGCGAGGGCGGGGCGTCACTCGACATCCTCTCGGGGTTCGTCGCTGGGAACTTCAGCGCCTACTGGCTCGGCCTCGTCATCGTGATCCTCATGGGGATCGCCTACGGCGTCAGCACGCTCGGGCTCGGGGCGCTGATGATCGCTCCCGCGGTGTTCGCCTTCGGGCTGGTCGCGTTCGGCTTCCTCGGCATGGGGCCGGTGACGATCGCGGTCGACTCCTACGGGCCGGTGACCGACAACGCCCAGTCGGTCTTCGAATTGTCCCTGATCGAGCAGATCCCGAACATCAAGCCGGCGATCAGACAGCGGTACGGCTTCGACGTCAACTTCGAGAAGGCCAAACACCTCCTCGAGGAGAACGATGGCACCGGCAATACCTTCAAGGCCACCGCGAAGCCCGTCCTCATCGGCACGGCGGTGGTCGGGGCCACCACCATGACCTTCTCGATCATCGTGCTCCTGACCCAGGGCTTGACCCAGAACCTGGACAAGCTCTCCCTGCTCCACCCGCCGTTCCTGCTCGGGCTCATCATGGGCGGCGCGATGATCTACTGGTTCACGGGTGCGGCCACTCAGGCGGTGACGACCGGCGCCTACCGTGCGGTGGAGTTCATCAAGGCCAACATCAGACTCGAGGGCGTGACGAAGGCCTCGGTGACGGACAGCAAAAAGGTCGTGGAGATCTGCACTCAGTACGCCCAGAAGGGCATGTTCAATATCTTCCTGGCCGTCTTCTTCGCCACGCTGGCCTTCGCCTTCGTGGAGCCGTACTTCTTCGTCGGCTACCTGATCTCCATCGCCCTCTTCGGGCTCTTCCAGGCCATCTTCATGGCCAACGCCGGGGGCGCGTGGGACAACGCGAAGAAGATCGTCGAGGTCGAGCTGAAGGAGAAGGGCACCGCCCTCCACGCCGCCACCGTCGTGGGTGACACCGTCGGCGATCCCTTCAAGGACACCTCGTCGGTGGCGATGAACCCGGTCATCAAGTTCACGACGCTCTTCGGTCTCCTGGCGGTGGAGCTCGGGGTGAGCCTCACCGCGCAGAGCGGGCCGGGGCTGAGCCGAGCGCTCGCCGCCGCGTTCTTCGCGCTGTCCGTGGTGTTCGTCTGGCGCTCGTTCTACGCGATGCGGATCCGGGGCGGGGCCGATCGGACGGCGGCGACCCGCCCGGTCGGCGCGGTGGTCCCGGGGAAATAGGGGCCGGGTGGACGCGCTCTACGGCCTCCTCACCGGAGCGCCCGCCGCGATTCAGGAGGCGATCCGGTGGGGAGGGTACGCGGTCCTCTTCGCGATCGTGTTCACCGAGACCGGGCTCCTCGTCGGCCTGTTCCTGCCGGGCGACTCGCTTCTGGTCATCGCGGGGCTCGTGGCCGCCGCCGGCGGCCTGAACGTCTGGGCCCTCATGGGGCTGCTGACGATCGCCGCCGTTGCCGGCGACAGCACCGGCTACGCCATCGGCCATCGGGCGGGCCCGATCCTGTTCCGGCGCGAGCAGTCGCTGGTGTTCAACCCCCGGCACCTCGTCCGCACACGGGACTTCTACGCGCGGTACGGCGCCAAGACCATCGTGATCGCGCGCTTCGTGCCGATCATCCGGACCTTTGCGCCCGTCGTCGCCGGCATCGGGCAAATGGAGTACCGTCGCTTCCTTTTCTACAATGTCGCGGGGGGCCTCGGATGGGTCATCCTCATGACGAGCGCCGGATATCTGCTGGGGCGGGCGATCCCGAACGTCGGCTCCTACGTCCACATCGTGGCCGTCGTCGTAATCGTGCTCTCGCTCGTCCCGATCGTGACGGAGGTCGTCCGGGAGCGGAGGCGGCGTTCCGCCTAGCTCTGTGGCTCGGCCGCCGGCTCGGCGACCTCCTCTATGCGGGCCTCCGGGGCCGGCGGCGGGTGGCGCTCGAGAACCTCGCCATCGCCTTCCCGGACCAGTCCACGGTCGCGCGGCAGCGCCTCTGTCGCGCCTCCTTCCGGCACCTCGGCATGACGCTCGTCGAGAGCGCCCTCCTGCTGGTGGCGGACCCTGGCATCATGCTGTCGCGCGTGAGCGTCGACGGGCTCGAGCACCTGCGGGAGGCGGCCGGGACTCCGGGCGGCGTCCTCCTCCTGACCGGACACTTCGGCAACTGGGAGCTCCTCGGGCTCGCGCACATCCTGGCCGGCCTGCCGCTCGCGGTCGTCGTCCGCCCGCTCGACTCCCCGCTGTTGAACCGGCTCGCCGAGCGGCTGCGGGCGCGGACCGGCGCCGAGCTGATCGCCAAGCGACGGGCGCTCCCGGCCGTGGTCGACGCGCTCCGGCGCGGCCGGATGATCGGAATCCTGCTCGACCAGAACGCCTCCCGCGCTGAAGGCGTGTTCGTGCCGTTCTTCGGGCGGCCGACCAGCACGTCGCGAAGCCTGGCGCTGCTGTCCCTCAGGACCGGGCGGCCCATCGTGCCCGTCTTCATCCACCGTGAGCCCGACGGCCGCCACCGCATCGTCGTCGAGGCGGCGCTCGGGCGGCCCGCCGCGGGTTCGCCCGACGCCGCCGTCGTCGAGCTGACGGCGGAGTGCGCTCAACGCACAGAGGCGACCATCCGCCGCTGGCCCGAGCAGTGGTTCTGGCTGCACCGGCGGTGGCGCACGCGCCCGTCCGCCTCATGAGGGTGGTGGCCCTCCTCGCGATCCTGCCGCTGTCGGCGGCGCAGGCCCTCGGCGCCCCGGCGCCGACGGTCGAGTCGTACCGGCTGGCCGCGAACCGGCACGAGGTCGGCGGCGTGGACGTACGCGCCTTCACGGAGCGCCGAGCGGTCGGAAGCCCCGACCTCCCCCTGCCCGGTGCGGTGATCGTGCTGATGCCGTTCTCCGACTCTTTCGTCACCGAGCTTGAACGGATCAAGGGCCAATCCCGTGAGTCGCTGCGCACGTACCGGGCGGCCGCGCTCGAGCTCCGTCGGCGCGAGGAGGCCTACGAGCGGGCCGTCTGGGAGGCCGGCGCCGCCGACCTCGTGCTGTCAGCTCTGGTCGGTCCCGACGGCCGCGCCTCGTTCGGCGAGGTGGCGGCCGGGCCCTGGCTCCTGTGGGGGCGCCACCAGGTCTGGAACCCGGTGGCGGGGAAGAGGCCCAAACGTCAGGAAAAGGAGCTCTTTGCCCTCGCCCCCCAGCTCGTCGGGTTTTGGGCGGTTCGCTACTGGATGATCCCGGTGACGGTCAGAGCGGGTGCCGTCTCAGCCGTCGAGCTCACCGATCGGGACGTCTGGTTCAGCGGGGTGATCGAGGAGACGATGCGGCAGGACATCGTCCCTTAGGACGGTGTCCTGCCCCCCATCGCGGGACCGTGGGCGCCCGCTATTTCTTGACCGCGCAAGGGTTTTTGGCCCCTGCCATCTTCTTGCCGGGTTTGACCGCTACCCGCTCGGCCACCGCCTTGCCGTCGTGTTCCATATACTTGACGCTCACCCAGTCTCCCGACTGGATGTCGGCGGCGGTGATCGCCTTGCCAGCCTTCTTGATCATCGTCTTGTCGTCGAGGGCGAACGTCCACTCTCCCTCCTTGGCGTTCTTGCCCCTCCCCTCCTTGCCCGTCACCACGATGCTGTCCGCCGCCGCCGACTTCACGATGCCGCTGGCGTAGTGGGCCTTCATCGCCATTGACTTGGCGTCGGCCGGCTTGTCCATCGCGTCCATCGCCTTTTTGTCCTGGGCGAGGACGGCGCCGGCCACCCCGGTCATGAACACGAGCGTCACCAACACGGCCAGTCCCTTCTTCACGTCAGAGACCTCCTTTAGGGGTTAGGGTTGCGAATAGGGGTTAGGGTTTTGAGCTGAGACCACCGACCGGCCCCGGCTTTCCTCCCACCCCCTTCCATAACACACTGCCAAATCAGAGAAAAAGTCTCAAGCGTCTCGATCCCGGGGCCTACTTCTATCAACCAGTTTGACTGAGGGGCGCCACAAATGGTACATAGATATTAACGTTATCTACCCCATATGGCCGTTCGAGCCAAGTTGCTTCCGTCGCACCTAGTGCCGCTCATCCTGGTCCCGGCGGTCCTCGGGCCCGGGGCGGTGGTGGTGTGCTCCGAGCAGCCCCTCGTCGACCACGCTGATCTCTCCCCCCCGTCCCCGGCAGCCGATTCGGCTCCTTCCCTGAAACCCCCGCTCGATTCAGCTGGTTCCACTGCCGCTCCCCTTGCCCCCGCCCCCACCCCAAGACTGTTCTTCTGGGGTGACCGACCCGCCAGCCCGGTGGCGACTCAGGAGGACGGCGTGGACCTCCGGGCGCGGCTGCGGCGCTTCCCGGACTACCCGGTCGTCGAGAACGACCGCGTCCAGTACTTCTTGGACCGGTTCACCGGTGATCAGCGCGGGGTGATCGGTCGTTGGCTGAGGCGGTCGAGCCGGTATCGGGAGATGGTGCGACGCACCTTTCGGGACCGCGGCCTCCCCGAGGACCTCGCGTTCACGGCCATGATCGAGAGCGGGTTCGACCCGGGGGCGGTGTCACGCGTCGGGGCCAAGGGGCTCTGGCAGTTCATGGCGCGGACGGCGCGGCTCTACGGCCTTCGGGTCGACCGGTGGGTGGACGAGCGGCTCGACCCCGAGAAATCGACGGCCGCCGCCGCGGCGTACCTGGGCGATCTGTACAAACAGTTCGGGTCCTGGTTCCTCGCCCAGGCGGCCTATAACGCGGGCGAGGTCAAGGTCTGGCGCGCCATCAGGCTCTCGCGGACGACCGACTTCTGGGAGCTCGCCCAGGGCCGCCATCTCCGCACCGAGACGAAAGATTTCGTGCCGTCCATCCAGGCGATCACGCTCATCGCTCGGTCTCCCGATCGATACGGCTTCGAGGTCGCCACGGACTCTCCTCCGCAGTTCGAGACGGTCCAGGCCCCGCCGGCGACGGATCTGCGGCGCCTGGCGCGGGCGGCCGGACTCCCTCCTGGGGCGCTCCGGACCCTGAACCCCGAGCTCTGCCGCGGGGTGACGCCGCCCGGTGCCTTCTACACGCTGAGGGTGCCGCCGGCTGCCAAGGACCCGGTGGCGCTCGCGATTCTGGCGTCCCCCGAGAGGACGGTCCATGTCGTCCGCCAGGACGAGACCCTGAGCCAGATCGCTAAGAAGTACGACGTGAGCGTGACGGACATCGCGCGCTGGAACAAGCTCGGGAGACTGGACCGGATCCAACCCGGCGACCGCATCCGGGTCGCGAGCGCGCCCCTCCCGGCCCGGGTCGAGGTGGACCAGCGTAGCCTCCGCTGAGGCGGCCGGCCCGGGCCAAGCCACCGGCCCCGGCACCCGTCGACCCCAGGTCTCGCCCGCGGCGGGCGATCACCAGTGGAAGCCGACACCCGCCACGAGCTGATGCTGGGTGAGGTCGGCCTGGTCCCGGGCCGTCTCGGTGGCCGGACGCCCCAGCGCCGTGGCCGTCTCCTGGAACCGGAAGCTGAACTCGGCGGTCTGAATGAACTTGTACTCGGCGAAGAGCGCGATGTGCGGGGACAGGAAAAAGCGCGCGCCCACCAGGAGCTGGCCCCCCGGCTGAACGTTGGTGTCGTCAATGGACTTGTTCGTGTCGAACGGGGTCGTCGTCGTCGACAGCGTCGCGATGAAGAGCCCCAGCCCGACCCCGGCGTACGGCTGGAAGCGGCCGTGCGGAAAGTTGTCGCTCTGATCGAGCTCGAGCCGGTAGAGCAGGTTGAGCCCAATGGCTGTAACGTCGATGTCCGCCTTCTGGATGGTCGTCCTAAACTCCTGGGGCAGCGTCGTGCCGAAAATGGTCCGGGCCGTACCCGAGAACGTCACGGTCTGCGAGGCGACGTCAGGCTCGAAGTGGTAGACCTCGAGCTCCAGGCCGAAGTTCCCGCCGAGGACGGGATGGTCGAAGTAGTAGCCGACCTTTCCGCCGAAGACGACCGACGTATCGAAGTCGATATTCTTGAATGTGCCGTCGAGGAATGACACCCCGTTGACGCTGAGCGGGTTGTTGGTTTGCGTCGTCTCCAGACCCTTGTTCTCGGTAAACGCGGCGCCCACGAATCCGGCGAGGTACGGCTCGGCCGAGGCGAGACCGGGGACGGCGACGAGGAGGCTGGCGGCGATCGCGAGCGCCGGCGTCACACCTCGACCCATCATACGGGCACCGTTCTCCATGGAGGCGGCCGATCGTGGGGCAATCGGCGCTCGGGGTTTGACGGCGTCTTGTCGCCGGTCTCGTCGCATCATAGCCGACTCGCTCCTCGTCCGCCAGCGTCGACTCGCCCGCGCCCCGGAACGGCCACTGCCTGGCGAAGAGGCACACCCAGGCTCGGTGAGGCTCGGCGCGCCGGCGTCCGACGGCTCGGCGGCGGGCTCCGCCCGGGCGATGGTACACTCATCAGGCTTCCGCGAGGCGGAGTTACAGAACAGGAAGCGTCTAGGATCCCGGTGGGCCTCCCGGACTTCAAATCCGGCGGACCGTTCTAGACAAACGGTCGATGGGTTCGACTCCCATACGCTTCCGCCACTCGAGACGAAGATGGCCAAGGTGAGGGCAGAGCAGGAGAAAGGGCGCACGCGACGGGCGCGCCGACGGCGCGCCGGGCTGGCCGGCGGCGCGCTGGCACTGCTCGTGGCCGGCGTGGTGGCCTACTTCGGGTATCGCGCGGCGGCGACGCAGCCGGGCGTCCTCTACCCGAGCCAGGGCAACGCGCACATCGAGTCCGCGACGATGCCCCACGCGGACTACAACACCGACCCGCCGACGTCGGGGCCGCACCTGCCGTACGTCGCGCCGTGGGGTGTGCACACGACGCCGATCCCCCGGGAACTGCAGGTTCACAACCTCGAGGATGGCGGGGTCCTCGTCCAGTACAACTGCGAGTGCCCCGAGCTGGTGGCCAAGCTCAAGGCGATCGTGCAGCGCTACGACCGGCACGTCGTCCTCGCCCCCTATCCGGGGATGAAGAGTAGAATCGCCCTGACGGCATGGGCGCGGCTCGACCAGCTCGATGAGTTCGACGAGGCCCGGATCACCCGGTTCATCGATGCCTACCAGGGGATTGATCATCACCCGCGGGGGTAGCCGCGGCGGGGCCCTCCTCGGCAGCCTGCTCCTCCTGGCGGGGTGCGCGCCGCCACTCGTGTCGCCGATCCTTCCGCCGCCCTACCGCGGCGAGGTGCCCGCGTCGTACGACGACACGTGGCGAGCGCTCGTCCGGTCGCTGGCTCGGGAGAACTTCCCGCTGCGCGCGGTCGCGCGCGACTCGGGGGTGATCGCGACGGACGAGGTCGTCACGCCGATCGGCCTCTACGCCGACTGTGGCAGCTTCGGCAGCGACCGGGTCGAAGGGGAGGCCCTCGTGTCGTTCACCGTGTTTGCGCAGGCAAACGCCGACGGCACGGAAGTGCAGATCAACTCGAAGATGCGGACGCAGGCGCACCGTAAGGGATCCTCCGGCAAGCTGTTTTCGGCCCCCGTGTTTCCGTGCGCGTCCACCGGCCGCTTCGAAGCGAACCTCCTCGACGCGGTCCGGGCGGCGGTGAAGCCCTAAGATGCCGCCCCGGCTGGCCGAGCTCATCCGCAAGGCGCGCCGGCTCGCGTCCGAGCGTGACCGGCTCATCGAGGAGCTGGCCCGCGAATGGGCGGCGGCGCTGCGGGGCCAGGGCCTCTCGCCGACCGACCTCGACGAGCTGTGGGCGGGCCTCACCGAGGAGGCGGTCCGGCGCCTGGGCAAGAGCGGTAAGGTGCCGGCGCCCGCGCTCCGGCTCGAGGCCGCCGACGTGATCACGAAGGTCCGCGAGAGAGTCGAGGCGACCCTCGGTGAAGGCTGAGCCGCGAGAGCGGCTGCGCGAGCTGCCGGCGGTCGACCAGCTCGTGCGCGCCGTCGAGCACCGGGCCGAGCTCCACGGCATCCCCCGCGCGCGCCTGACCGCCTGCGCGCGCGAGGTGCTCGACGCCGAGCGGCGGCGAGCCCTCGCCGGCACCCCGGCCGAACTCGACGCGGCCGTCCTGGCCACGCGGGTGGTGGAGGCGCTCGCCCGCGGCGTCTTCTCCCTCGGCCCGGTCATCAACGCCACTGGCGTCGTGCTGCACACCGCCCTCGGTCGGGCCGTGCTCTCCCCGCTGGCGCTCGAGCGTCTCTCGCACGTGGGGCAGGGGTACTCCAACTTGGAGATCGACCTCGCCGAGAAGAAGCGCGGCTCCCGCTACAGCCACGTGGAGGGGCTGCTCCGCCGGCTGACGGGCGCCGAAGACGCGCTCGTCGTCAACAACAACGCCGCCGCCGTGCTGCTCGCGCTCGAGAGCCTGGCCCGGGGCAGGGAAGTGATCGTCTCCCGGGGCGAGCTGATCGAGATCGGCGGCGAGTTCCGGATTCCCGACATCATGGTGCGGGGCGGCGCTGTTCTCCGCGAGGTCGGGACCACAAACCGCACGCATCTGGCCGACTACGCCGACGCGATCGGTCCCGACACCGCGCTCCTCCTCAAGGTCCATCCCTCGAACTACCGCGTCGTCGGCTTCGCCGCCGACGTCCCGACGCGCGACCTGGTGGAGCTCGGCCGCGAGCGCACCGTCCCGGTCATGGAGGACCTCGGGTCGGGCTCGCTCGTGGACCTGCGCGCGGTCGGGCTCCCCTGGGAGCCGACCGTCCAGGAGGTGGTGGCCTCGGGCGTCGACCTGGTCTCGTTCTCGGGAGACAAGCTCCTGGGCGGTCCGCAGGCCGGCCTGCTCGTGGGGCGCCGCCCGCTCGTCGCCCGTCTGAAGAAGAACCCGCTGAACCGCGCCCTCCGCATCGACAAGCTCACGATCGCGGCGCTCGAGGCCACCCTCTACGCCTACGAGGCGGGGACGGCCTGGGAGACGGTGCCCACCCTGCGGATGCTGACCGAGCCGCTCGCTTCGATCCGGCAGCGCGCGGACAGCTTGCTCGCGCTGCTCTCTCCCGCCCAGGCCGAGCGTCTCGGCGCGGCGATCCAGGAAGACCAGTCCCAGGTCGGCGGGGGCGCCTTGCCGACGGTGGAACTACCGACCGCCGCGCTTGCCCTCGGCACCCAGACGCTGCCGGCCCCGCTCCTGGACGACCGGCTCCGGCGCGCGGCCCCCCCGGTGATGGGGCGCATCAAGGACGACCGGCTGCTCCTCGACTGCCGCACCGTCTTCCCGGACCAGCTCCGGGAGCTCGCTCGCGTCCTCGCCCAGCTCTGAGGCCGCCCGATGGCGGACCCCGCCACGCACATCGTCGTCGGGACGGCCGGCCACATCGACCACGGCAAGACGGCGCTCGTGCGCGCGCTGACCGGCATCGACACGGACCGGCTGCCCGAGGAGAAGGCCCGCGGCATCACGATCGACATCGGCTTCGCCTATCTCGAGGAGCCTGACGGGCTCATGATCGAGATCGTCGACGTCCCCGGCCACGAGCGGTTCGTCAAGAACATGCTGGCCGGCGTCGGCGGCATCGACCTCGCCATGCTGGTGGTGGCCGCCGACGAAGGGGTGATGCCGCAGACGCGGGAGCACCTCGCGATCTGCTCGCTGCTCCACATCAAGTCGGGGCTCTGCGTCCTGACCAAGCGCGACCTCGCCGAAGCCGACTGGATCGAGCTCGTGCGGGACGACCTCGCCGCGCTCGTCCGGGGCACCTTCCTCGAGGGCGCGCCCATCGTCGCCGCGTCGGCGAAGACGGGTGAGGGGCTCCCCGAGCTCCGCCGGACGCTCGCCGGCCTCGCCCGGCGGGTGCCCCCCAAAGCCTCCGGCAGGCTGCCGCGTCTTCCGATCGATCGCGTGTTCACGGTGAAGGGCTTCGGCACCGTCGTCACGGGGACGCTCACCGAGGGGCGGCTCGCCGTGGACGATCGCGTCGAGGTCTACTCGCGCGGCATCCAGGCGAAGATCCGCGGGCTCCAGGCGCACGGCCATCCGGTTCCGGAGGCGCGCGCCGGGCAGCGCACGGCGGTGAACCTCCAGGGGGTCGAGCGGACCGCGCTCGAGCGCGGCGACGTGGTGGGGGCGCCAGGGACGCTCGTCGCCTCGGTGCTCGTGGACGGGACCCTCGAGCTGCTGCGCGACGCGCCCCGGCCCCTCAAGGCCCGCGACCGGGTCCGCTTCCACACGGGGACGAGCGAGATCATGGCCCGCGTCCTCCTGCTCGACCGGGCCGAGCTCGCGCCCGGCGAGTCGACCTACGCGCGCTTCCGGCTCGAGCGGCGCCTCGTCGCCCTCCCCGGCGATCGCTTCGTGCTCCGGTCCTACTCGCCCATCGTGACGATCGGCGGTGGCACCCTCCTCGACGTGAGCCCGCCGCGCTTCAAACGGAAGGCGCCCGCGCTGCTCGCCCACCTTGGTCTGCTCGAGCGCGGAAGCGAGGCCGAGGTGCTGGAGGAACACGTCCGGCACGCGGGCGCCTCGGGTCTCCGCCTCGACGCGCTCTCCGGGCGCGTTCCGTTCGGGCCGGACCGGCTGCGGGCGCTGCTCGAAGACCGGCTGGCGGCGGGCGCCCTCCTCGCCGTCGATCGCGACTGGTTCCTCCACCGGGAGACGCGCGAGCGCCTGCGGGCCGACCTGCTCCGCGTGCTCGAGGACTTCCACCGGCGGAACCCGCTCAAGTCCGGCATGTCGCGCGAGGAGCTGCGCGGCCGCGCGGGCGGTGCCGACGAGCGCGTCTTCGGCCACCTCCTCGCCGTCCTCGAGGCCGAGGGCGTCGTCAGGTCGGAGAAGGACAAGGTGCGCTTGGCCTCCCACTCCTTGCAGCTCTCGCCGGAGCAGCAGAAGGTCGTCGACGGAATCGAGGCGGAGTTTCGCCGAGCGGGCGCCGCGCCCCCCACGGCCGAGGACACGGAGAGCGAGCTCTTCCAGCTCCTCGTCGCCGACCGGCGGCTCATCCGGGTCAAGGAGGGCCTTTACTTCCACGCCGACGCCCTCAGGCAGATCGAGGGCAAGCTGGTCGCCCTGCTTCGAGAAAAGAAGGAGATCGGCCCGGCCGACATCAAGGACCTGCTGGGCATTTCGCGCAAGTACGCGATCCCCCTCCTGGAGTACTTCGACGCCCAGCGGGTGACGCAGCGGGTCGGGGAAAGACGGGTCTTGCGCGGGGGGTAGGAGCGCGTTAAGGTGAGGGGCGCAACGGGAAAGGAGTGGTCCCATGTTTGGCTTGGGGTATCAGGAGCTGCTGCTGATCCTCGTGATCGTCCTGATCCTTTTCGGCGCGAATCGCCTGCCCGAGCTGGCGCGGTCGCTCGGCTCCAGCGTGAAGGAGTTCAAGAAGGGTGTGACCGAGGCGTCGAAGGACGAGAGCACCGCGGCCGCGAAGAAGGAAGACGAGAAGAAGGCGTAACCACCCCGCCCCCCATCGACGTCGTTTCCGGCGGCCCGCGCCCGCCGGGGCGTGGTCGACGCCGACGGCGCCCGCGCTCCCCAGAGTGACTGCTCGAGTCGTGCATGGTCTTGCCGCGTGGCATCGAGTTCTTCCGCTCCGTGCTCCGTCTCGGACGGCGTCCCGTCCGCCGCACCGGCCGCGGGCTCGTCGCTGAAGGCTGCCGCGTGCCAGGCGCGCTCCGCGATGACGCGCTCGTAGTCGTCGCCGCCGTCCTCCCGCTCTCGCTCTACCTCCTGCGCGAGCACGCGATCGCCGGCGCCGCCGGCTTCCCGCTCGACGACTCGTGGATCCACCTCCAGTTCGCCCGCAACCTCGCCGAGGGCGCGGGCTTCGCCTACAACCCCGGGGTGCCGGTGGCAGGCTCGACGGCACCCCTCTGGACGCTGCTCCTCGGGGCCGCGGTCCGGGTCGGCGGCGCGCGGCTCTGGGTGGCGAAGCTGCTCGGGATCGCCTGCACGCTCGTCGCCGCCCTTCTGACCCGCCGGCTTGCGCTCGCGCTCGGGGCCGAGCGCGCCGGGGCGCGCGTGGCCGGCGTCGCGCTACTCTGGGCGGGGCCGGTCGCCTGGGGCGCGCTCGCCGGGATGGAGGTCGGCCTGGCCGCGCTGCTGGTCGCCGCGGCCCTTCTGGCTCACGCGCGCGACTCGACCGGTGGGACCGCGCTCCTCGCCGCCCTCGCGGTCCTGGCGCGGCCGGAATCGGCCGTGCTGGTGCCGCTCCTGCTCCTGGCCCGCCCGGTCACCGGCGGGCGCGCCGCGATCTTCGTCGGCGTCACCCTGGTCGTCCTGGCGCCCGCCGTGTGCTTCTCGCTCGTCACGGCGGGCACGCCCGTGCCCGCGACCGCCGCCGCCAAGATCGAGGGGGGCCTCCTGGGCTGGCTCGGCGGCGTGCGCGAGCCCCTCGGCCGTGCGCTCCTCGGCCGCCCCTGGCAGTTCTTCGGCGAGTGGGTCGCCTGGCTCTGGCTGACGAACTGGCTCCTGCCCGTGCTGCTGCCGTCGGTGCTCGTGCTGACCTGGTGGCGCGGCGGGCGCACCTGGATCTGGCCGGCGGCCGCCCTCGCCCTCCACCCGTTCGCGATGGCGCTGCTCGCGCCGTTCCGGGGTCCGGGGTTTCAGGAGGGCCGCTACTCGATCGAGCTCCTGCCGCTCGGCCTCGGCCTCCTCTGGGGCCTCACGGCGCGGCGCGGCGTGACGCTGCGGGTCCTCTACCTCGCGGTCGCGCTGGGGCTCCTCGTCCCCGCGAGCGCGCGCTACGCGTGGGGCGTCCAGAACATCAACGCGATGCAGGTCCGGATCGGGCACTGGGTGGCGGGTCACACCCCGCTCGGCGCCCGCCTGGCCGTGAACGACATCGGCGCCATCGCCTTCGTCTCCCGGCGCCCCGTGATCGACCTGATGGGGCTCGTCACGCCGGCCATCCGGCCCTACCGCCGCGCGGGGGAGGCGGGCGTCATCCGCTACGTCGAGGAGACGTGTCCCGAGTACCTCGTCATCTTCCCCGCCTGGTTTCCGCGGCTCGCCGCCATGCCCGACCGCTACCGGGCCGTCTACCAGGTCCATCTCGACCGCAACGAGGTCGCCGGCGCCGACACGATGGTGGTGTACCAACGAGTCCGGTGTGCGCTATGATCGGCGCGATGTTCCGGGCGACCGCCGCGGCCGTCCTGCTGATCGTCGTCCTGGCCGTCGAGGCCCGGCCGGCGCGCGCCCAGATCTACCGGTGGACCGACGAGCAGGGCAATCCGCACTACTCCCAGGGACTCGACAGCGTGCCCGAACGCTTCCGCACCGCCGCGCGCCCGCTCGTCCCTGAGCGCGCTCCGGCGGCGGCGCCGTCCGGCGCCGCGCCGCGCGAGAGCACGAGCACGGTCATCCCGTTCACGCCGGGCAAGCGCATCTACGCGGACGCGCGCGTCAACGACACGACGAGCGTGCGCCTGATCCTGGACACCGGCGCCGACCGTACGGTCATCGCGCCGCGCGCGCTCGTCGCCGCCGGCGTGTCGACGCGCGCGGCGGGCCCGGCCGGGACGATCCGTGGCGCGACCGGCACGGCCGACGTCGAGATCTACAGCATCGACTCGCTCCAGGTGGGCAACTCCCGCGTCGGCAAGATGGTGGTCGTCTCCCACGACATCAACGAGCCGGACACCGACGGCCTCCTCGGGCGTGACTTCCTCGACCAGTTCAAGGTCACGATCGACAGCGCGGCTGGCCACGTAACGCTCGGTCCCAAGTAGAACCTGCCCTCGCGCCCTCAGGCCCGCGGCCGCGGGCATCAGGGCCCGACCGAGTGCCGCATCGCATGCGCCCGCGGCGATCCCTGTGCTACCATGGCGCTCTGCGCCATGGACTACAAGGCCACGCTAAACTTACCGAAAACGCCCTTTCCGATGAAGGCGAATCTCCCGCAGGCTGAGCCCGAGATGCTGGCGCGGTGGGAGGCCATGGACATCTACGCCAGGCTCCGCGCCGCCGCCCACGGGCGCCCGCTCTGGATCCTGCACGACGGTCCGCCCTACGCGAACGGCCACATCCACATGGGGACGGCCCTCAACAAGATCCTCAAGGACGTGACCGTCAAGTCGCGCTCGATGCTCGGGGCGAACGCCGTCTACGTCCCCGGCTGGGACTGCCACGGCCTGCCGATCGAGCATCAGGTCGACAAGGAGCTCGGCCTCGACACGGCCTCGACCGACGTGCGCAAGGCGATGGACCCCGTGCTCAAGCGGCAGAAGTGCCGGGAGTACGCCACCCGGTTCATCGAGATCCAGCGGAGCGAGTTCCGCCGCCTCGGCGTGTTCGGCGACTGGCAGCGCCCGTACCTCACGATGGCGCCGGCCTACCAGGCGGTCATCGCGCGCGAGTTCGGCCGCTTCGTCGGCCGCGGCATCGTCTACAAGGGCCTCAAGCCGGTGCACTGGTGCATGTACTGCAAGACCGCCCTCGCCCAGGCCGAGGTCGAGTACGAGGAGCAGGCGACGCCGTCCGTCTACGTGAAGTTCCCGCTCCTCACCGACCGCTGGCCGCGCCCCTCGGCCGTCGTGTGGACGACGACCCCCTGGACGCTTCCGGCGAACCTCGCCGTCGCGGTGAACCCGGACGAGCAGTACGTCGCACTCGACGCCGGCGGGGAAACACTCATCGTCGCCCAAAAGCTCGCCGACGCCTTCCGGGCGGCGGCGGGGCTGCCGGGGGCGCGGCCTCTCGCCACGGTGCCCGGGCCGAGCCTCGAGGGGCTCGAGTACCGTCACCCCTGGATCGACCGCACGGGGAAGATCGTCGGCGCCACCTTCGTCGCGATGGACACGGGCACGGGGCTCGTCCATATCGCCCCCGGCCACGGCGAGGAAGACTACGAGCTGGGCCGCCGGGTGGGGCTGCCGATCTACAACCCGGTCGACGACGACGGGCGCTTCGTTCCCGAGGTCGAGCGCTTCGCCGGCCTCACCGTGTGGGAGGCCAACCCGAAGATCGTCGAGCACCTCCGGGCCGTGGGCGCGCTGGTGGCGGCGGTGCCGCTCACCCACAGCTATCCCCACTGCTGGCGCTGCGGGAACCCGACGCTCTTCCGCGCGACCGAGCAGTGGTTCATCTCTCTCGACCGCGACGGTCTCCGCCCGCGGGCGCTCGAGGCGATCAAGCGCGACGTCCGCTGGTTCCCCGCGTGGGGCGAGGAGCGCATCTACAGCATGGTCGCGCACCGCCCCGACTGGACGATCTCGCGCCAGCGGGTGTGGGGGGTGCCGATCGTCGCCTTCTACTGCCGCGCCTGCGACGCGCTCCTCCTCGACGAGCGGCTCGTCGAGCACGTCGCGCAGATCTTCCGCGCGGGCCAGGGGGCCGACGAGTGGTACGCGCGCGAGGCCGGGGAGCTGCTGCCCCCGGGGACCGCCTGCCCGAAGTGCGGCGGGCGCGCGTTCCGGAAGGAGGAGGACATCCTCGACGTCTGGTTCGACTCCGGCTGCAGCCACGCGGCGGTGCTAGAGGCCCGCCCCGAGCTGCGCTGGCCCGCGGACCTCTACCTCGAGGGCTCGGACCAACACCGCGGGTGGTTTCACTCGTCGCTGCTCGAGGCGGTGGGCACCCGGGACGCGCCGCCGTACCGGGGCGTCCTGACCCACGGCTTCGTGGTGGACGGCGAGGGGCGCAAGATGTCCAAGTCCCAGGGCAACTACGTGACGCCCCAGGAACTGATCCCGAAGTACGGGGCGGAGGTGCTCCGCCTCTGGGCGGCGGCCGAGGACTACTCGGAGGACATCCGCCTCTCGGACGAGATCCTGAACCGCCTCGCCGACGCCTACCGGCGCCTGCGCAACACCTTCCGCTTCCTGCTCGGCAACCTCGCCGACTTCGAGCCCGCGCGCGATCGGCAGTCCTACGCGCGGCTCGACGAGGTCGACCGCTGGATCCTCGCCCGGCTCGGGCGGCTCGTCGGCCGCGTCGTGAAGGCCTACGGCGAGTACCAGTTCCACACGGTCTTCCACTCGGTGCACAACTTCTGCGCGGTCGACCTCTCGGCCCAGTACCTCGACATCATCAAGGACCGGCTCTACACGTCGGCCGCCGACGACCCGCGTCGGCGAGCGGCCCAGACCACGTGCTACGACATCTTCAGCGCGCTGGCCCGGCTGATGGCGCCGATCCTCACCTTCACCGCCGAGGAGGCCTGGCGCCACCTGCCCGGGCGCCCCGGGGAGAGCGTGCACCTCGAGCTCTTTCCAGAAGCGGCGCGGGAGTGGCTCGACGAGCGGCTCGAGCGCGACTGGGAGCGGCTGCTCGAGGTGCGGCGCGAGGTCGCCAAGGCGCTCGAGACCGCGCGCCAGCAGGGGGGCATCGGCTCGGGGCTCGAGGCGCGCGTCGCCTTCGTCCACGCGCCCGAGGACCTGCCCGCGCTGCTCCAGGCCAAGCGCGACCTCCTCGCCACGCTCTTCATCGTGTCGAGGGTCGGCGTCGGCGGGGCCGTGGGGGCGCCGCTCGTGCGCTACGAGAGCCAGGAGATCCCCGGGCTCGTCATCGACGTCGAACGCGCGCCCGGGCGGAAGTGCGCGCGCTGCTGGACGTGGAGCGAGCGCGTCGGCGAGAGCCGCGAGCACCCCACGCTCTGCGAGCGCTGTCTGCCCGTGATCGCGCGGATCCGATGACGGCCGTCCTGGTGGTCGCGGGCGCCGTGCTGGCGCTCGACCAGGCGACCAAGTACCTCATCCTCGGCCGGCTCGTGCCCGGGGCACCGGTCGCGATCGTCGACGACCTCGTGAACCTCACCCTCGTCCGGAACCCGGGCCTGGCCTTCGGGGTCCTCGCGGGCGTGCCCGGCGGCTGGCGGTGGCTCGTGGCGGTCCTCTCCGTCGCGGCGCTGGCGGTCCTCGGGCGTCTGGCCCTGCGGATGCTGCCGGATTCGGGCTGGCTCGGGCGGCTCTCGCTCGGGCTGATCTTCGGCGGCGCCGTCGGCAACCTGATCGACCGCGCGCGGTGGGGGGCGGTCGTGGACTTCATCGACGTCTACTGGAGGACCTACCACTGGCCGGCCTTCAACGTGGCCGACTCGTCGATCAGCGTCGGGGTCGCCCTCCTCGCCCTCCAGCTCTGCGCCGGTGATCGTCAGCGTCGCTGAGGCCGGCCAGCGTCTCGATCGGTGGCTCGCCGCGCGGCTGCCAGAGCTCTCCCGGGCCCGGCTCCAGACGCTGATCGAGGGCGGCCGCGTCACCGTGAGCGGCCGCGCGCGGAAGGCCGCGTACCGGGTGCGGGCGGGCGAGCGGGTCGAGGCGGAGATCCCGCCGGCCGAGGCGCAGGAGCTCCGCCCCGAGGCGCTGCCGCTCGACGTCGTCTACGAAGACGACGCCGTGCTCGTGGTGAACAAGCCCGCGGGAATGGTCGTGCATCCCGGCGCCGGCCAGGCCGGGGGGACGCTCGCGGCCGCGGTCCTCGCCCATGCTCCCGAGACGGCGGGGGTCGGCGGCCAGCGCCGCCCCGGGATCGTCCACCGGCTCGACAAGGGCACGTCCGGCCTGCTCGTCGTCGCCAAGACGCGCCAAGCCTACGACTCGCTCGTCGCCCAGCTCGCCGCGCGAACCGTGGCGCGCCGGTACCTCGTGGTCGTCCACGGCCTGCCCATGCCGGGCGACGGCGTGATCGACGCGCCCATCGGTCGCCATCCGCGCGACCGCGTCCGCATGGCCGTCCGCCCGCCGGGACAGGGCAAACGGGCCGTGACGCGCTACCGGGTCCTCGAGCGCTTCCCCGCCGTCCCCGCCGCCTACCTCGAGGCGCGGCTCGAAACGGGGCGCACGCACCAGATCCGCGTCCACCTGGCCGCGAGGGGGCACCCGGTCCTCGGCGATGATACGTACCGCCCCCAGTCCCTCCCGCGCCCCGACCTGGACCCCGAAGGGCTCGCCCTCCACGCGGCGGAGCTCGGCTTCGTCCATCCCCTGACGGGCCAGCCGGTCGCGTTCGCCGCCGCGCTTCCGCCGCGGATGGCGCGCGTGCTCTCTCGGCTGCGGAGCCTCCAGAGCCCGACGGCCCAGGCGCGGCGGTGAGGCGGTGAGGGCGGCTGGGGTCCCGCGGCACCGCCCGAATGCTAGAATGGGCGGCGTGACCCCCCTGACATTCGTCATCCTGGCGGCGGGCGAAGGCAAGCGGATGCGCTCCCGCCACCCGAAAGTGCTCCACCGGGTGTGTGGCCGCCCGCTCCTCGGCTACCCCCTGCGCCTCGCGCGGGCCCTCGGCGACCGCATCGTGGTGGTCGTCGGCCGCGACGCCGCGGAAGTGCGCGCCGCCGCCGGGCCAGCGGTCGAGTTCGCGGAGCAGGCCGAGCGCCTCGGCACCGGACACGCCCTCCAGCAGGCGCGGGCGGCGTGCGGGGACGGCGCGGTCGTCGTCCTGCCCGGCGACACGCCGCTCCTTTCCGAGGCGACCCTCGCCAGGCTGATCGACCACCACGCGAAGACCGGCGCGGCGGCGACCCTCCTCACCGCGCTCGTCGAGCGCCCGGCGGGGTACGGGCGCGTGCTGCGGCAGCGCGGGCACGTCCGCGGCGTCGTCGAGGACCGGGACGCGACCGACGACCAGAAGCGGATCCGCGAGATCAACACGAGCGTCTACTGCTTCGACGCGCGGCGGCTCTGGCCGGCCCTGGCCAAGGTCACCGCGAGCAACGAGCAGGGTGAGTACTACCTCACGGACGTGGTCGGGATCCTCGCCCGCGCGGGGGCGCGCGTCGAGGCCGTTACGACCGCCGATCCGGCCGAGTGCCTCGGCGTCAACGACCGCAAGCAGCTCGCGGCGATCGCCGCGCTCCAGCGCCAGCGGACCCTCGACCGGCTGATGACCGAGGGGGTCACCATCCTCGACCCCGCCGCGACCTACGTCGACGACACGGTGCAGATCGGTCCGGACACGGTGCTCCAGCCGGGGGTGGTGCTCGAGGGGGAGACCCGGGTGGGCGCCGAGTGCGTGATCGGCGCCGGCTGCCACCTCGACAGGAGCCGGGTCGGCGACCGGGTGACGCTCCGGCCCTACTGCGTGCTGACGGAGGCGGTCGTCGAGGCGGGTGCCGTCCTCGGACCGTTCTGCCACCTGCGGCCCCTCTCGCACGTGGGGGCGGACGCCAAGATCGGCAACTTCGTCGAGCTGAAGAAATCGACGATCGGCCGGCGGTCGAAGGTGCCGCACCTCTCCTACGTCGGCGACACGACCGTCGGCGAGGCGGTGAACGTCGGCGCCGGGACGATCACCTGCAACTACGACGGCGTCTCCAAGCACGAGACCCGCATCGGGGACGGCGCGTTCATCGGCACGAACACGAGCCTGGTGGCCCCCCTCACGATCGGCGAGGGCGCCTACGTCGGCGCCGGCTCGACGATCACCCGGGACGTCCCGCCGGGCGCCCTCGCCGTCGGGCGCGCCGAGCAGGTCGTCAAGGACGGCTGGGCCGAGCGCCGCCGGGCGCGCGGCAAGAAAGGCTGAATCGATGTGCGGCATCGTCGGGTACGTGGGGGACAAGAACGCGGTCGGCCTGATCCTCGAGGGGCTGAAGCGGCTCGAGTACCGGGGGTACGACTCGGCGGGCGTCGCCGTCCTCAACCGCGAGGGACTGCACGTGCGCCGCGCCGCGGGCCGGATCAAGGCGCTCGAGGCGATGCTCCGCGAGCGTCCAGTCAGCGGCACCGTCGGCATCGGGCACACCCGCTGGGCCACCCACGGCCGCCCCTCCGAGGAGAACGCCCACCCCCACACCGACTGCCCGGGCGCGCTCGTCGTCGTCCACAACGGGATCCTGGAGAACTACCTGCCGCTGAAGGAGCGGCTGCTGGCCCAGGGCCACGTCTTCCGCTCCGAGACCGACACCGAGGTCCTCGCCCACCTGGTCGAGCACTACCTCCGGGAGACCCCCCGCCTGGACGGGGCCGTGAAGCGGGCGCTGCGTGAAGTCCGGGGCTCGTACGCGATCGGCGTGGTGGCCACGAGCGCTCCCGACCGACTCGTGGCGGCCAAGCACGGCGCCGGCGGGGTCGTCATCGGCCTCGGCCGCGGCGAGACCTTCGTCGCCTCTGACATCCCGGCGATCCTCGCCCACACGCGCGACGTGGTGGTGCTCGAGGACGGCGAGGTGGCGTCGGTGACGACGACGGGGGTGGAGCTGTCGACGCTCGACGACGAGCCGGTCCAGCGCGCCCCCGTGCGGATCCTGTGGGACCCGATCATGGCCGAGAAGGGCGGCTACCGCCACTTCATGCTCAAGGAGATCTACGAGCAGCCGCGGGCGGTGACCGACACCGTGCGCGGGCGGGTGGTGCCCGAGACCGGGGGCGTGGTCCTCGCCGAGGTCGCCCTCGACCCGTCGGTGGTCCGGGCGATCGACCGGGTGGTCCTGGTCGCCTGCGGTACGTCCTACCACGCCGCCATGGTCGGCCGGGCGATGGTGGAGCGGCTCGCCGGACTACCGGCAGAGACCGACCTCGGCTCAGAGTTCCGGTACCGCGACGCGATCGTCGGCCCCACCACGCTGATCGTGGCCCTCTCCCAGTCGGGTGAGACCGCGGACACGCTCGGCGCCGTCAAGGCCGCGCGGCTCCGCGGCTGTCCGATCCTCGCGATCACGAACGTCGTCGGCTCGGCGCTGGCGCGGGAGGCGACGGGCGTGCTCTACACCCACGCGGGGCCCGAGATCGGCGTCGCCTCCTCCAAGACCTTCACCGCCACCATCGTCGCCGCGTACCTGCTCGCCCTCTGGCTCGGCCGGCAGCGGGGGGCGCTCGGGGCCGGCGACGCGAGCAAGCACATCCAGGAGCTCCTGGAGCTCCCCCGGCTCATGGAACGGACGCTCGAGCTCGAGCCGAGGCTCGCCGAGCTGGCGCGGGAGGTCGCGCACCACCGGGACTTCCTCTACCTCGGCCGGGGCCTGCAGTACCCGGTCGCGCTCGAGGGCGCGCTCAAGCTGAAGGAGCTCTCCTACATCCACGCCGAGGGCTACGCGGGCGGCGAGATGAAGCACGGCCCGATCGCGCTGATCGACGACGGCATGCCGGTGGTCGCGCTGGCGCCACGCGACTCCTCCCACGACCGGATGCTCGGCAACGTCGAGGAGGTCCGGGCGCGCGCGGGCAAGATCATCGCCGTCGGCCACCCGGGGGACACCGAGCTCGCGGCCAAGGCCCAGCACCTGATCGCGGTGCCCCCGTGCGCCGACCTGCTCACCCCGCTCCTGACCGTGATCCCGCTCCAGCTGCTCGCCTACCACGTGGCGGTGCGCCGGGGCTGCGACGTGGATCAGCCGCGCAACCTGGCCAAGAGCGTGACGGTCGAGTAGCGCCCGGTCGGCTGCCGGCGGGCCGCCCGCCGTGCTAGAATCCTGGCCATGCGCGCCGTACTTCCCAGTGTCTTGATCCTGCTGCTCGCCTTGCCGGCGCTCGCCCAGGGCGCGGGACCGACCCCCATCCCCCGGGGGTTCGACCCCAAGACCGGGGTCATTTCCCCGGCGGTGCCGCCGGGCTCGCCGCCCGGCACGTTCCCCCCCGTGAGGACCAACCCGTACGACTTCCCCTTCCCGCTGATGCCGTGGGACGGCCTCCCCCAGCCGGGGCCGCCGGGGGACGGCGTCGTTCGGCAGATGGGGCAGGTGATCCGCTACCTGGAGGTTCCCTCGCAGGACGTCACGGTCGAACTGCCCGTGCCGACCGCCGAGACCGCGCCGTTCCGGCTGGAGCCGCAGGTGGTCACGATTCCCGGCTATGTCTTAGCCGAGACCGAGAACGGCTATCTGTATCCCCAGCGCTGGACGCTCGAGCAGCTGAACGTCGGGGTGTACCAATGGAGACTGCGCCCCCAGGAATTCCGCCTGAAGTAGCCGCTTGCTCGACGCCGAATCGATCCTGCGGGACCTAAACCCGCCCCAGCGGGAGGCGGTGACCGCGGCCGACGGCCCGGTCCTGGTGCTCGCGGGCGCCGGCAGCGGCAAGACCCGGGTCATCGCCCACCGGATCGCCTACCTCCTGGGCACACGGGGCGTGCACCCCCGGCAGGTCCTCGCCGTCACGTTCACCAACAAGGCCGCCGAGGAAATGGGCCGCCGGGTCGAAGCCCTGCTCGGGCCGGCGGGGGTGCGGCCGCCGCTCATCGCCACCTTCCACTCGGCGTGCGTCCGCATCCTGCGCGAGCATATCCGCCACATCGGGTACCGGTCGCACTTCGTGATCTACGACGAGGACGACCGGCTGACGGTGGTCCGGGACTGCATGCGCGAGCTCGACATGGACGAGCGGGCGACGACGCCGGCGAGCCTCGTGCACCGGCTGAGCCACGCCAAGAACCAGATGATTTCCGTGGAGGAGGCGGAGCAGCTGGCTCGTGGCCCCCGCGAGGAGCAGGTCGCGGCCGTGTACCGCCGCTACCAGGAGCGGCTGGCCACGGCGGGGGCGGTGGACTTCGACGACCTGCTCCTGCTCACCGTCCGGCTCTTCGACCGGGTGCCGGAGGTGCTGGCCTGGTACCGCGGGCTCTGGAAGTGGGTCCTGGTCGACGAGTACCAGGACACCAACCGCGCCCAGTACCGGATCATCCGAGCCCTGACCGGGGAGCACCGCAACGTCTGCGTCGTGGGCGATCCCGACCAGTGTGTCGTCGAGGGCACCCTCGTGGAGACACCGGCTGGCCCGAAGCGCGTGGAGCGCATCAAGGAGGGCGAGCGGGTCTTCGCCGGTGTGGGCTGGGGCTCGATCCGGGTCGGGCGCGTAGCGGCAGTGCGTCGCAGCCGGTTCGAGGGCAAGGTCGTCGTCATCAGGACCGACGACGGGCGAGAACTCCGAGCGACGCCGAACCACGTCGTCTTTGCGCGCATCGATCCCGACCCGAACCGCCACTACGTCTATCTGATGTATCACCGGCGGCTCGGCTACCGAGTCGGCGTAACCCGCGGTGTCCGCTCCGGAGACGACGGGGCCATCGTGTCCGGGCTGCAGATGCGGACAAACGGCGAGAGTGCTGATCGAGTGTGGATCCTCGCGGCCTGTGGTTCGCCGGCCGACGCTCGGTTCCTGGAGTCCTACTATGCGGTCCAGTACGGTCTGCCGACGCTGGTCTTCCACGTCCGCGGCCGACGAATGGCGCTGACGCAGCGCCACATCGAGCGCCTATACGGCGAGATCGATACGCGGTCGAGGGCCGCGCGACTCATGGCGGACCTTCTGCTCTTTCCCGAGTACCCGCACCATCGGGCCGGTGCCATCACGGGTGCCGAGGATTCGCGGAGAGTCGTTCACTTCACAATGTTCGGCGACACGCGGCCGCATAGCTGGCACCACCATAGGATCCAGCTGGTGAGCTCCGACGAGGCGCTGCGGGAAGCGGTCTCGCTGGTGGCCAAGACACGGTCGGGTAGGAAGCGCACCTGGCGGGTCGAGACTACGCGGAGCGACTACGACAAGGGACTCGAGTTCGTCCGAAGCCTGAGTGAGGCCCACGACCTCGACGTCGTGCGTCGCGCGCGGTTCACGCCGGGCCCGGCGTTCCAGTTCATGCCGGCGAGCCACGTGCGTCCCGGCATGATGGTGCCCGTCATGCGTGGTCGTGAAGTGGGTGAAGCCCAGGTGACGTCGGTGGAGATCCAGCCATACAGGGGCTCCGTCTACGACCTGACCGTCGAAGACCTCCGGAACTACGTGGCGAGCGGTCTCGTCGTCCACAACTCGGTCTATCGCTGGCGCGGCGCCGACGTGCGCAACATCCTCGATTTCGAGCAGGACTACCCCGGCACCACGGTGATCCGACTCGAGCAGAACTACCGCTCGACCAAGCGCATCCTCGCCGCGGCGTCGGCGGTGATCGCCAACAACGTCACGCGCAAGGACAAGTCGCTCTGGACCGAGAATGTCGAAGGGGACCCGCCCGCGATCTACCGCGCGTGGGACGAGCACGAGGAGGCGAACTTCGTCGCCCAGACGATCCGGCGCCTCCGCGACGAGGGGCGGGAGTGGAAGGACGTCGCCGTCTTCTACCGCACGAACGCTCAGTCTCGCGTGCTCGAGGAGGCGCTGCGCCGCGGCGGCGTGCCCTACGTCATCGTCGGCTCCGTCCGCTTCTACGAGCGACGAGAGATCAAGGATGCGCTCGCGTACCTGCGCCTCACGCTGAACCCGGGCGACGACATCGCCTTCCGGCGCGCGATCGGGGCGCCGCCGCGGGGCATCGGGCGCGCGACCATGGTCCGGCTCGAGCAGGTGGCCGCCCGCGAGGGTCACTCGCTGCTGGAGCAGTGCGCCCTCCTCCCGCCGGACCTCACGGGCAAGCCGCGCCGCGGGCTCGAGGAGTTCGCCCGGCTCTGCGCCCGCCTCCGGGAGCGACGGTCCGCCCTGACCATACCCGCCTTCCTCGACGAGGTGCTGAACGCCTCCGGCTACCGGGAGGCGCTCCGGCAGGAGAAGAGCGCCGAGGCCGAGGGACGGCTCGAGAACCTGGAGGAGCTGATCTCCGCCGCCGAGGACTACCAGCTCTCGCACGAGGACGCGTCGGTGGAGGGGTTCCTCGACGCCGCCACGCTCGTGAGCGACCTGGACGAGCTGCCCGGGGACGCGCGCGGCGTGACCTTGATGACCCTCCACTTGGCGAAGGGGCTCGAGTTCCCGGTTGTCTTCGTGACCGGGATGGAGGAAGGCGTCTTCCCCCACGCCCGCTCGATGAGCGATGGGGACGAAATCGAAGAGGAGCGGCGGCTCTGCTACGTCGGGCTCACCCGCGCCAAGCAGCGGCTCTACCTGTCCTACGCCCTCCACCGGCGGCTGCACGGCTATGGCCTCGGCGAGCCCTCCCGCTTCCTCCTGGAGATCCCGGAGGACCAGGTCACGCTGCTCAACGTGACGCGCGCGGGGTCGCGGGTGGAGCCTCCGCCGGACCCCGCGGAACTGCCCGACGACCTCCCGTTCCGGGTCGGCGCCCACGTGCGCCACGCGCGGTGGGGGGAGGGGCTCCTCGTCGGCATCGAGCGCGAGGGGAATGACGTCATCGTAACGGTGGGGTTCGCGAGCGTCGGGCGTAAGCGCCTGTCACTGCAGTACGCCCACCTCGAGGAGGTGTAGCAGGATGGGCGGCCGGATCGAGACGCGGGAGGTCGAACTGGTCGCGCGTCTGGCGCGGCTCGAGTTGTCGGCCGAGGAGAAGGAGCGGATGCGAGAGCAGCTCGACCGGATCCTCGGCTACATCGACAAGCTCCGCCGGCTCGATACGGAGGGCGTCCCCCCGACGTCGCACGCGGTCCCGATGGTGAACGTGATGCGTGAGGACGAGCCGCGGCCGTGCCTCCCGTCCCAGGAGATGCTCGCGAACGCCCCCGACCGGAGCGGCGACTTCTTCCGCGTCCCCCGCATCATCGAGGATTGATACGAGCGAAGGCGAGCGGTCCGTGGTGACGGCATGATCACCCAGCTGACGGTTCACGCGCTGGTCGAGCAGTTCCGGCGCGGCGCGGCGACGCCCTCCGCGGCGGCGCGCGCCTATCTCGACCGCATCGCCGCCGTGGATCCCTCGGTGCGCGCGTACATCACGGTCACGCCCGAGCGCGCGCTCGCCGCCGCGGCGGCCGCCGACGCTCGCTGGCGGGCGGGCCGGCCCTTGAGCCCGATCGACGGCGTGCCGATCGCCGTGAAGGACCTCCTCTGCACCAAGGGGGTGCGGACCACCTGCGGCTCGCGGATCCTCGAGCACTTCGTCCCCCCCTACGACGCCACCGTGATCGAGCGGCTCGAGGCAGCCGGCACCGTCCTCCTCGGCAAGACGAACATGGACGAGTTCGCGATGGGCTCCTCGACCGAGTATTCGGCGTTCTTCGCGACCCGCAATCCGTGGGACCTCGCGCGCGTGCCCGGGGGCTCGTCGGGCGGGTCGGGGGCGGCGGTGGCCGCCGATCTCGCCGCGGCCGCGCTCGGCAGCGACACCGGCGGATCGATCCGCCAGCCGGCCGCCTTCACGGGGACGGTGGGCCTCAAGCCGACGTACGGCCGGGTCTCGCGCTACGGCCTCGTCGCCTTCGCCTCGTCCCTCGACCAGATCGGCCCGTTCGCGAAGGACGTGATCGATGCAGCACTCGTCCTCCGCGTGATCGCGGGGCGTGACCCGCTCGACTCGACGTCGGCCGACGTCCCGGCGCCGGACTTCGTCGCGGAGCTTGGGCGCCCGATCGCGGGCCTGCGTCTCGGCGTTCCCCGCGAGTACTTCGTCGAGGGGATGGACCCCGAGGTCGAGGCCTCGGTGCGCGAGGCGATCGAAGTCCTGAAGCGGCTCGGCGGCCGGGCCGAAGCGATCTCGCTGCCGACCACCGACTACGCGCTGGCGGCGTACTACCTGATCGCGCCCGCCGAGGCGTCGTCGAACCTGGCCCGGTACGACGGCGTGAAGTACGGGAGCCGCGTCGCCGGCGCCCGGGACGTGATCGACATGTACTCGAAGACCCGTGCCCAGGGCTTCGGGCCCGAGGTCAAGCGGCGGATCATGCTCGGCACGTATGCGCTCTCCGCGGGCTACTACGCGGCCTACTACGGCAAGGCCCAGAAGGTGCGGACGCTCGTGCGACGGGACTTCGACGCCGCCTTCGCCCGGGTCGACGTGATCGTCGCGCCAACGACGCCCAACCTGCCGTTCAAGCACGGCGAGAAGGAAGACCCGCTCGCCATGTACCTCAACGACGTGCTCACGATCCCGGTCAACCTGGCCGGGCTCCCCGGCATCTCGGTGCGCTGCGGGTTCAGCCTGGCCGGGCTGCCGATCGGCCTCCAGTTCATCGGCCGGCCCTTCGACGAGGCGACGCTCCTGCGGGCGGCCCACGCCTACGAGCAAGCCACGAGCTGGCAGACGCGGAGGCCGCCGCTGCCATGACGGACCCGTCGGCGGCGTACGAGGTCGTCATCGGCCTCGAGGTGCACGCCCAGCTCCGGACGCGCTCCAAGATGTTCTGCGGCTGCCCGACGGCCTTCGGGGCGCCGCCCAACAGCCAGACCTGCCCCGTCTGCCAGGGCATGCCGGGCAGCCTCCCGGTGATCAACCGGCGGGCCGTCGAGTTCGGGGTTCGTACGGCGCTCGCGTTCCACTGCCGGGTCAACGCGAGCTGCCGGTTCGCGCGGAAGCACTACTACTACCCCGACATGCCGAAGAATTACCAGATCAGCCAGTACGAGGAGCCGCTGGCCGAGGACGGGTGGCTCGAGCTCGAGGCCGACGGCCAGCCCCGACGCATCGCCATCCAGCGCCTGCACCTCGAGGAGGACGTGGGCAGGCTGATCCACGAGGGGACGCTCGAGACCGCCCACGCAAGCCTGGTGGACTTCAACCGCTCGGGCGTGCCGTTGATGGAAACGGTCTCGCAGCCGGACGTCCGCTCGCCCGAGGAGGCCGCGGCCTACCTCCGCGCCTTCCGCGCGGTCCTCCTCTACCTCGGCGTCTGCGACGGCAACATGGAGGAGGGGAGCCTCCGCTGCGACGCGAACATCTCGCTGCGCCGGCGGGGGGCGTCGGAGCTCGGCACCAAGGTCGAGATCAAGAACCTGAACTCGTTCAAGAACGTGCAGCGCGCGCTCGAGTTCGAAGCCCTGCGCCAGCGGGAGGCGCTCGACCGCGGCGAGCGGATCGTGCAGGAGACGCGCCTGTGGGACGCCGACCGCGGCCGGACGCGGCCGATGCGCGGCAAGGAGCAGGCCCACGACTACCGGTACTTCCCCGAGCCCGACCTGGTGCCGCTCGAGCTCGGCCGGGCGTCGGTGGAGGCCGTGGGGGCAGACCTGCCCGAGCTGCCGGCGGCGCGGCGCCAGCGCTTCGTCCGCGAGTACGGATTGCCCGCCTACGACGCCGACCTTCTCACGCAGACCCGCGCCCTCGCCGACTACTACGAGGCGGCCGTCCGCGAGGTCCCGCACCCGAAACTCGTGTCGAACTGGATCATGTCGGAGCTCTTGCGCGAGATCCCGGCCGACGACGAGCGGGCGCTCGCCGCCTCCCCGATCCCCCCCCGCCACCTCGCCGGACTCCTCCGGCTCGTGGCGGACGGCACGATCACCGGCAAGATCGCGAAGGACGTGTTCGAGAAGATGTTCCGGTCGGGGGAGGACGCCCCGACGATCGTCGGGCGCGAGGGGCTCACCCAGGTCGCGGACACGGCAGCGCTCGGGGCCGTCGTCGACCAGGTCCTCCGCGCGAATCCCAAGGCCGTCGAGGACTGGAGGCGCGGCAAGAAGGCGGCGGCGGGCGCCCTCGTGGGCCAGGTCATGAAGGCGACGCAGGGCAAAGCCAACCCGAGCGTGGTCAATTCGCTCCTCGAGGCGAAGCTGTCGCAGCTATAATCGGCGGCAGCAGCTCATGATTGAGCTTCACCGCGTATCGAAGGTCTTCAGCGTCGGACCGGTGAAGGTGCCGGCGCTGTCCGACGTGAGCTTCCGGATCGGCAAGGGCGAGTTTGCCGTGCTGTGCGGGCCGAGCGGCGCGGGCAAGACCACGCTCCTCCGTCTCCTCTACCGCGACGAGGTGCCGAGCGGCGGCCGGATCGACGTCGCCGATTACAACGTCGGCGCGCTGCCGCGCTCGCGGGTGCCGGAGCTCCGTCGAGCCATGGGTATCGTCTTCCAGGACGTCAAGCTCCTGCCCGCGCGCACCGTGTACGAGAATATCGCCTTCGTGCTGCGCGTCCTCGGCACCCCGCGGGCCGAGATCACGCCGCGGGCGTTCGCGGCGCTCAAAGCCGTCGGCCTCTCGGCGCGCGCCCAGGCCTACCCGGCGCAGCTCTCGCAGGGCGAGGCGCAGCGCGTCGCCCTCGCGCGCGCGATCGTCAAGGAGCCGGCGCTGCTCCTGGCCGACGAGCCCACCGGCAACCTGGACGAGGGGATCGCGTCCGAGCTCTTCGACCTCCTCAAGGACATCTGGAGCCGGGGCACCACCGTGGTCCTGGCGACGCACCAGGCGGCGCTCGCCGAGCGCCTGAACCGGCGCACGCTCGTGTTTCACGGGGGCCGGCTCGTGAAGGACGCGCGCTAGCGTGCTCGGATTCCTCTGCGGCGAGGCGCTCCGGGACCTCGTCCGTGCCGGGTGGATCGCGCTCAGCTCGGTGCTCCTGATCGCGCTCTCGCTCCTCACCCTCGGCGGCTTCTGGGTGTTCTCGACGAACCTGGGCGGCGCCGTCGCGCGCTGGCGCGAGCAGCTCCGCATCATCGTCTACCTCAAGACCGAGCCCTCGCCCGCGGCCGCGGGCGCGCTCGGCCAGCGGATCCGCGCGGCGGGTGACGTCGCGCAGGTCCGGTACGTGTCGAAGGCGGAAGCGCTCCAGACACTCCGGCGCCAGCTCGGCGCGCAGGCGGCGGTCGCCGACACGCTGCCCCAGAACCCGCTGCCCGCCTCGTTCGAGGTCACCCTGGCGGAGACGGCCTCGACCCCCGAGGCGACGCGGGCGCTCGTGGAACGCCTGGCGGCGCTGCCGGAGGTCGAGGAGGTCCAGGGCGGGACGGAGTGGATGGAGCGCCTGACCCAGCTCCAGCGACTGCTCGGACTCGTCGGCCTCGGCGTCGGCGGCGTCCTCGGCCTCGCGGCGATCCTCACCGTGACGACCGCGACGACCCTCGTCCTCCACGCGCGCCGCGAGGAGCTCGACATCATGCGCCTCGTGGGCGCGCCGGAGGCGGTGATCCGCCTGCCGCTGCTCCTGCAGGGGATCGGGCAGGGGCTCCTGGGCGCCCTCCTGGCGCTGCTCGGGCTCGTCGGCGCCTACCGGCTCGTGCGCCCGCGGCTCGAGCCGCTCGTGACCCTCACGCTCGGCCTTCCCCACACGGCGTTCCTGTCGCCGACGGCGGTCGCCACCCTGCTCGTGAGCGGGGCGCTGCTCGGCGGCGTGGGCGGGTGGCTGGCCAAGGGGCGGGCGTGAGGCCGGCGGCCCTGGCCGCCCTCGTCCTGGTGCTCGTCCCCGCCGCCGGCCTCGCGCAGAAGAAGGACGACGTCGGCGCCGAGCAGCGGAAGCTCCAGCAGACCCAGCGCGAGCTTCGCGAACAGCGCGCCAAGGCGGCGGAAGCCCGGAAGAAGGAGTCGTCGCTCCTCGCCGAGCTCGAGGAGATCGACCGCACGCTCGCCGAGAAGCGGGCGGAGGTGACGCGTCTCGACGAACGGATTGCCCGCACCCAGGCGGAGATCGGCGGCCTGCGCGGCGACATCCGGCGGCTCGAGGGCCGGAAGGCGGTCCAGCAGCAGGTGCTCGCCACCCGGCTCCGCTCGATGTACAAGATCCAGGCGCAGGGCGGCGCGCTGCCGCTCGTGCTCGGCGGCCAGGACCCCGTGGAGCGGGTCATGCTGCTCCGCCACCTGACCACCTTGGCCACGGTGGACGCTCGGCTGATTCAAGAGTACCTTGTGACCTCGACCGGGCTGTCGGAGCGCAAGGCACGCGAGGAGGCCCGCCGGGCCGAGCTCGAGTCGCTGCGCCGCGAGGCCGAGCGGGGCCGCGCCGAGATGGACCTCGAGGCCTCCCGGCGGCGCGGTCTCCTCGCCAAGGTGCGCGACGAGCGTGCCTATCATGAGCGCATGGTGGGCGAGCTGACCGAGGCCTCGCGGCGGCTCGAGGCGCTCATCCAGAGCCTCCAGGAGCGGCAGCGGCGGGCGGCCCGGGTCCCGACGCCGCCCAAGCCCGGAGCCCCCGCCGGCGGGTTCGCGACCCTGCGGGGCGAGCTGCCCTGGCCAACCCAGGGGCGCCTCGTCGGCCCCTACGGGGCCCAGATCCACCCCCGGTTCGGCACGCGGACGTTCCGCAACGGCATCGACATCGAGGCGGGCGAGGGGACCGAGATCACGGCCGTCTATGCCGGCCAGGTTGTCTACACGGGATGGTTCAAGGGGTACGGGAACCTGATTATCCTGGACCACGGAAGCGAGTACTATACCCTATACGCCCACGTTGCCGAGATCGAGGTGCAGGAGGGCGAGGACGTGCGGCAGGGGCAGCGGATCGGGACGGTGGGGGACACGGGCTCGCTGACGGGGCCGCGGCTGTACTTCGAGGTCCGGTACCAGGGCAAGCCGCAGGACCCACAACAGTGGCTCCGACACCGGGGCTGAGCGGGGACGACACGTGAGGAGGACGGGCTCGATGAAGAAGGCCGTCGTGGTCGGCGCGCTGTTGCTCGTGATCACCCTGTCGATGGGCGGGACGGTGGCCAGCAAGGGCACCGACACGGCCGCGACGTACGAACAACTCAGGCTGTTCACCGAGGTCATGTCGATCGTCGAGAACCAGTACGTCGACGAGGTCACGCCGAAGGAGCTCGTCTATAACGCGATCAAGGGGACACTCCGCGGGCTCGACCCCCACAGCTCGTTCCTGGACCCGGACAGCTACAAGGAGATGCAGGTCGAAACATCCGGCAGCTTCGGCGGCCTCGGCATCGAGATCACGCTCCGCGACGACATCCTGACCGTCGTCTCGCCCATCGAGGGGACCCCCGCCTACCGGGTCGGCCTCCATTCCGGCGACCGGATTCTCAAGATCGACGGGATCGCGACCAAGGATATGCAGCTCTCGGACGCGGTCAAGCGCATGCGCGGCAAGCCGGGCAGCAAGGTCACGGTCACGATCGCCCGCGAGGGCTGGACGGAGCCGCAGGACTTCGCGATCGTCCGCGAGCAGATCCACATCCAGTCGGTCCGCTCCCAGGAGCTCGATGACGGCATCGAGTACATCCGGCTCCGGCAGTTCCAGGAGCAGACCGCGAGCGACCTCGACCAGACCCTCGAGCGCGCCGAGAAGAGCGGGCTGAAGGGCCTCGTGCTGGACCTCCGCAACAACCCCGGCGGCCTCCTGACCTCGGCGGTCGAGGTGACGGAGAAGTTCATCGACGACGGCAAGCTGGTCGTCTACACCGAAGGGCGGATCCGCAACCAGAACATGCGCTTCACGGCCCACGCCAAGCACCCGCTGCTGGGTGTGCCGATGGTCGTCATGGTCAACCAGGGCAGCGCCTCGGCCTCCGAGATCGTGGCGGGCGCGCTTCAGGACTGGGGTCGGGCGATCGTGCTCGGCACGCAGAGCTTCGGCAAGGGGTCGGTCCAGACGATCATCCCGCTCTCCGACGGCTCAGGGCTCCGGCTGACGACGGCCAAGTACTACACGCCGAAGGGGCGCTCGATCCACGGCAAGGGCATCACGCCCGACATCGTCGTGGAGCCTCCGAAGGTCGCGGCCGCCCCGCCGGCCGCAGGCGACAAGGAGCCGAAGGACAAGACGCCGCCGGTCGCCCCGAACCCGGTGGAGGACGTCAAGAAGGATCCGCAGCTCCAGCGCGCGGTCGACCTCCTGAAAGCCGTCCGCATCCTCGAGCATCGGCCGGCCGGGCAGGGCACCGAAGCTCAGGCGCGGTAGCCCGGCGGCCGGTCCGGGAAGGGGGCGACGCCGGCCGGGGGGACGGGGGCGCCCTGCCCCGACCTCCCGGGGTCCTTGGCTTCAGCGCGTGCCGGGCGGGCCCTCGTCGGCCAGCCCTTCGGAGCGCGCCAGGGCTTCTTCAATCGGGTGGTGGCGATCGGGCGGCCCTGACGGTCGCGGTCCCGCCTCTGACCTGCCGCCGTCCGGGGGGATTGCCCGTCGCGCGACGCCGGCAGGCCTCGGGGTGCCGCTCGAGCCCTACCGGTCCCCGACGCTCGACCCGGGGCCGGGCGTCCTCCTGCCCTCGATGAGCCCGGACGACGTGGCCCGGTCTCCAGGACGAGATCCTGCCCGTGACCGGGCGGCGGGGCGACATTCGGTGGTCCGCGTGCGGGGTTACCCGTTGAGGGAGTACATTTCAGGGTGGGAGGCGCGAGGGGTCAGGATCGTTCCCGTCCCCCGACTGGCGCGATGAACGTCCTCGGCATCGAGAGTTCGTGCGACGAGACGGCGGCCGCCGTGGTGGCGGACGGCCGCCGGATCCTGTCGAGCGTCGTCGCCTCCCAGGAGCTCGTCCACGCGCCCTACGGCGGCGTCGTGCCGGAGCTGGCCTCGCGGCGCCACCTGGAAGTGATCGTCCCCGTGGTCGAGGACGCGCTGGCCCGGGCGGGAGTCAAGCTGGGCGACCTCGACGGGATCGCAGTGACGCAAGGCCCGGGGCTGGTCGGCTCGCTCCTGGTCGGCTGCTCTCTCGCGAAGGCGCTCGCCTGGGTCACGGGCCTGCCGCTCGTCGGCGTCAACCACCTCGAGGGCCACATCTTCGCCGCCTTCCTGACACCCCTTCCCCCCGAGTACCCCTTCCTCGCGCTGGTCGTGTCCGGCGGCCACACCGCCCTCTACCACGCGCCGGCGCCGCTCCGCTACGAACTCGTGGGCCAGACGCGGGACGACGCCGCGGGCGAGGCCTTCGACAAGGTGGCGAAGCTGCTCGGCCTCGGCTACCCGGGCGGGCCCGCGATCGAGCGGACGGCGCGGGCCGGTAACCCGGCCGCGGTCGCATTTCCCCTCGCCCAGATGACGGACCAGGCGCCAGACTTCTCCTTCAGCGGGATCAAGACGGCCGCGTCGCTCCTGGTCCGCCGGACGGCGCCCCTCTCGGCGGCGGCCGTGGCCGACGTGAGCGCCTCCTTCCAGGCCGCCGTCGTCAAGATGCTCGTCCGGAAGACCGTGCGGGCGGCCGTGCGCCGCGGGGTCCGGCGTCTGGTCCTCACGGGCGGCGTCGCCGCCAACCAGGCGCTCCGGGAGGCCCTCGCCGCCGAGGCCCAAGAGCGCGGGCTCGAGCTCCACGTGCCGACCCCCGGGCTCTGCACGGACAACGCCGCGATGATCGCGGCGGCGGGGGCGGCGCGGCTGGCGGCGGGCGAGCGGGCCTCGCTCGACCTGAACGCCCGGCCCGATCTCGTCCTCGCGTGACGCCCGGGCGCCCATGAACTTCGAGACGGTCCTCGCCGGCCTCCCCGACGCGGTCATCGCCGTCGACGACGCACTCCGGGTCGTCTTCTGGAACGCGGCGGCCGAGGCGCTGACCGGGCGCTCGTCGCGCCGCGCGGAGGGCCGCTCGCTGAAGGAGCTCCTGCCCCCCGACGCCTCGCTCACTCGCCACCTCGCGGAGACCGTGCGGACCGGCGAGAGTCGGGGCGAGGGAGAGACGACGCTCCTGACGCCCGACGGCCACACCGTCCCCGTGAGCATCGTCACCGCCCCCCTCTTCGACCACGGCGGGACGGTGGGGGCCGCGGTCGCCGTCCTGCGCGACATCTCGCGGATCCGCGAGCTCGAGGCCGAGGTGCGCCGCGGCGAGACCCTGGCGGCGGCGGGGCGGATGGCCGTCGGCCTCGCGCACGAGATCCGGAACCCGCTCGGCGCGATCCGGGGCGCGGTCCAGCTCCTCGCGCGCGAGCTCGCCCCGGGCTCGCGCTTCGGCGAATACACCCAGGTCCTGATCCAGGAGGTCGACCGGGTCAACCGGATCATCGAGCAGCTGCTCGACCTCGCCCGCCCCGTCCAGCTCAGGACGGGGCCCCTGAACCTACACCAGCTCCTCGAGCGGGTCGCGCTCCTGGCCGCCGAGGGGGCGCTGGCGCAGGGGGTGACGATCGTCCGCCGCTACGATCCCTCCCTGCCGCCGATCCTCGGCGACGAGGACCGCCTGGTGCAGGTGTTCCACAACCTCGTGCGCAACGCGCTCGACGCGATGAAGGGGGGCGGCCGGCTCACGCTGACCACGCGGATCAGCCTGAGCCCGGTCTTCGCCAAGATGGACCTGGGCGCCGGCCAGCGAAGCATGGTGGAAGTGCAGGTGACGGACGAGGGGACGGGGATCCCGGCCCGGGTCCAGGCGAAGGTGTTCGACCCGTTCTTCACGACCAAGGAGCGGGGGCTCGGGCTCGGCCTGGCCCTCTGCCACCGGATCCTCGAGGAGCACAAGGGCGCGGTGAGGATCGACAGCGTCGAGGGGCGGGGCACGACCGTGACCTGCTTCCTGCCGATCGCGCGCTGATGGCGCCGCGGATCCTCGTCGCCGACGACGAAGACGGGGTGCGGTGGGTCCTCGAGAAGGGCCTGCGCGAGGCGGGGTACGAGGTCACGTCGGTCAAGGACGGTGAGTCGGCGCTCCGGCACGCCGAGGCCGAGGCCCCCGACCTCATCTTCCTCGACGTGCGGATGCCCGGGCTCGACGGCCTCGCCGTGCTCGGGCGGCTCCGGGCGGGCCGGCCCGACGCGCTCGTGATCGTCATGACCGCGCACGGCACGATGGAGACCGCGATCCAGGCCATGCAGCGCGGCGCCTACGATTACCTCGCCAAGCCCTTCGACGTCGACGAGGTCCTGCTCCTGGCCGAGCGCGCGCTCACCGCGCGCCGCCTCACCCAGGAGGTCGCCGAGCTCAGGACCGGGCTCCAGGAGGTCTGGGAGTTCGGGGTGCTCATCGGGCGCCACCCGCGCATGCAGGAGATCTACAAGACGATCGGCCGCACGGCCGCCAGCGACGTGACCGTGCTGCTCCGGGGCGAGTCTGGCACCGGCAAGGAGCTGGTCGCGCGCGCGATTCACCACTACAGCCGCCGGGCGGGCCGTCCGTTCGTCGCGGTCTCGTGCGCGGCCATCCCCGCTGCGCTCTTGGAGTCCGAGCTCTTCGGCCACGAGCGCGGTGCCTTCACCGACGCCCGCGAGCGCAAGCTCGGCAAGTTCGAGCTGGCCCACGGGGGCACGCTCTTCCTCGACGAGGTCGGCGACATGCCACCGGAGCTCCAGATCAAGCTCCTGCGCGCGCTGCAGGAGCGGTCGTTCGAGCGCGTCGGCGGCCAGGAGCCGATCCGTGTCGACGTCCGGATTCTGGCTGCCACCAACCGCGACCTCGAGGCCCTGATCAAGGAGGGCCGGTTCCGCGACGACCTCTACTACCGTCTGAACGTCGTCGCGCTCCATATCCCCCCGCTCCGCGAGCGGCGCCGGGACGTGCCGCTCCTCGTCGACCACTTCCTGGCCAAGTACACGGGCGACCTCGGCCCCCGGGTCGTCGCCCCGGAGGCACTCGACCGGCTGGTCGGCTACGAGTGGCCGGGCAACGTGCGGGAGCTGGAGAACGTCGTCCAGCGGGCGATGGTGATGGCCACGGGCGGCGTGATCCTGCCCGAGCACCTACCGATCGGGGAGGTGTCGGCGGCGGCCTCGGTCGCGGTGGACGCGACGCTCGAGGACGTCATCGAGCGGCGGCTGCTCGACTGCGTGCGCGGCCTCCGCGCGCGCGCGAGCGCGAACCTCTACGACCTGATGACGAGCCTCGTGGAGAAGCCTTTGTTCCGGGCGGTGCTGCGGGAGACCGGCGGCAACCAGGTCCGCGCCGCCCAGCTCCTCGGCATCAACCGCAACACGCTCCGGAAGAAGCTCAAGGAGCACGGCATCAACCCCGACGCGCTAGACTAAGACTAGCGTCACCCGGATCAGGACGCTCGTCCCCGCCGCGAGCCCCTTGCGGATCCGGCGTCCCATCCAGAGCGGCCCGAGGAGCCAGTGTGCGCGCCGGTAGTGGGCGAGGACCGCCTGCTCGAGGTCAGGCCGGCCGAGGACCCACTCGGCGTGCCCCGGCCGGGCGGGCGTGTCCCTGGCACCCACGCGCACGGTGACCCGGCCGCCGTCGCGGATCCGCCGCGCCTTGAGGCTCTCGCGCCGAGTGGTGAAGTAGAACACTCCCGCGCCCGCCTCCATGAACCAGACGGGCACGGTGCCGGGCGTCCCCGCCCGGCTGTACGTGGTCAGGTAGAGGAGCCTACCCGCCCGGGACGTAGAGCTCGCCGCCGGCCCGCCGGAACTCCTCGGCCTTCTCCTGCAGGCCGGCCTCGCGCTCGGCCCAGGCGCGCACGTCCTGCGTGATCTTCATCGAACAGAAGTGCGGGCCGCACATCGAGCAGAAGTGGGCGACCTTGGCGCCGGCGGCGGGCAGCGTCTCGTCGTGGAAGTCCCGCGCCGTCTCCGGGTCGAGCGAGAGGTTGAACTGGTCCTCCCAGCGGAACTCGAAGCGTGCCTTGGACAGCGCGTCGTCCCACTCCCGCGCCCGCGGGTGGCCCTTGGCCAGGTCGGCGGCGTGGGCGGCGATCTTGTAGGCGATGACGCCGTCCTTGACGTCCTTCTTGTTCGGGAGCCCGAGGTGCTCCTTCGGTGTCACGTAGCAGAGCATGGCCGTGCCGTACCAGCCGATCATGGCGGCGCCGATGGCGGACGTGATGTGGTCGTAGCCCGGCGCGACGTCGGTGGTGAGCGGGCCGAGCGTGTAGAAGGGGGCCTCGTGGCAGATCCGGAGCTGCCGGTCCATGTTCTCCCGGATCAGGTGCATGGGGACGTGGCCGGGCCCCTCGATCATGACCTGGCAGTCGTGCTCCCAGGCGATCCGGGTCAGCTCGCCGAGCGTGTCGAGCTCGGCGAACTGGGCGTCGTCGTTGGCGTCGGCGATCGATCCGGGCCGGAGCCCGTCGCCGAGCGAGAACGCGACGTCGTAGGCGGCCATGAGCTCGCAGATCTCGCGGAAGTGGGTGTAGAGGAAGCTCTCCTGGTGGTGGGCGAGGCACCACTTCGCCATGATCGAGCCGCCGCGGGAGACGATCCCGGTCACGCGGCGGGCGGTCAGCGGGATGTAGCGCAGGAGGACGCCGGCGTGGATCGTGAAGTAGTCGACCCCCTGCTCGGCCTGCTCGACGAGGGTGTCGCGGTACACCTCCCACGTCAGCTCCTCGGCCTTGCCGTCGACCTTCTCGAGCGCCTGGTAGATGGGCACGGTGCCGACGGGGACGGGGGCGTTGCGGAGGATCCACTCCCGCGTCGCGTGGATGTTCTTGCCAGTGGAGAGGTCCATCACGGTGTCCGCCCCGTAACGGATCGCCCATGTCATCTTCTCGACCTCTTCCTCGACCGACGACGTGACGGCCGAGTTGCCGAGGTTGGCGTTGATCTTCACGAGGAAGTTCCGCCCGATGATCATCGGCTCGGACTCGGGGTGGTTGACGTTGGCCGGGATGATGGCGCGGCCGCGGGCGACCTCGCTCCGCACGCGCTCGGGGTCGACGCCCTCGCGGGTCGCGACGAACTCCATCTCCCGCGTCAGCTCGCCGCGCCGCGCGTAGTAGAGCTGCGTGACCCGGCGCCCCGGCCGGGCCCGGAGCCCCACCCGACCCGGCTCGACGTCGCCGCGGGCCCGGATCCACTCCCCGCGGAGCGGCGGCAGGCCGAGCTTCAGGTCGACCGTGTAGGCGGGATCCGTGTAGGGGCCGCTCGTATCGTAGAGGCGAAGCGGCGGGTTATCGCCGGCGAGGGTGATCTCCCGCATCGGGACGCCGTCGACGTAGACTTTCCTGGACGAAGTCGGCATGACTTCCTCCCTTCGCTGGTATTACCCAGGTCAGGTTCTTGCGGTCGGCGGCCCGTCGCCGCCCTCTCAGCCCGGCTGTCCGAGCTCCCGCGCGCTCTCGAGAAGCACTGTAGCCCCGACCCCGGCGGGCCGTCAAGGGCACGGCGGCCGTCCCGAGCCCGCCCGCCGACTCCCCGCGCCCCGCGAGCGTCCGGGAGCGCCGCCCGCAAAGGCGTTCCCCCCTGGGCCGCCGGGCTGCTATGCTGGGAGGGAATCGGGTGCTTATGCCGTCCGCGCCCAGCACGCTCGCCCTCGCCCTTGGGGTTGCCGCGGTCGTGGCGCCGGCCACGCCGCTCGGCGACCTTGTCCCCGTGCCGCCCGTCAGCATGGCCGAGACGGCGATCCGGCGCGGCGACACGCTCGAGGGCGCCCTCGGACGGCTGCGGCTGCCACGGCCGGCGGCGGCCGCGGTGGTGCTGAGCCTCCGCCGCCTGGTCGACCTCCGGGGGCTTCGTCCCGCCGAGCAGCTCTTCCTCGCCCGCGCCCAGGACGGCCGCGTCCTCGGCCTGACCTACCGCCGGTCGTTGCTCGAGCGCTACGAGATCCGGCCGGACGACCGGGGCTGGAGGGCCGAGCAGATCGTGACGCCGATCGAGACGCGCGTCGTTGCCGTCGGGGGCACCGTGGAGGGCTCCCTCTTCGCCGCGATGGACCGGCTCGGCGAGGGCCCGCTCTTGACCGCGCTGTTCGTCGGCATCTTCGAGACGAACTTCGACTTCGCGGCGGAGGCGCTGCCCGGCGACCGGTTCCGGCTGCTCGTGGAGAAGCGCTACGCGGAGGGCGCCTTCGCCGGCTACGGCCGGATCCTGATCGCCCAGTACCAAAGCGGGGGCCGGCGCGCGCTGACCGGCGTGGCGTTCCAGGTGGCGGGGGCGCGGCCCGCCTACTACGACGCCGAGGGCCGCTCCGTCGAGAAGATGTTCCTGCGCGCGCCGCTCGACTTCACGCGCATCACTTCCGGCTACTCCCACGCGCGCCACCACCCGATTTTGGGGGGCGTGCGCCCGCACCTGGCGGTCGACTACGGCGCGCCGACCGGCACGCCGGTGCGCGCGGTGGCCGACGGCGTCGTCACCCATGCGGGGTGGGACGGCGGCAACGGCATCACGATCACGCTCCGCCACGCGCGCGGCTACGAGACCATGTACAACCACCTCTCGTTGCTGGAGGTCCGGCCGGGGCAGCGGGTGCACCAGCGCCAGGTGATCGGGCTCGTCGGCACGACGGGGCTCTCCACGGGGCCCCACCTCGACTACCGGGTACGGAAGAACGGGAGCTTCGTGAACCCGCTCTCGGAGCGCTTCGTGCCCGGCCCGGAGCTGCCCCCGCGGCAGCGTCCCGCGTTCGCCGAACGGCTCCACACGCTGCTCGAGCTCCTGAACCAGGACGCCCCGTTCCGCTCGTAGCGGCCCGGGCCGGCCTTGGCCGGGCCCGACCGGTGGTGCTATGATGCTCGACCACCGGAGGGGCCCGTGAAGATCAGCTTCTTTCACCTGATGCCGTACCGATTCCTGCCGCCGGACTTCGACACGCGCTACCGCTCGGTCTGGGTCGACGTGCCCCACGCGCTCTACGATCCCGCGAAGACGCGCGACCTCTACCACGAGTACCTCGACGAGCTCGAGTTCGCCGAACAGGTCGGCTTCGACGGCCTCTGCGTCAACGAGCACCACAACAACGCGTACGGCCTCATGCCGTCGCCCAACCTGATGGCGGCGACCCTGGCGCGCCGGACGTCGCGCGCGGCGCTCGTCGTGCTCGGCAACAGCCTGGCCGCCTACAACCCGCCGCTCCGCGTGGCCGAGGAGTTCGCGATGCTCGACCTCCTCTCCAGCGGGCGGCTCGTCGCCGGGTTCCCAGTCGGCACCTCGATGGACATGAACTTCGCGTACGGCATCGACCCGGCGACCTTGCGCGCGCGCTACTTCGAGGCCCACGACCTCGTGCTCCAGGCGTGGACGCGGCCCGAGGTCTTCGCCTTCAACGGCAAGTACACGCAGGTGCGCTACGTGAACATCTGGCCGCAGCCGCTCCAAAAGCCGCACCCGCCGGTGTGGATCCCGGGGGGCGGGAGCCTCGAGACCTGGGAGTGGACGGCCCGGCAGGATTACGTCTACTGCTATCTCTCCTACTACGGCTACAAGCGCGGCAAGGCGACGATGGACGGCTTCTGGAACGCCATCGCCCGGCTCGGCGTCGACGACAACCCCTACCGGGCGGGCTTCCTCCAGCTCGTGTGCGTCGCCGACAGCGACGCCGAGGCCGAGCGGGAGTATTTCCCGCACGTCGACTACTTCTACCAGAAGTGCCTCCACGTCTGGGAAGGGTTCGCGGAGGCGCCGGGCTACCGCACGCTCAAGACGCTCCAGGCCGGCGTCCGACCCCAGGTGGGCGCCCAGGCGCGGAAGATCCGGCAGTCGCTCGACTGGCCGAAGTACCTCGAGCAGGGCTACGTCATCGCGGGCGGCCCGGAGACCGTGCGCGAGCAGCTGCTACAGTGCATCCAGACGCTTCGGGTCGGGCACCTCATGGTGCTGCTCCAGATCGGCAGCATGCCGCGGGAGCTCACGCTCCGGAACACCGAGCTCTTCGCGACCAAGGTCCTGCCCCACCTCCGCCAGGTCTGGCCCGGCTACGTGGACCGGTGGTGGCCGGCGGCGGCGGGCGGCAACGGTCGATGACCCCCGCGGACCGGACGGTCGAGCTGCGCGGGGGCCTGGTCCGGATCCGGGTGCTCTCCGGCGGCCGGGGGCGGCCCCTCGTCTACTTCCACTCGTTCCACGAGCGCGGCGGGTGGTCGCCGTTCCTCGAGCGCCTCGCCGCCCGCTACGCGGTGTACGCCCCCCTTCATCCCGGCGTCGCGGGCTCGGAGGGCGTCGACACGCTCGACGACCTGCTGGACCTGGCGCTCGTCTACGACGAGCTGCTCCAGGCGCTCGGGCTCACGACGGCCTATCTCTCGGGTCACTTCTTCGGCGGCATGATGGCGGCGGAGCTCGCCGCGCTCTTCCCCGGGCGGGCGGCCGGGCTCGCCCTCTGCTCGCCGCTCGGGCTCTGGCTCGAGCAGGCCCCGGTGGCGGACGTCGCGATCCTGCCCCGGGAGGAGCTCCGGGCGCTGCTCTGGCTCGACCCGGAGGCGGAGGTCGCCCGGCGCTGGGCCGCGCTCCCCGAGTCCGAGGAGGAGCAGGTCGCCGTCCAGCTCGAGTCGATCCAGCGGCTCGCCGCGATGGCCCGCTTCGTCTGGCCGATCCCCGACAAGGGGATCCGAAAGCGGCTGCACCGGATCGCGGCCCCGACGCTCCTCCTGTGGGGCGACCGGGACCGGGTGAACCCGATCGTCTACGGCGAGGAGTGGCAGCGCCGCATCAAGGGCTCCGAGGTCCGGCTCCTCCCGGGGGGCCACATGCTGCTCGACGAGGCGCCGGCCGCCGCGGCCGAGGCGGTGGCGGCGTTCCTCGGCTGAGGCCGCGGGCGGGCTCAGGGGAGGCGGGATGATCACGAAGTTCTCGGTGCTCTACGTCGGGCAGATCGAGCTCGACCGGATCGGTCGCGACGGCACCCCCCCGGACCTGCGGCGCTACCCGAACGAGCGGCTCGCGGAGGCGTTCTTCACCGCCCGGGACGTCGCCCGGACCATGGACGAGCTCGGCTTCTACTGCCTGTGGACGGCCGAGCACCACTTCCAGCGGGAGGGCTACGAGGTCTTCCCGAACCTGATCCTCCTGTCCACGTGGCTCGCCACCCAGACCGAGCGGCTCAAGCTCGGCTGCGCCTTCAACATCCTCCCCATGTGGCATCCCCTCCGGCTCGCCGAGGACTACGCCGTCGCCGACATCGTCACCGGCGGTCGGGTCATCATGGGCGTGGGCCGCGGCTATCACACGCGGGAGGTCGAGACCTTCGGCGCGCCAATGCTGGACGCGACCGCCAACCGCGAGCTGTTCGAGGAGCAGATGGAGGTCCTCTGGAAGGCACTGCACGAGGAGGCCTTCAGCCACCACGGCAAGCACTACGACATCCCGCCCCCCGTGCCCTACCGCGGCTACGAGCTCCGCGAGATCACGCTCGTGCCGCGGCCGATCCACCGCCCGGTCGAGATCTGGCAGCCGATCGCGAGCGGCAAGACGCTCGACTACATCGCCGCCCGCGGCATCAAGGGCATGGTGACGCTCAACGGCGAGCGGATCTTCGACCAGATCGCGCACGCCTACCGGGACGCCGCCGCCCGGGCCGGGCGCCGGCTCCAGCTCGGCGAGGACCTCTGCTGGGGCGTCGGGCTCTACCTGGCGCCGACGGCGGAGGAGGCGATCCGCCGCGTCGAGCCGGCGCACGACGAGCGCTACAAGTGGTTCGCGCCGTTCGGGTTCGTCCGCTATGCCGACGCCGAGGGACGCCCCTGGGGCACGCCCGGTGCGCCCGCCCGGATTCCGACGCTCGCGGAGGGCGTCGCCCAGCGGGCGTGGCTCTGCGGGCCGCCGTCCCTCGTCATCGAGGAGATCAAGCGCGTCGAGGCCCGATACCCGGGCCTCGACCAGATGATGATCCACTGGGCGGAGGGGATCCCGCCCGCTGAGTTCCAGGAGCAGCTCCGGTGGTTCGCCCGGGACGTGATGCCCGCGTTTCGGCGCTGACCTGGATACACCCACCCGGTAGTCCTTCCCTCGGCCGGGCGACCCTACCAGTAGTATTTTCTGCTGCTCTTCCCTCTGAGACGGGTCATAATACCCGTGGCCGTCCCGGGACGCGACGGGTCGCGCGACTCACTCACAACAGACGGAGGGGAAGGAATGGCGAAGGGCAAGAAGGCGTTCGGAGGCTACGCGATCAACTTCAAGGGCTGCCACGACACGATGTCCGCCGTCTTCGGCGACAAGCCGATCGGCCCGTCCGAGATGACGAAGAAGCTCTGGGCGTACGTCAAGCGGAAGAAGCTCGCCGGCAAGTAGCGCCGGCGGCACCGCGGGACGCGGCGGCTCGCCCCCAGCGGGCCGCCCTTTTTATTTCGTATACTGTCTTCGCCATGCGCGCCCGCCTCTACAGCCGCGAGAGCTGACCGAGCTGCGTGCAGGCGAGAGAGTCTCTCTCGCGTCGCGGCCTCGATTATGAGAGCGTCTTCGTCGACCGGGCGCCCGTCCCCCGCGCGGCGGCGCTCGAGCTGGCGGCCCGCGCGCGCCGGTTCGTGGTGAAGGTCGGCGGGGGCACGCTCCGCTTCGACGCCGCCCAGAACCCGATCTCGCGCGCCGAGGCGGAGGCGTACCTGGTCCACGAGGACGGGTTTCTTCGCGTGCCCGTGCTCGTGGTGGGCGACCTGATCGTCCGCGGCTACACGGAGGAGATCTACTGCGAGGCGCTCGGCGCGTCGCGCGAGGGAGGAGCCCCCCCATGATCATCAAGGAAACGGCGCGATCGACCTATCTCGACGTCTCGAAGATCGCCTGGGAGCCGACCAAGTATCCCGGCGTCGAGACCAAGGTCCTCTACCAGGAGCCCTCGGGGAAGCTGACGACGCTGACCCGCATGGCGCCGGGCGCCCGGCTGCCCGACCACCGCCACGTCGGGGTCGAGCAGAGCTACGTGCTCGAGGGCACGCTCGTCGACGCGGACGGCGCCTGCACGGCCGGCAACTTCGTCCACCGTCGGCCGGGTTCCGTGCACGACGCCTGGAGCCCAGAGGGCTGCGTCGTCCTCGGGATCTTCGACGTCCCGAACGAGTTCCTCGGGTAGGGCGCGCGGCGCCGGCCGCGCGCTCAGCGCCCCGCGCGGATCGAGCGGATGCGGGCGGGTTTGCGCGCGGGGCCCGGCGCGGGTTCGGGCTCCGTTTCGATCCCCGCCTCGACGAAGCCGTAGTGGAGGATCTTCCGCGCGTCGAGGAACGACAGGCGTCGGGAGCGCGCGCCCAGGACCACCATGAGGAACTGCTGGCCGCCGCGCCAGGCGGCGACGGCGAGGTTGTAGCCCGCCTCTTGGGTGAAGCCCGTCTTCAGGGCCTCGACGCCGCCCGGGTCGTTGAAGAGCGGGATGCGGCGGGCGTAGACGCGGCCGCGGAAGACGAACATCTGCCCGCCGAGGATCGCGCGCGAGAACGGATAGTCGCGCAGGAGCCGCGAGATCAGCTCGGCGAGGTCCTTCGCGGTGCTCCGCTGGAGCGGGTCCGGGAGCCCGTGCGGGTTGACGAAGTGCGTCTGGGCGAGCCCGAGCTCCTGGGCCTTCGCGTTCATACGCTCGACGAACGCCTCCTCGTCGCCGTGGGCGAGATGCTCGGCCACGGCGGTCGCGGCGTCGTTGGCGGAGGCGATGCCGACCCCGTCGAGGAGGACCCGTAGCGGCACCTGCTCGTCGGCGCGGAGCCCCATCCGGTACTTGGGCGTCACCCCCGCGCGCCGGCTGATCGTGACCAGGTCGTCCCACTGGGCCCGTCCCTGCTCGATGTCCTCGAGCGCGAGATAGAGCGTCATCATCTTCGCGAGGCTCGCCGGCGCGTGGGGCTCGTCGGGGTTCTTCTCGTACAGGACCTTGCCGTCGGGATCCAGGAGCAGGACGCTCTCCGCGCTCACCTTTAGCGGGCGTCCGTTCTCGGCGGGAGCGGGACGGGGAGCCAGGGGAATCGTCGCGAGGGCGACGACGACGAGCAGCGGGGCGCGGGTCACCAAGGCATTGTAGCAGTCACCGTACCGCCTGCTTCAACTCCCTGGATGGCTTGAAGCGCGGAACGCGGCCGCCGATGGCGACCGGCCGCCCGGTTCGAGGATTGCGCGCCGCGCGGGGCTTGAGGCGGCCGACCGAGAACGTGCCGAAGCCGACGAGCGTCACCGGCTCGCCGCGCTTGAGCGACGCGCGAATGCTCGCGAGCATCGCCTTGAGCGCGCGCTCGGTCACGGTTTTCGGCCAGCCCGACGCCTCGGCCATGCGGATGACCAAATCGGCCTTCGTCATGGGAGCCGCATCCTAGCAGAGCCGTGCTATGCTGGCAACACGATGGCGCGCCGCGCGGGGCTCACCCTCGGCCTACTGGCGCTGCTCGCCGGCGCGGCCGCGCCCGACGCGGGAGTCGGTCAGCCGATCGACTGGGGCCGGCTCCCATCCGCCAGCCAGCGGCTCGTCGAGCCGGTCGTCGCCCGGCCCCAGATCTCGCGCGACGTTGCCCACATCACCTACCCGAGCCGGCGCGAGATCTGGGAGTACCTGCTCGATTACCCGGACTTCGCCGCCGACGTGGCGCGCGCCCTCCACGAGGGCAAGTACCGCCTCCGCCAGGTCGGCGACCACTACGAGGCGGACGACGGGCGCGGCGTGACGGGGATCGTGCGGCCCCTGCTCGTCGAGGGCGGCCGACGGATCTTCTACCTGGAAGGCCGCTACGACACCCGGTGGTTTCCCACCCTCCGGGGACGCGCGGTCGTCGTGCTCGACAGCGAGTACGTGGAGCCGCCGGGCGGCCAGCCGCTCGCCCAGGTCCGCCTGGTGGGCTACCTCCGGATTGACAACGTCGTCGTGCGGGCCTTCATGGTGATCGCGAGGGAGTTCAGCGAGCGGACCTTCGACGGCAAGGTGCGGAAGTTTTTCTCCCACGTCGAGCGCGTGAGCCGGCGCGCGTGCGACGACCCGGCGGGGCTGCTGGATCTCCTCGCCGCGGAGCCCAGGCTCAGCCGGGAGCGGCTCGCCGAGTTCCGCGGGATTCTGCTCCGCCGCCCGCTCCGGCGCGCCGCGGACATGGGGTAGCGCCAAACTCGACCGGTCGGCTCGACTCGGGCTGACCCCGCCGGCGCCCCGCGGACGGACTCGGGCGCCGCCCGGGCCGGGCCTACATCCCCAACGCCGCGCGGGCCTCGTCCATGACCGCCTCGGTGATCGTCGGGTGGCCCCTGGCCTCCGCGTAGCGCTCGATGGCGATCTTCGCCATCGGCCGGATGAAGGCCGGGATCCGATCAACGCGCGCCGCGGCGTCCGGGCTCCACTGGACGCGCGCGGGGGCGGCCGCGTCGGGCGCGGCCAGCATCGCGGCGAACGGGCAGCCCGGCCCGCCCGCCGCCGCCTCCGGCTCGGCGGCGTCCCGATCGGCGCCGCCGATGTCCGGCGCCTGGGCCATCGACGCCCGCAGATGCTCGAACGGCTGGGCGGGCTCGGTCCGGCCGCCCACCTTGACGCCGAGGCTCTTGACCATCTGGGTCTCGAACTGGTTCGTCAGCATCGCGACCCGGAAGCCGCACTCGGGGCAGCGGAAGGTGACGGCGAGCGAGCCGTCCTCGGGCCCCTCGGTCGCGAGGAGCTTCATCGGCTCGTCGCAGTCGAGGCAGAGGAACTTCATGGCGGCGCCATTCTATCACCGTTGCGGGGTACCGGCGGCGACCGCTCGTGGCGCCCCCGGTGCGCGCGGTGTAGAGGCCTCGAGGTCACGCTGGACCGGGTGCGGCCGCAGTCGCCAGCGCGTTTCGCCGTATACTCGTGAGGGGCTGGCCATTGGCGAGCCCCGGGCGCGCGCGACCCGGCAACGCGCTGGAATGAACGACCCCGAGGAGACATCGTTATTGTCGCGTGAGCCCGGCCGGCTGGGGGTGGCGAGGTGAGCGTGTACGACGAGGTCTACGCACAGTCGATGCGCGATCCCGAGGGCTTCTGGGGGGCCGCCGCGGAAGACATCTACTGGGAGCGGCGGTGGGACCGGGTCCTCGACGACTCGCGGAAGCCCTTCTATCGGTGGTTCGTCGGCGCCGCACTCAACACCTGCTACAACGCGCTCGATCTCCACATCGACCGCGGGCGCGGCAAGCAGCGGGCGCTCATCTACGACAGCCCGGTGACGAACACGACGCGAACGTTCACCTATCGCGAGCTGCGCGACGAGGTGGCGCGCTGCGGCGGCGCCCTCCGCGCGCACGGTATCCGGAAGGGTGACCGGGTCATCATCTATATGCCGATGGTGCCCGAAGCGGTGATCGCCATGCTGGCGTGCGCGAGGATCGGGGCGATCCACTCGGTCGTGTTCGGCGGCTTCGCCGCCAAGGAGCTGGCGACGCGCATCGACGACGCCAAGCCCCGGCTCATCATCTCTGCCTCGTGCGGCATCGAGGCGGGTCAGGTCGTCCCGTACAAGCCGCTGCTCGACCGCGCGATCGAGCTCGCCCGACATAAAGTCGAGTGCTGCATTATCCTCCAGCGCTCGCAGGAGCGCGGGTCGATGGTGGCCGGTCGCGATCTCGACTGGGGCGAGGTCACGGCGGGGGCGCCGCCGGTCGAGTGCGTGCCCGTCGCGGCGACGGATCCGCTCTACATCCTCTATACGTCGGGAACTACCGGCGTGCCCAAAGGCGTCGTACGCGACAACGGCGGCCACGCCGTCGCCCTCAAGTGGTCCATGGGCAATGTCTATGGCCTCGGCGCCGGCGAGGTGTTTTGGACCGCCTCGGACATCGGCTGGGTCGTCGGCCACTCGTACATCGTGTACGCGCCGCTCCTCAAGGGCTGCACGACCGTCCTCTACGAGGGCAAGCCCGTCGGGACGCCGGACCCCGGCGCCTTCTGGCGCGTCTGCGCCCAGCACGGTGTCAGCGCCCTCTTCACGGCCCCCACCGCGTTCCGTGCCATCAAGAAGGAGGATCCGGAGGGCAGCCACATCGCCAGATACGACCTCTCGCGGTTTCGCGCGCTCTTCCTCGCTGGCGAGCGCTGCGACCCCGCGACGCTCCACTGGGCCACGGCGCGGCTCGGCGTCCCGGTGATTGATCACTGGTGGCAGACGGAGACCGGCTGGCCCATGGCGGCCAACTGCGTCGGGCTCGGGATGCTCCCGGTGAAGCCGGGCTCGCCTACGAAGGCGGTCCCCGGCTACGACGTCCGCGTCCTCGGCGACGAGGGGCACGAAATGCCCGCCGGTCAGATCGGCGCCGTCGTCGTCAGGCTCCCGTTGCCGCCGGGCAGCCTGCCGACGCTCTGGAACAACGACGCCGGGTACGAGACGTCCTACCTCAGCCGCTACCGGGGCTACTACCTTACCGCGGACGCGGGCTACCGAGACGAGGACGGGTACATCTACATCATGAGCCGGGTCGACGACATCATTAACGTCGCGGGCCACCGGCTCTCGACCGGCGCGATGGAGGAGGTGCTCGCGTCACACCAGGCCGTGGCCGAATGCGCGGTCGTCGGGGTCGCCGACGAGATCAAGGGCGAGGTGCCGCTGGGGTTCGTCGTCACCAAGGCGGGGGTCACGCGGAGCGAGCCGGAGCTCGAGCGGGAGCTGGTGCGGCAGGTGCGCGAGACGATCGGTCCCGTCGCGTCCTTCAAGACCGTGCTCGTCGTCGCGCGCCTGCCGAAGACGCGCTCGGGCAAGATCTTGCGCGGGACGATGAAGAAGATTGCGGACGGCAACGACTATGGCGTGCCCGCGACGATCGACGACCCCGCGATCCTCGGGGAGATCAGCCAGGCCCTCGGGAAACGAGGATATCCGAAGAAAGGCTGAAAGGGTGGCTCGTACTCGCCGCCTCGGCATGGAGGACGCTCTTAGGACCACATCGGAGGGGCGCGCGTCGGCCGTCGGGAGCTCCAGGACGACGCGGTGACGGCCGTGATCTCGAGGCGGCGACCGAGGAGATCGTAATGGGAAGCGCCGCTTGACCGGGGGCAGGCGGCAAGGATAATTGGGGTGAGCGTCGAGGGCGATGGGGTTCGCCTGAAACCGCCTCGAGTCGGTTCGTGAGGCTGAGGACCCCTACCGGAGGTCGCCGGTAGGGGTTTTTTGTTGCCCGGCCGCCCAGTCTGGGGGCGGCGGACGCGCGACGGCCGAGGCCACGTCGGTGACGCGGGTCGTCGAGACACTGGCGGGGACGGCCGGGGTCTTCGGCACCGACGTGCCCCGGAGCACCCGCCCGAAAGGGGAGCGGTGAATGGATCACCTCTGGATACCCACGGTGGCAGGACTCCTGGTGATGCTGGCCAGCCTGGCCTCGGTCGAGCTCGGGATCTCGGTAGCGCTGATCGAGATCAGCCTGGGGGTCGTCGCCGGCAACTTCCTGGGCCTCCAGAGCCCGCCCTGGATGGATTTCCTCGCCTCGTTCGGGAGTATCGTGCTGACCTTCCTGGCCGGCGCCGAGGTCGATCCGGGGGTCATGCGGGCGAAGCTCCGAGAGAGCCTTCTGATCGGCGGGCTGTCGTTCGCAGCGCCGTTTTTCGGGACCTGGCTCGTGTGTGCGTGGGGGCTCGGGTGGTCGCTCCCGGCCGCCCAGATCGCGGGGGTCGCCCTCTCCACGACGTCGCTGGCGGTTGTCTACGCGGTGCTGGTGGAAACGGGGCTCACCCACACGGCGATTGGCAAGCTCATCATGGCCGCCACTTTCGTCACCGACTTCGGGGTCGCCCTGAGCTTGGCCGCACTCTTCGTCCGGCCGACCTGGTGGCTCCTGCCATTCCTGGGGGTGTCGGTGGTCGTCATCTGGGCCATGCGCGCGTTACAGCCGTGGTTCTTCGCGCGCTATGGCGACCGCGTCATCGAGCCTGAGATCAAGGGGGCCTTCGCGGCGCTCCTGGTGCTCATGTTTTTCGCCGAGCGCGCCCAAAGCCATGCGGTGCTGCCGGCCTTCGTGCTGGGCCTCGCCCTGGCCCGCGTCTTCCACGAGCATCCAGAGCTCCAGAGGCGCTTCCGCGTCGTCGCCTTCGCGTTCCTCACGCCCTTCTTCTTCCTGAAGGGCGGCCTGAACGTCTCGCTGGCGCTGGTGTGGGCAAATTTGGGGTTGCTGGGACTCCTGTTCGCGGTCAAGCAGGCGACCAAGTTCGCCGGGGTCTATCCGGTCGCCCGCCGCTCCGTCCCCGCCGACGCCATGTTCACCACCCTCCTGATGTCGACCGGGCTCACGTTCGGCACCATCTCGTCGCTGTACGGCCTGAATGCGGGGATCCTTGACCGGGCGCAGTTCTCGGTGCTGATCACCACAGTGGTGGCCAGCGCCGTGATCCCGACGATCATCGCTCAGCGTTGGTTCTCCCCGGCCGCGCTGCGGCCGAAGCGGGAGGGGGCGCGACGCATCCTGGCAATGACAGAGGAGGACGAGGAGATGTAGCCAACGTCAGGCGTCAAGCGGCTCGGGCTCGGCCTGTGGTCGGAAATCGAGCCGCTTTAGATCGACGCGTCTGCGTCGACCGCCGCGGTTGAGCCCCGCGGGCGGAGCGCGCATGGGGCTCGAAGCGGTTGTCAGACCGCCGTCGTCCCCGGCGGGACACCGCCCCGGCGCCACATGAACATCCCTAGAGTGAACATCCAGACCAGCAGGAGCGAACCCGCCGCCATAGTGACAGCCATCGCCAGCCCGGAAAACCCTCGATGTGCCGTCAGGACGCCCGCAATCATTGTGGGCACGCCTCCCCCGATGGCGAGCCCACCCAGCCATTTCGGATACGTGCGGTCAACGAGCAGCGCTGCCCCGTAGACGGTGAACGTGAGGCCGAGTAAGAGACTCAGCACGCTGGCTAACCCGATCTCCACTTGGCGGACGGCGAACGCGGCGTGAAAGGCAGGCTCCTTTTGGGCGGCCGGTGCAGTGGCCCAGGCATCCACCATCGCCTTGAGGGCGATCCCGTCGACCGCCTGGAGCACCGTGCTCACGGCCAGACTGGCTATCGCTCCGCCTGCCGCGAGGCGTGCCCATCCCGTGCCGCTCCCCGACTCCAATTGTTGAGCCAGGTACAGGAGCGCTGCCACCAACAGCGCGACCCCCGCGAGTTGCGCCAGGTGGCTGGCGATCCACAGACGGTCTGCGGCGTATTCGGTGAAGGCCGCGACGGCCTCGCTCGGATCGGCCCCCAGCGGATGCAGATATGTCCCGATGAAGAGCAAGACGCTCCCGGCGATTGCGCACGTCGCTCCTATTCTGCTTGCGCCGCGGCCCAACATCCTCTCGCCAGATTGCCCTTCACGGCGGTCAGGCGCCCGCGCTCGGCGGAGCGTGAAGCGCGCCCGCCGCGCCCCCGGTTCGACCGCCCGTTGGGGGACGGTTCGGTGACCTGGATGACAGTGTAGTCTACGGACCCGGGTGACAACAAAGTGGCGGCGCGGCCGCCGGCGGGTTGACGCGGAGGGTTCCACATAGCAGAATTATGCTATGTACCGGATCACGGTGCGGCCGTCCGCGGCCGCACAGATCCGCCGGTTGCGTTGGGTCGACGCCGTGACGATTCTCGACGCCGTGGAGACGCACCTTCGGTACGAGCCAGACCGCGTGAGCCGGAGCCGGATCAAGCGGTTGCGGGGCAATCAGCAGTCCACGTATCGGCTCCGGGTCGGCGAGTACCGGGTGTTCTACGACGTTTCGGAGGGGCAGGTCATAGTGAGCACTGTCCTTCATAAACGAAACACGGCGACATTGTATCGAGAGGAGCAGTAATGAAGACGATGACGGTGTTTGAGGCGCGCAACCACTTTTCGCGGATGCTGGAGGTGGCGAAGGACGATATCGTCATCGTGACCCGCAACGGCAAACCGGTCGCGACCGTTCAAGCGATCGACGACGACGACATCGAAGATCTTCTGCTGGAGCGCTCCGATCGTTTCTGGGACATGATCGCTCGCGCCCGGCGGGGCAAGCCGATCGCCATCGAGGCCCTGCGGGGCCAGGTCCAGCAGAGGCGAGGGGACCGGACAGGCCAGGGTTCGCGCCGCCGCAGGGCGAAGTAGGCGTTTGGCCCCCAGCTCGTCCACTACGGCACAACGGCGGTTCGACCGTCAGGAGCGGACGCCCATTCTGATCGGTGATCAGCGGCAGGCGAGTATGGCTGACAGTCCGTCATCGCAATGCCAGACCAGACGGCGAGAACTGAACGTGATGACAGAAGCCGGACAGCCGCTGCGCGAGTTCTTTCTTGGCGTCGGCCGTCCAGCGTGGGATCGTGGCGTGCGGAACTTCGCGCCCAACGTCGGCGACCACTACGGCGGCCGCCTCCTGACCGCCTGGCTCGGTCGGTAACCTCGAAGGGGGACTCTGGAGAGAATTGCCGTGACAACGAGTGGCGACGCGCTACCAATAGCGACGTCGGGTCGCCTCGAGGAAAACGCCTGCTCCGCACGGCGTCGGCGCGGCAGTCATCTGGGCGAGCTGCACGGGCGCCGGCGCCTGAGCGGCGCCGGCGAGGAGGCCCACGGCGGCGGCCGCGGTGCCCCGAGACGAGGAAGTGGCATGGCTGGCTCAACCGATCTCGAATGGGCCTTCGTGCCGGAGCCGCAGCGGTTCGTCTCCAAGTTCTGGCAGGACTGCAACTACTTCCAGGCGCTGCGGCGCGCGCTGGACCAGGCCGCGGTCGGGTTCGGTTTCACGTCACAGCTCGAGCAGGCGCCGCGCATCGAGGTGGCCGACACGGAGCCCGGGCTGCTGATCGGCGCCCGGCGCGACGCGCCGGCGGGCCAGCACTGACGTGGACTTCAATCCGATGGATCCCGAGTTCGTAGCGGATCCCTATCCGACCTACCACCGCCTGCGCGCCAAGGATCCCGTCTACCACAGTCCGCTCGGCTTCTGGGTCCTCACCCGGTACGAGGACGTGGTCGCGGTGCTTCGCGACCCGCGCCTCGCGAAGGAGGCGATCGCCAGCGTCGTGGCCGCGCGCTTCGGCGTGGAGGTGCCGCCGGGGATGGGGCTCTCGATGCTGGACCGCGACCCGCCGGACCACACGCGGCTGCGGGGCCTTGTGAGCAAGGCGTTTACCCCGCGGGTGGTGGAGGCGCTCCGGCCGCACATCCAGCAGATCGTCGACGACCTGCTCGAGCGGGTGGAGGCCGCGGGCTCCATGGACCTCATCGAGGAGTTCGCCTACCCGTTGCCCGTCGTCGTCATCTGCGAAATGCTGGGCGTCCCCGTCGAGGACCACGAGCGGTTCAAGGGCTGGAGCCTCGAGATCGCTCGGAGTCTCGACCTGATCCTTCAGCCCCCGGACTCGGACCTGGCGCGACGGAGCGCCGACGCCCGCCACGCCCTGACCGACTACTTCCGTGGCCTCATCGCCGAGCGCCGGGCTTCGCCGCGCGCCGACATGCTCTCGGCTCTCATCGCCGCGGAGGAAGCCGGCGACAGGCTGAGCGAGCAGGAGTTGATGGCCACGTGCATCCTCTTGCTCGTCGCCGGCCACGAGACGACGGTCAACCTGATCGGCAACGGCACGCTCGCGCTCCTGCGCCATCCCGACGAGCTGCGCCGGCTGCGCGAGAACCCCGCGCTGATCGCCAGCGCCGTGGAGGAGCTGCTGCGCTACGACGGCCCCGTGCAGCGCACGGCGCGCATCCCGAGCGCCGCCGTCACCATCGGCGGCCTGACGATCCAGGCGGGCGAAATGGTGATGCCGTTCATCGGCGCCGCCGACCGAGATCCCGCCCACTTCCCCGATCCCGACCGCCTGGACATCGCCCGCCGCGACAACCGCCACGTCGCCTTCGGCCTGGGCATCCACTTTTGCCTCGGCGCCCCGCTCGCCCGCTTAGAAGGCCAGATCGCCATCAACACGCTCGCGCAGCGCCTGCCGAAGCTCGCCCTCGCCACGGACCGCCCGGAGTACCGCCAGAGCCTCACGCTACGCGGCCTCAAGACACTCCCAGTGGCCTTCTGACGCGCCTGACGCTCACGCCGTCAGCCGCCTCTTCGCTCCCTCCACCCACGGGACATCCTTCGGCAGGAGCACGGAGGCCGGCCGGACGCCGTAGGCGGCCGGATCGAGCCCCGGCGGTGGCGTCCCGTGGGCACGAAGGGCGATGGCCGCCTCCAGCAGGCGCTTGCGCACCCGGATGATGCCCAGATCCGCCCGGCCCAGTCGCTCGAGCGAGCGATCGTAGGCGCCCTGGCTCTCGGTGAGGGCCTTGTCCTGGGCGCCCGGGCCCGGTACGCCGAAGAACTTCCGCATCCGCTGGGCCTCCCAGTCGGCGAGGTAGTCGTTGGCGGGGCGCGCGACGGGCCGGATGTCGCCGTAAGCCTCGCTGGTCGCCGGCGCGTACGCCGTGATGTGGATCCCCGAGCCGGCCTGGAACGCGGCGAGCTCGTCCGCGGTCAGGGCGCGCGTGGGATGCCACGAGATGCACCAGTTGACGAGGTGGTCGTCGTCGACGGGGATCCACACGTGCGAGGGGAAGACCGGATCGCTTCCCACCTCTGGCGGCGGCATGGTGTGGAATGGGAGCAGGTACTGGGTGATGCGCCAGTAGTGCTGGCCCGCCGGCGCGTCGCGCCGGGCGCCGATCAGCAGCCCGGGCTCCGTGTCGGCCACCTCGATGCGCGGCGCCTGCTCGAGCTGTGACGTGAAACCGAACCCGACCGCGGCCTGGTCCAGCGCGCGCCGCAG
>WNFT01000084.1_pt1 | contig 58473 bp, 55 predicted proteins | sample 5400191 | NCBI WGS metagenome assembly WNFT01 (sample SAMN13153359, study PRJNA577476) | soil metagenome | isolation source: 80 cm saprolite under Madrone tree | place: USA:California | collected 2016-06-14 | reverse complement strand
GCATCCAGGGTGATGACAAAACGAACGCCCTCGAGCTGCGCACGATCGCCCGCATAGAGAAATCCTTCCAGCTCGGGCGTGGATTCGCCGATAAGAAATTGATTGAGTTGCTCAAGCTTGCCGCGCTTGCGCTCCCAGCCGATCCAGCATTGCTCGCTCTCGCTCCACATGCGGCCGCGATGAAAAAGAAAGAAGTGCGCCGCTCCGTGTCGGCGATTCAATTCCTCGACACCGCGTGCCACGATGTCGATATACTCTGCGTCCTCCGGCATGCTCTGCCGCGGTGCGTCAGAAAAATCTGACAGGAGTGAAAACCGCAGATTCGCATCCGTGTTTCCGAGGTAATGAATTTCAAGCCGGCTGAGTTGGTTTTGGATAGCGCTCGGAGTGGTCAGCAACATCGGCACTACCACCAGCGTGCGGCAATCATCGGGAATGCCTTCTTTTTCGAAGGTCATTTTAGCCAAGACCTCCGGCGGGAGGAGCGAGGTCACCAAATAATTCACGATCAGCACCGCTAGCTCACTCGCGGGCGAGAGTAGCAGAAGTCCCAGGAGCCCCAGTGTCACCCAAGGAACCAACCCAGCAACGAAAAGGAGAGGAGCCGCCACCAAGGCGACCATGAGCAGCAAGAGGCTTCCGAAGTAAGCGCCCACCGCCTGGGCACGAAGCCATCGGCGCGACCTTTCCGCCAGTGGTACTCTCGCGCCGGTGGCTTGCTCGAGCACCGGCCGACCCGCGTCAATCAGGTAGTAGCCGACGTGGCGCGCAACTTCGTCCTGCGCGGCCTTCGCCAGCGCGAGGGCGTGATCAATAGTTTTTTGTTCCGAACAATTTGACCAGCGGGCGATTTCCTCCACCGCACCGCGGCATCGATCACGCGTCTCAAAATCCATGCGCGCGTAAACGCCGGCCGGATCTGCGGCTAATTCGCTTTCCGCCCAGCTGGTCGATTGGAAAAGTTCCCGCCACTGGATTTGCGCAAGGCGGCGACAACTATTGATCGCATTGGTGAGCGCGGTCTGCTGTACAGCCTGGTGTCGATGCTCCTGCTGCATAACCTCCAGCAGCGGCGAACGGAGCGAGCGTTCCAGCCAGCCGCTCAGCACCGGGAGCGCTCCCTCGTCGTCGTAGAGATGCGCCACCAGTTCGCTCGCAAAATGCGGCGTTGGCTCCGGATAGCGTTCCACGAGTTCTTCCATTATTTTGAGCAATCGCGGTGAGCTGTGCCGGACGGCGGTGATGAGCCGATTTGCCCAGAAATCGGCCTCCTCGCTTTCTCTTTGCTGTTGGTCGACTTGGATCGCCAGCGCGCGAAGACATTCGAGTAACTGCAATCGCAGCATCAGCGGGAGAGCCCAGAGTTCTCCGATGTCCAGTGGCGTGATCGCCTGAAACGCGGCCAGAAATCTTCGGATGATCTCGGGCTCCAAGGCTCCGTCGGTTTCGGCGACCATTTCCGCGGCAACGTGATAAACCCGGGGCAGCCCCGCACCTGGGCCGCTGGCGATCAGAGGCAGCTTTCCATAGTATTTTTGCGGGAGACTCTTCCGCAGATCGGTCACCTGTTCCCGAATCAAATAGGCGTTATCGAGCAGCCACTCCGCCGAAAGTGTGAAGGCGTGGTGCGCCTCGGCCGACATGGTCAGACTCATGTTCGTCCATTCCAGCGCGTCCTCGATTTCGAGCAACCGGTGCAGAAAGGATGGCCCGCGCGGCTTCGCTCCGCGGCTGACCGTGATTGCGCTTGCGAGGCTAGCCGCATTTTCCACGAGACGCTGACTCGAAGGCAGTTCATGAATGAGCGGTCGTGCGGTCGGTTCGACAGAGAAAGGTGGCGGCGGATAAAAACCGAACGTCACGGGCGCCTCGGCTTCCACGTCCCGCAAAATCGCCAGAGCGCGCGGGGCTTCGCTCGCTTCCACTTCAACTAGGACGACCGTTTCATTCGGCAGGATCGTACTCGTGAATCTGGCCAAGCTCGCCGCGTCGACATGTTCCCGAAAGAACTGGACGAGAATCCAGCCGGTGATCGCACCTGCTAACGCGAACGCAGCGAGTAGCAGGGCCAACCCGGCTGGCCGATAATCGGCCAGCATTCCGCGCTCCCAAAAGATCAATGCGCCAAGGGCCAGGCCAAGAACCGAAGCGGCGGCCGATCCGCCGATCGCCGAAATCCCATGTTCCTCGACCCGTTGCCGGCCTTTGGCAGAAGCGTGGATGGCGGCGGCGCGTCGAAATCGAGCGCGATGGAGATTCTGCAGTACCGGTCGGCCGGTTCCTACACTTTGGAAAATGCCGACCACCAAAACGCGATCGCCCTTCTTCCGCCAAAATCTCATATCCAACCCTATAAGATATGACTTGGAAATATCGACGCGATTGTTTCAACTCTGGCGAGGCGTCGGATTCTTCCACGATTTAAATGGGCGCTAATCGGCTTCGCGCCGCACATTGATATGTTATGCTTCAATGTGTGAACGACGTGGGCCTGTAGCTCAGCGGTTAGAGCAGGGGACTCATAATTCAAGAAAGAGTTTTTGCGCTTGTTTTCACAGTGTCGCACAGCGTTGGGGACGCTAGGTGTTTCGGCCATTTAGCTTTCTCAACGCATGGCGCAGAATTGCGCCGTTTTGCAGCAAAAATTTCGCAGACCGTAGAAGACGACCGTGAAAAAAATCTTCGCTGATCTCTTATTCAACCGGGCTGCGGCTGTTGCAATCTTGTAAGCGTCCTTCTTTGGACGCCCGATAACAAACTCTGCCGCTCACTGCGCTATACTTCCGGTGATGGTATCGGGTCCCACCACGTACCACGTGCCTTCATTATCGTCGGTGTACAGATGGCCGTTTGCCGTGTAAAGAATGTCGAATACCAACGATGGTGCCAGTGGAACTGCGATGCCTTTCGAACCCGTGGTCCAGACCTTCGTTGAATCGGTACTACCCTCCGCTAACAGATCAAATGTGTGGCGGCCGACGTCGCTTGAATGGATCGGGCGCCACCGAATAGACACAGTGTCGATAGCGGGCACGGTCGAGATTTTTACCTGAAACTGACCGGATTGGCCTGAGTCGCGAGCTGATGTGATTTCAGCATGATCTACGCGCAGATCGTTCAGCGGAAAGCGGATCCAAAAGTTTTTGCCGTAATCGCTATCCCAGACTTTGCGTCTGGCTCGTGATTCGTACGAAAACCAGAATTCCAATTCATCGCATTTGTCTGGAAGGGGCACCCACTGGTTGATGGTTAGTCTCTGTCCCGCCGGATCCCAGAGATTAGCGCGGAGTGGATAGGGAATATCGTACACGTATCTTTTCGCCGCATCGGCCACAGGATGAAACACGACGTACATGGTCAGCGGCGTCGGCCTAGCGTAATCGCTAGCGGGCACGATTCGGAATGGATCGTAACGAACCCTGCACCGACCATTCAGCGGCCTACCGCTCACGATCTCATGAAAGTCTGCGGTGAAAGAGATACGAGCTCCTTGTCCTTCCCCGCGGCGTATCAGGCTGGCCATACTCTTTCCTAATAGTTAAAGACTAAAGTCGTATCCGCTCGATTATCAAAAAGCTTCGCGAAAGCAATCTGGATGCTTTCGTTCCAGTACCAGGCGTCGACTGGCGAGTCCTTTAGAGCTTCGGGGCTGCCGAGGTCAGGAACCAGGACACTATCACGCGTCGCCTCCCTCGGCTTGGTCACGCTACCAAGAGCCGCGAGATAAAAAAAGTTCGCCACAGGTTGGTATTTCCCATCAACGCGCGCAATTCGAATGTGTCGCTTTGTTCCGGTGTTCGTGGTAGTGCGGTGATACACTCGCGACACTCGATACTCCCCGTCAGTCCACGCTTTAGTCGTGATCCCGTCGTCTTGATACATCGTGTATGCCAGGTCATCGGTCCACCGATCCGGCCCAGGATAACAGTTGATGGTTAATGGATTTGCAGGCAGCTGACCCACCCATTGCTCCAACTCGCAAAACGGCAGTATCGCACCATTTCGGATATAAATCGGCACGCGATCGAGTCCGGCAAAATAGTCGCCAATAAGAGTTCCACCCGCCACGGGCGCAGCCAGAGGAGCCGAGTTATCCATAAACGCGAACCAGTCGCTCCCCGATGGCAAGTACACGGATCGGAGCGGCGGGGAAGGCGGATTTGCGGTTTCATGAGGATCTAAAATCGGGGCAATCAAAAAATCATTTCCGATGAAGAATTGGTCATCGAGATGTTGGTAAACGGCAGGGTCATGGCCATCGTTTAAGAACAGCGCACGGGCGATCGGCATTCCGCTTTTTGTCCACACGTACATCGCATCGTAGTACAGCTGAAGCATTCGATAACGGAGTTCTACATATCGCCGACAGTTTGTCGGGACGGGCTCACCGTATCTATACGGCTCTTGGAAAGCTTTGAGGTAGCCGTCATAGTGGTTGCGGAACCACGGCATGAACGAAGCCAACTGCATCCAGCGGGTGAGAAGTTCGTAATTAGCAATCGCTCCAGTTACAACTGTGCCCGGTGCAAAAGGTGGTCCTGATAAACTCGTGTCAGGCAACGTGGTATTGAGTCCGTCTACTTTTCCTTTGGCGAAACCGCCCACGTCACAACCAGAAATTGGCACGCCCGAAAGCCCAAGATTCAGCACCTCCGGAATATTGATCCGCAAAAAATTCCAGGTGGATGCTGAATCACCCGTCCACAATCCCGCATATCGCTGCATCCCGGCATAACCACCACGCGATATGATAAAATTGCGCTGAGCAGGTCTTAATTGATTTATGCCCTCCCACGTTGCCCGTAGCAGATTGAGGGCATAAGCATTATGTACTTTGGCGTTAGGCAGATACTGAATGTGTACCGCGCCAGTTGAATCCACTTCCTCTTGCGCCATCGTCAGATCGCCGGGGAAGCTCTTATTCTGACTCGATCGATTCGGGTCGATCGCAGGACAGGTCATATCCTGCCAAATGAAATCTAAATCTAGGTCGGCGATGAGGTGACGGTATTGCTGGCCCCAAAGTTTACGGGAGTTCGCGAGCCCTAGGTCTGGGTAATTGCCCGGCGCTGTTAATGGTATCTTATTCCACCGGTTAGGGAAAAGAGGCGGGTACGCATCTTTGTAAGGATTGGAGCCGAGATTTGCGCCATAGTTCACTCCCCCTTCATAGAGCACTGGGTTGGGTCCTCCACCGGCCCGTGTGTCATAAAGAAGGGCATTCCCGCTCAGCAAAGCTTGTCGTTCCAGATATGCGGCAAAGTTCCCGTTTTCATCCAGCTGATTATCTGAAAAAATCGGAGTGACGTTGGTGCTCAGTTTGAATCCTTGTGCGTGCAGATCATCGAAAAATTGCTTGCAGTTTGGAAACTTAATCTCGCTGTGGGTGAACGTTCGATAGTTGTCCTGAAAATCGACGTCGATGTGTAAACCGTCGCAAGGGATTGACGCTTGACGATATGCGTTGGCGACACCTTGAAGCTTGTTCCGATCGAAATAGCCGTATGCTCCCTGGTGAAACCCGAATGCATAACGAGGAGGCATTGAACCGCGGCCGGTTAGAGTGGTGTACTGCCCCAGAACATCCGCGACTGTGTCGCCGGCAAAGAAATAATAATCGAGTTCGTTGTAAAGGGCACCCAAGTAGTATTTGCCGGACATTGTCGAATAGTCATCGGCTTCGATGTTTAGGAACGTTTGAGCAACGTTGTCCAAGAAGATGCCGTAGGCGTAGGGTGCTCCGCTAAAGCTCCCCTGAGGAAAGGGATTCGTTTCGATTATAAAAGGAATCGAGCAGTAGAGCGGTTCGGTTGGATTGAGCGGACCCTCCTCTCCAAGGCACGGACCTGTCGAGTAACTGTAGTTGTCAAAGTTCAGGAATGTGGAAGTGAAACCGTTTTTCAGTAGACGTGAGCCGGCCTTTTCCCCGCATCCGACATAACTCGCACCGGGCGGCACAGATTTCATCACAGCGATCACTTCTGCGCCTGGAATGAAGAGGATCCCGCGCCCTGGATAATCTTGATGAATGAGTTGGTTGCCGCGAAAGACACTGAGTTCGAAGGAACTGAGATTGATCTTTAGCCGTAAGGAACCGGTCGATATTTCAAGAACTCCTGGGAGCAGTTGGGCCGCATTTACTTGGAGGCCGTTCAGGCCAATGTCGCGCGTGATGACTGCAATCGACCTCTCACGATCGTAATCGGGGGCGACCGGGTTGAACCGTACGCGGAAACATCGGGGACCCAAAATTTGCAGAACCACAGCTTGGCCGCCGAAGTTAAACGTAAATTGTCTACCGGACGCATCGGGTGCCCAAGAAACAACCCGACCGAGTGAACTCCACCCAGCATTGTTGGGCGTGAAATCGTTTACGGCGACAAAAGGGAAGTACATGGTGTGGGAAACAGCTGCGTCAGGATTTCCGTTGTTGTTTACTCTGTACGGGTCTGCATTTCCGCGACGACGGTGACAATGGGTTCTGGTGAAACGGCGCTCTGGCCTTTGAACGGCTCATCGAAGATGAAAACAAGGGCGACGAGCAATGCGAGCCCGAAACCCTGCCCGCCGAGCGCCACCGCGCGGACAAACGTGGCTTCAGAGAATGCTGCCATTAGGAGCAGTACTACCAGTAAGGCAACGATTGTCTCCCAGAAGATCCACGGTAACTCGAGTTTAGTTGCTGCAACCACGCGTGCTTTGCGGTCTGCTGCAATTTCATCAGCTTTTTTGAGCATCTCCGCATAGATCAGGCTCTGGCGTCCAGACGGTGGGTCGATGGCAAGTATGCCACGTGAAATTGGGCGGAACAGTGTACGAGTCCGCTCGCTCGGCCTGCCTTTGCTTAGTTCCGGCCACTCATCCCTTACGATCGAGTCTGCATACTCGCGCAGGGATACCCTGATCGCATCCTCAGGGACGCCATACCGGATGAGCAAACGATCCAACTGAGCGAGGTTGTGGGCTTCCGTGCCGACCTGCGCTTCGAGGTTCCGGAGATTGTTATGCGCCTGAACGAGTGAAAACGCTAGAACGACCCCCGTAAACCCGATCACCACGTTCAAAGCTTTGCTTGCAAACTCAGAGTCATCGCCTAGCACTTGGATACGCAGCAGTTTTTCTCGTAAGAACGGTAATCCAGCAAGCAGGCAAGCCCCAACTGTGCCGAACAGCAGCGCGATGCCGACGTCAGGAAGGCTGTAGAGCCAGTTAAAAATGGTTTCTACTCCTATCAGCGGGAAGAGGAATAGTGGGGAGTGCGTGAGGACCGTCTTAGGAGCTGCAATCACTCCGCGGAGCGTCTTCCGATAAGTAGACACAGTTAGATCATGGAATCTCCGCACGGAATCAGCAAACACAAAACTATTGGATGATCCCGCTAAGTAAAGTCTGGGCGGCGTGCGCACCGTTGGTTTTTGACGTGTCTCGAACGGACCGTAGAAAAATCCCCAGGTGACACAAAACTCAGCATAGTTTCGACAAGATCAGCCATCTCGCGGCTGGATCTTATTTCTCAGCCGTCTTCGGGGTGGTCGATGCAAGTTTCTCGAAGCGCGGATCCTTGCGCAGTGGGTCCCACATTGGATCGAAGCGAAGATCGCCGCGCGTGATGCCAAAGGGCACTTCGAGCAGGTGAGGAAGAGCGGCGAACGCCGAATCTAGATCACCGAAACGGGCCTGAATCTGCGCGAGCACGGTTTCAGCGTACGGCTTGGTTTTGGCGTCATTCTCACGTTCTGTCACTGCAAGCCGCGCTTCTTCCAGCGCCCTTTCTTTGTTTCCAAGTCCCGCGTAGGCGCGAGCGATCTCCCTCCTAGCCGTAGACTGGTTGATTGCCTGACCCGCCGCGCGCGCAAATGTGGTACGTGCTTCGTCGGTTCGTCCGATCCATTCCTGGCAGTAACCCAGATCGTTAAGACCTCTTGGTTCTCTGCCTTCTCTAGATTTGAGCGCTCCAGTGAGGAATTTGATCGCATCCTCGAAGCGGCGTTCATAGATTAGTTGTCGCGTCCTAATGTACAACACAGTCTCATTTTGGGAATCCACAGGGATTTGCGCCAGCACTCTTGCGGCTGCGTCCAGCTTGCCTTCTTCTAGGAAAAGCCCGGCCTTGATGGCGAGAGCCGACTCCTCACCGGGAGCGATTTGCAAGGCGCGATCAACAACAGTATGTGCATCGGCGAATCGCCGTAGTCCATCCAGAAATTCGTATGCCATTCGCAGTAGGATTCCAAGATTACGCGGATCTAATCCTGCTGCTGCCTTCAAGTGTTTTTCGGCCGCCTCCCAGCGGCCAAGTCGCATTTCCACGTAGGCCATCTCCTGGAAGACATCGGGGTTATTTGGCAGGCGCTTGCTCGCTTCCATATACGCTTGCAGTGCCCCGGAGAAATCGCGCAACACCCGATAGCGATAAGCTCCCTGAGCGATCCAGGCTTCGCCTGATTCCGGCTGGAGGGTCGAAGCCTGATCCACGGCTTCCTTCACTGCAGCAGCCGAATTTGTGCGTCGATCTACAAAATTAAAATAGAGCGTGCTTCGCTGAACCGCCAGGCGTGCCCATGCTAGCGCAAACTTCGGATCGAGCCGCACCGCTTCGGCGTAGTCAGCGGCAGCGGTTTGTTCGGATGTTGGAAAACTGTAGCCAGAGATTTCCACTGACCGCCCTCGGAGGTAGGCGTCATAGGCCGCCACATTGTTAGTCGGCTTGACCGCTAGGGCCCTCTGCTCCGCTCCGGTGAGCTTCGCATTTAGCTGCTCGGTAATTGCGCCGGCGACTTCACTCTCGACTGAAAAGATGTCGGTCATTTTGCGATCAAAGGTATCGGCCCAAAGATGTGAATCATTCGCTGCTTTGATCAGCTGCACGTTTATGCGCACGGTGTCGCCGCTTTTTTGAACCCTCCCCTCCAAGATGTGCGCGACGCCAAGTTGCCTGGCAATCTCGGGCAGGTTCTCCGGCGCGCTTTTGTAATGCTGTGTAGAGGTACGCGAAATGACCTTCAAATCCGAAATCTTGGCTAAGCGCGTCAGAATCTCGTCCTGAATGCCGTCGGCAAAGTACGCATTTGCTTTGTCTTCACTCAGATTTTCAAAGGGAAGAACGGCGATGCTCTTTTCTGGTGCCGCAGCCAGCATCAACCGCGCGCGACCACGGGAAAACATTGCGATACCGGCAACGATTGCCGCGAGTGCGAGTACCGCTGCTGCCGTGGCCGCCCAGCGCACTCGGGCCCTGTGCTTTTTCAGAGCTTGGAATCTTTTTGGTAGTTGCGGATTACCGACCTGATCAGCGTAGAGATTTACAATACCAACACGTGCTCCGTGTTTTACTTCGCATGTTCCAAGTTCGTGTAGAAGCGGTCGCCATTGTTCGTACTCTTCGAGATCCTCGGCAACATGCTTGGAAAGCAGAATGTGCCCGGCGTCGCCGCAATCCATTACCCGTCGCGCTATGTTGAGGCCAGCCCCAGCAAGATTGGCGTGACCATTCACGTCAATCACGCCGCTCACTGGACCGCTATGGACCCCCATCCGAAGTTGTAAGCGTGGATTCTCTTTGAGAGCGCGACTGATTTCGACCGCGCTTTGTGCTGGCGCTTCTAGACTGGTGTAAAAGACCAGGGCCATCCCGTCGCCGGTGGGAATCTTAATCAAGCGAGCCGCGGCTTCAGCCTTCTGAAACTGGTCTGAGGCGCGAACTATCTCATTTAGCTTATCGACGGCGGCGCGTTGTTCATTAATCGAAAGCTTTGAATAACCGACAATGTCGATAAACAAAACATGTGCGATCTCCAGCGCGATCTGCTTACTGGTCTCGGTGGACATGCGAGCCAAACGTGAAGGCAATGCAAATCATAGTTCCGCTTCCCGCCTACTGTCGAGAATAAAGCCTGCCTTTCCGAAATCGCTGCCGACCGTGAACAGTGCCTTGCCCATGTCCATTCAATCAGTCTAATATTTCTAATTCCGTTGGTCGAAATTTTTACCCATGAAAAAGGGCCTGTAGCTCAGCGGTTAGAGCAGGGGACTCATAATCCCTTGGTCCCAGGTTCGAATCCTGGCGGGCCCAAATTTCATTTTCGATTTCCGATTTGCGATTTGCGATCATCGGCGTCGTGCAACGAGTCGCTCGCATCTGTTTGGCGATCATTGAAATCATAATTCTCAGTGCGCTGATCCTGACGACACGCTGCGCGAATTATCAGGACGTTTTTGTCGGCGGAAACATTTACTTCGTTGATGCGGATTGCTACGCGCGCATGACGCGTGTGCAGTTAGTCAACGCAAAGCCGGGGTTGATCGTGCGGCATCACGCGTTTGAGAATTTTCCGCAAGGGACAACTCCACACACGACTGCGCCGCTGGATTATCTCATTTTCGGACTGTCGCTATTGCTGAAGCCATTCACGGCAAACGCAGTCGAACTGGCGGGCGCATTTGTTTCGCCACTCCTTGCATTACTGGGAGGCTGGTTTCTCTGGTGGTGGTCCGTGAAATTTCGCTATCGCTGGATGACGCTAATCTTATACGCGATTAGTCCCATTCTCGTTCACGGGACGGAGTTTGGGAGGCCGGATCATCAATCCTTGTCGATGCTGCTTGTAACGATCGCGATCTGCGCGGAGTGGAGCTCGCAAAGAAAAGCAGCCCCGAACGCTTTCGGGGCTGCCTCTACAGATCACGATAGGTGGAGCATCGTGAGTGGAATCGCCTGGGGATTGGCGATTTGGAATTCTGCTTATGAATCGCTCATCTTGTTCCTGCTCGTAATAATCGTGAGCGCGGTTCAAGACCGAAATGCGCTCGTGGGGAAACCTCGCCGGGTCGGTTGGCTCTGTTTTGTTCTCATTATTGTCGTCGCGCTGTTAATCGAGCGGCGTATTCCGTCGTTATCCATTTTGCATTCAGACGCGATTTTCAAAAACTGGGCGCACACGATTGGCGAACTCGCGCACCTCTCACCGGCAAACCAAATTTGGTTGCGCTGGTGCGGGTATTTTCTTCTTATCACGCCTCTCTTGCTTTGGATCAGCGTGGCCAAGAGCAGGTGTAAGAATGAGTTGACCACGCCGTCGTTCGTTCTCGTGCTTCTTGTTGCCACCTATGCTCTGACGGTGTGGCAAGCGCGCTGGGGATATTTTTTTGTATTGATCTTTGCGCTTGCGGTTCCGGCTTTGCTCGAGCCAATCAAAGCGCGCGCGGCAGTTTGGATCGCATTTGCATTATCGATCTTTCCAATTTTGCGCGATTGGGATGAAAGGCTTTGGCCGAGTGAAGCGGAATTGGCCAGACGCGTAGAACAGCGTAACGAATCCGCGCAAATACGCGACCTCGCGCTCAATTTGCAATCATCAGAGACGCGCCCATTCCTTGCGCCGTGGTGGCTTTCGCCCTCAATCGCCTATTGGTCCGGGCAACCTGGAGTAGCAGGAAGTTCGCACGAAAGCCTGAGCGGTATCGAAGACAGCGCGCGATTTTTCCTTTCCGACGATTTGCAAAAAGCGCGCGAAATTCTCAAGAAACGCGAGGTGGCTTGGGTTTTTGCGTACGATTCCGAACGTGTAGCGCAAAATTCCGCAGCCGTCCTGGACCAGCCATTGCCTCCGCACTCGCTGTGTCGCGTGTTGGATCGAACGCCCGGCCAGGCGCCGCCGTTCCTGATTTTTTCAGCGCAGAACGCGGCGTGCAAACTTTATCGGGTCGCGATTGCACGATAGGACGACAAAAACTTTGCAGTCAGGAACGAGAATCCGTTGACAGGCATCGGTGAGTGTCACATTACTATCAGATGCTCAAACGATTCGTCCCGCAAAGGCCGATGCCGCCGGTTCGAGAAGAACCGCGGAATCCGGAAGCAGATGACAACAATCATCTTGCGAGTCGCGAAGAACCAGCACCAACACCAACAATAATCCATAATCCAAATCCAAATCCTATGGCAGATCACGGTGGCAAAGACATTCTCTCGAGCGATGTCGAAATAAAAGGCTCGATCAAGTTCCAAAAGGAACTTCTCATCGACGGGAAGGTCGAAGGGGAAATTAATTCTGACGGCGTTCTAACGATCGGTGAAAACGCTGATATTCGGGGTGAGGTAAAAACCAAATCCATTACCGTCTATGGCAAGGTGCACGGCAACATCACCGTGGCCGAGCGCTGTGAGCTAAAATCCAAATGCGTGTTGCAGGGAGATTTGAAAGCAGCGCGTCTCATCATCGAAGAAGGGGCGACTTTCATTGGCAAATCGGAGGTCACCAGCGGAGCGATTTCCGCAAAGGCGACCCCGGCGCGTCCTGAAGTTGTGCGGCCCAGCGAGCCGATCAAAGCAGCCTTTGGAGCACGTGCATAAAGAAAGAATCTTGGCTTAGGGTCCAGTGGCCAATCCGTTGCCTGCAAAAGTCAGTGCGGAATGTCCGCATTGTGGCTTCAAGCAGATGGAATATGCGGCGGCCAAAAGCTCAATCTGCCGCCAGTGCGGCCGCTCCTTTTCTCCGTTCGCCCCGAAGCCTGGCCTAAGACTGCGGACAAGAGAAGAAGCGCCACCGCCAGAGAGCTCTTCCATTTTTGGCAGGTTCGAGGATTTTTGGAAGCGAAAAAGCAGTTCGATTGTCGAGTGTTTTGAATGTAAACGGAAACAGCAGGTCTGTGGCGCGGCGACTTCGACAATCTGCCCGGCGTGCAGCGCGCATATTGATCTGCGTGACTACAAAATCACGAGCGGTTTCAGCCGAAGCATTCGAACACGCGGCAACGTGCATCTGACTGCCAAGGGCGATGTGGGCAGCAGCAGTGTGGTTTGCCGATCGGCCTTAGTCGAAGGCAGGCTCCGCGGAAATCTACATTGCGACGACACCGCCACGATCAACTACTCGGGCAAAATTCCCGGGCGTATCAGCGCGCGACACATCGTCGTTGATCGCAGAGCCGACATTCACTGCTTCCGCAGAGTTCGTGCGGGAAGCATGGAAATAAAAGGCAAGATGTCGGGAGAAATCATTGCCGAGACAATGGTGACCGTTCACAAAAGGGGTTCACTGGAAGGCGATGTCACGGCGAGGGCCATCACGGTGGAAAAAGGCGGGATGTTTTCCGGCCAGCTGGTCATCGGGGACGTCAGCATTACACAGGGAGAATTGTTACAAGGCCAAGAACCGGCTGTCGCGAGAATTCCTGAGCCCCATTTTCCGGACGCCGCACCGCGGCCTCTCCCGGCGACTTAATAAAGATCTCCATGCAAAGACTGCATCCGCGCAGTCCTTACGAGAAGCTGGGCGGTTACGTGCATCTGCCGCGTTTGATCGACAAGGCCAGGCTGCACCGCAAAGGATTGCTTGACGGTTACAACTATAAAACCGTTGGATTCGATAAACATTTGCTCGCGTTTCTGAAACTCGACGGCGACGCATTTGAAGAGATCGCCAACAGGCTGGAGGAGGACGACGCAATTCTAGAGTGGGTGGAGAAAAACGGAGTGCGACATTCCCCCGAAGCAATCGAACAATGGAACCAGGCGATGATTTCGCGGCACCCCGACACCGCTGCCAAAAAGGCGCGTTTCCTTCATTTTCTGAAGGAGTCGGGCGGCGAAAACCGCAAGGATATTCGGACTTATTTCGACCTGATCGAGTTTGATGAAGGACGCCTTAAATGACGAATGTCGAATGACGAAGGAAATCCGAATGATCAAATGACGAAAGTGGCCGGCTGCGCGGCATTTTGTCATTCTGACTGCGTCATTCGTTCGTCATTCGTCATTTAAGCTTCGTCATTGCCGCTCACCTGTTGAGATTTGCCAGTATTGCGTCCGCCTTTTCCAGTGTCTCCTTGCTTCCGATATCAAGCCATTTCCCTTTGATCTGAAAAGTCTTTACCGGTTTGCGCGTGTACAGCCATTGCACAAAACGGCCTGGCTGGTCGGGATTATTCCCCGCCGCGAGGTACGTCGTTAACAGAGACAGAACCGCAGGCGAATAATAGTAAAGAGCGATCGCGGCAAGTGTTCCCTGAGGCTTCTTCGGTTTTTCCTCGAACCGAGTAATGTTTCCCCCAGCGTCCACGGTAATGTTGCCGTACTTCTTGATCGCTTCGAGATCCCCGACATCGTAAACTGCCACTGTTGCGTCGGTTTCCCTCGCCCGCTCCACAAAATTCGCCAGCGATTCAGTAAACAGGTTGTCGCCGGCAATCACTAAGAGGCTGCTTTGAGTCAAGTTCTCGCGCGTGACGACAAAATTGATATCGCCGATTGCACCCAGCTTATCGTCATCGCTCGTGGAGCCGTCGTTGACGATTTTGAATCTGAATTCCGGACGCCGATTCTGATAGCGCTCGCTCCATGTCTCGAAATCAGCCGCAAATTTGTCGTTTGTGACGACGTAAATCGTTTCCAGATCGGGAACACCCGCGAGGTTATCCACGACCCATTCGATGATCGGTTTGCCACCCACCACGAGCAGCGGTTTTGCCCTGTTGAGCGTCAGCGGATATAGGCGTGTGGCGTATCCGGCGGCTAGAATCAGAGCGTTCATGAGATCAAAATGACGCCCAAATCGGGGCGCTTGCTTTTACTTACTGCGATTTCGCAGCGCCTCCACTGAGAATTGTGTTCTTGAGATGTTGCTGAATCAACTGGATGCGATTGGGATCCGTGACTTTGGTATGGGTGGAACCGTCCACCACATACAGCGTATCAATGGCCGCGCCAATCTGAGTGTTGATACGAGAAAGCGGGATCAAAATATTTTCGCGATCAAGGCAGCTCAACACGTCGTAGAGCAAACCGATCCGGTCCGGCGCCTGAATCTCAATAAGCGTGTACGTCGGATGCGTTTTGTTATCGATGGCAATGCGCGTTGGAAATTCAATGCCTGGCACGCCACGACCGCTTTGGCGCTTCGCCTTTTCAATTAACGGCAAGAAATCGAAGCTCTCGTCTTCGAGCGCTCGTTTCAAGGTTTGCTCGACCAGCTCGAAGTCGCGGGGGTTAGTGACAGGCCGAGCTTTCGTATCGCACACACGAAAAATGGTAAGCACCACGTTGTCGCCGCGCGGAAAAACGTCGGCGCTCAAAATGTTTAACGGCACAACCGAGAATGATCCGGCGACTTTTGCCAGCAACCGTTCACGCTCCCAGGTGCAGAAAGTAACAACGCTGTGCCCCTGCTCTGACACGACTTTCCACTTTATTGCTGGAGCCAGCGCAAATTCTCCCCCACTGGAAACATTCTCAAGAAAGCAGCGGAACAGTTTCAGGTGCTCGACAACTTCGGGCAGATCGCTCGCTCGGAAATAGTTATCCGGCATGAATTCAAAGTGCGCCTCGATTTCCCCAGCGTAATCTGGAGAAAGATTCACGGCGACGGCGGTCTGCAGGCTTTCGCGTTCAATTCTTGTTTGTTCGTAATAGGATTGCCGGTCTGCCAAATAACGCGAGGTCTCGTGAAACAATTGCCAAACGAGCGACTCTTTCCAATCCGACCACGCTTCCGGACTCGTCCCCTGGCCATCAGCCAAAGTAAGCAGCATTAGTGCGTTTAGGTTTCTTTGATGCTTCACGATGTGGCCGAATTCCATTACTGTGGCTGGATCATCCAGGTTTCTCTGCTGCGCGGTCTTGGAGAGGGTAAGATGATGATCAACCAGCAGGATGAGCGACTTGCGCTGTTCGGATGATAACTGCAAACGGGCAGCTACGCGCTGGGCGAAGAGCGCGCTTCCTTCAGAATGTGGCCTGGCGCCAACGGCTTTGCCACTGTCGTGCAAAAGAAGTGCAAGATAGAGAACCAGCGGGTCGTCGAGTTGCTCAAGAATATTTCGATAAGCAATCAATTTCGGATCATTCGTCTTCGCGAGGGCGTCGAGCTGGTCGATACATACTAATGTGTGCTCGTCGGCTGTATAACGATGTAGAAACTCATGTTGCACAAGACAGGTAAGCTGGCCGAATTCAGGAATGTAACGGCCGATAAAATCGACTCGATGCATCATTCGCAGGATGCGCCCTACTCGGCCTTTTTGTGACAGAATCACTTTGAAGATCTCCCGTGGGCTGCGTGCATATTGATATGTACGGGTGACGTGCCGGAGGCTTCTGCTCAGCAAATCCGCCAGTTCCGGGCTAAGATCCAAATCGCGCTCCTGTGCAAGCTGAAATGCCTGCATCATCTTCTCGGGCTCTTTGCGAAAAACATCGCGCCGCGCTGCGTGTAATTGTTTGTTCCGCACAAAAAAAGAATCGCCGATGGGAGTTTTGTCCGCTCGGATCAAAGGAAGAAAACTAAAAAGAGCGCGTGTCTTGCTCGTGACATACCCGCTCACAAATTGTTCTGTGATGCGTTCCGTTACTCGAAAGATATTTCGCGCGTGCTCGTAGTAGTCCCGCATGAGCGTCTCACCGCGGAGCTGTCCATTTCGAGGAGAATAATTGAGCCGTCTTGCGATTTGTTCCTGCAGGTTGATGTGCGGTATGTCGGTGGCGCGCCCGGTGGCGTAATGCAAATCTGTGCGCAAGCGCAGGAGGAAATCGTAGGCTCTCTCGATCCGCCGCTGATCGCTTTCGCTCAACCAGTCTTTACCCACGAGCTGGTTGGTGCTCAGCGAACCCTCTTTGAAGTAGGTCATCCAAAGCAGATTTTGATAATCGCGCAGTCCGCCACATCCGCTCTTCAAGTTCGGCTCCTGTAGATAGACGCTGTCGCCAAACTTCTTGTGCCGAGCGACCTGATCTCGCATGCGCATTTCGACATATTCCCGCTCGTGCCCCACAACGCATTTTGAACGAAATTGCTCACGAAATTCCCGCGCCAGCTCGCCGTCGCCGGCGAGAAACCGCGACTCCAGCATCGCGGTCTTGGTGCGCATATCGCGATTGGCCTGGGCAATCGCTTCCTTAATGGAACGCGTGGAGTGTCCAACCTTGAAGCCGCTGTCCCACAGCAGATAGAGAACTTGATTCACCATCTCCTCCAGGTCTGGCGAAATCTTTGCCGCCCGTTGGTGATGCAAAAGCATCACGTCGATATCGCTGAATGGATTAAGCTCCCCGCGGCCATATCCGCCAAGAGCGATCAACGCCAGCGGAACTCTGGGTTCACCATTTCCGCGCGTAGTAGCGGCAGCGCCGCCGAAGACATATCGCAACAAAACATCGACTAATTCAGCCCGCCGCGCGCAAATTTCGCGGCCACCGCCGCCGGCCTGGTGGTTCAGGCGCAAGCGATGCTCTTCAACCTTGAGAAACTTTTTGTAGAGTGGGAGAACCTCTGTCGGGCGTTTGGTCCCGGTCGCGGCAAGGCGACTCTCGGCGTGAGCCAAAACTTGTTCCAGATGTCGGGACATTGTCATCGCGAACTTCGGTTTCAGGCCGAATCTAAAGTTGAAAATTTAAAAGCCAAAATCGCGCTCCACACCAACGGCAGATTGCGTGGCTGACGCACCACGCCCCCGCATGTCTGCCGTGAAAATACTAATACTTCAGAAATGACGTAACCGGCGTTGGCTCGAGCCGCTTCCGCCCATGGAGGAATTCTAACTCAATTAGAAACTGTGCCTCGAGCAGATGCCCGCGCGCGTTGCGGATCAGCACAGCCGCGGCAGCAGAAGTCCCGCCGGTCGCGAGCAAATCATCCAACAACACAACCCGCTCATCCGCTCTTATACCATCGATATGCATCTCCATTTCAGCTTCGCCGTACTCGAGCGAGTACTTCGCGCTCTCTGTCCTGTAGGGAAGCTTGCCGCGTTTGCGAATCGGCACAAAACCGACGCCAAGTTCATACGCAACCGCTGATCCAAAAAGAAACCCGCGCGCATCAATCCCTACAATTTTGTCAATCTTTATGCCACGGCACCTTTCGAGAAAGAGATCAATAGACGCACGGAACAACACCGGATCATTCAACACGGGCGTGATGTCTTTGAATACGATCCCTTTCTTTGGAAAATCCGCCACGTCCCGCACGGCGGCGCGCAATTTCTCGACAATGTCGGCACTCATCGACGCGAATAAACACCAGAGCAGGAAGTACGCGTTTGCTGCTGGGAACTTTTCCACGAGGGAGACATTGGAATTAGGGGATTATTTTTCAGTCAAATGCAGCTCTTCCGTCTTGCCATTAGTTACGAGCCAATGCTTCCCATACATTACGTAGTGAACACGTCGCTCGTCAGGCGAAACAGCTATCTCACCTGCACGAGAGTCTTCCCCGAGAATTTTGAGCGAGCTTAGCGATTTTTGATAAACGGGGAGACGTTCTTTCGGTTTGTAAAGCAGATCCGATTCATGGTCGCTCGTACGCTCAATGATCGGCCTTTGTAACCGAGCGAACCATCCATCTCCCGAACCACCCATACGTGCTAATTGGACGTAGATTGCTTCGCGACTCACCCCAATATCAGCCACGCCAATCTCAGATGGAGTAGCGTTTTCCGTTTCCAGCGTCGCGAGCGGAGCGCACCGGTACGCCGCCACCGAAAACTGCTCCTTTTCGTCAAATGTATCCGTTTGGATTTCGCCATGCCACAGATCACCGTAAGCGGCAAAGAATAACTCTCCACTTACAGTAAACACCAGGCACGACGGATAGGGGTGACGTCGCATCCGCACGGGAATCCATTCCTTTTCGTTTCGAAACGTGAATAGAGGATTCTCTGGATCATCAGTGGTCACAAATGTTCGATGGCTTTTTGGATCAAAGGCAATTCGCCAGAAACTGGCTCCCGGCGGCGCGTCACGGATTTTTGTCAAACTCTCGGACTTCGGATCGAATGACCACAGGCTTTCCTTCGTAGTGCAGAAAATTCTGTCCCCGTCTGAACATGTAATCCCTCGCAGCCAATCGTTATCTGCTAATTGTGTCAGTGCGATGGTTCGAACCGTTTTTCTACCAAGCTCGATCTCTTGAACCGCCGGTCGCATGTCAATATCCGCCAACGCGTATATTCGCTCGCCATCCCTTGAGAAAACCGCGTCACCAGCGACGCAATGGGTAACAACGCAGTGAAAGAGCACTCCTGCGGACGTCGCAATTCGACGATTACAGTGACGCATATCTCTTGAGTTGTGTCGGCTTCGGAACTTCTGCAGGGAAAGGAGATTTACGAAGCAGGTAAGTCAATTTAAACTGGATTTCCAGTGGATCGATATCTTCTTGTTGTTTCAACAGTCTGTTTTCTCGCAGCGGTTGTGCACACGGCTATTGAGCTGCGTGCCGGAGTGTTTCGGCCGATGCGATTCAATTTTTTTGCCGTCGCTTTGGGATTCATTTTTCAGACGGCGTTCTTGTCGGTGCGCGGGCACGAGTTGGGGCGCTGTCCGCTCACGAACTTATTTGAGGTTTTTATCTTTCTTGCGTGGTCGGTAGCGGCGATCTACATGCTGGTCGGGCCGGCTTATCGGCTCTCGCTCATGGGCGCCTTTACCGCGCCGCTGGTAGTCTTATTACAGGGCTTCGCGCTGCTTGCGCCGATCGACATTCGTCACCCGGTCAAGGTGCCGTCAAATCCCTGGCTGGAATTTCACGCATCCATTTCTCTCGTGGCCTATGGCGCGTTTGCGTTGGCCTGCATCGCAGGCGTGATGTATCTGGTGCAGGAACGCCAGCTCAAAACACATCACCTGCATTCGATCTTTTATCATCTGCCGCCGCTGGCTGATCTGTTCGCTGCCATCACCCGTCTGCTTTGGTGGGGATTTGCGCTTTACACGCTGGGAATTGTGAGTGGCTTTTTTACCGGCCATCCATTGCCGCGCGTGCAAGTCGGGGCTGCTCTTGGAGTGTGGCTGCTTTACGCGGCGATCTTGCAAGGACGCCATCTTCGTTGGCTCGCACCAAAACGCGTGGCGGCGCTATGCATCATCGGCTTTAGCGCCGCGTTGACGCTTCTCTGGGGAATCACGTTCACAGCGCAAATGCATTCGCTACCATGAATCTTTTCTGCATCGGTTTGAGCCATCACACAGCGAACGTGGCAACGCGCGAGCAGTTCGCGGGAGGCGCGACGGCTGAATCGATCGTGCGCGAAGCCGGTTGTACCGAAGCGTTGCTGCTGAGTACGTGCAATCGGGTGGAGGTTTACGCTGTTTCGCAGAGCCGTATTTCTACCGATGAAATTGCGCGTTGCCTCATGCGGAAAATCGATACCGATCCTCACGACTACGCGCCTCCATTTTATCGATACGAGGCCGAAAAGTGCGTGCAGCACCTTTTCCGGGTCGCCTCCGCGCTCGACTCGATGGTTGTCGGCGAGAGCGAGATACTGGGGCAGGCAAAGAAAGCATACGAATCGGCCAGAACATCCGGCGCAGTCGGTCCCTATTTGCATCGTTTGTTCCAGCGCGCTTTTCGCGTCGCGAAACAAGTGCGCACGCACACGGACATTGCGCGCGGGGCGGTGTCGGTCGGCTCGGTGGCTGTCGATCTAGCTCAAAGAATTTTTGGCAAATTGAGCGATTGCAAGGTGCTCGTGCTCGGCGCAGGTGAAACCAGCGAACGCACGGCGCGCGCGCTCATCTCGCGTGGCGTCAGCGATCTTCGCGTAAGCAATCGTTCGATCGATCGCGCAGTGGAGCTGGCACAGACGGTAGGCGGCCGTTTCGTTCCGTTCGACGAGTGGCCGGCGCAATGCCGCGAGATCGATATTCTCATCACATCGACGGCATCCGAAACCCTGTTACTGACGCCGGAGAAACTCGCGCCGATGCTGCGCGAGCGTTTGGATCGTCCGCTTTTCATCATCGACATCGCCGTACCCCGGGACGTCGATCCCGGCGTAAATGAAATGCAGGGCGTTTATCTTTACGATATTGATTCGCTGCAATCTGTCGCGGAGCAATCGCTTGCTCTGAGACGCCAGCAGGTCGCAGCCGCAGATGTGATCATCGCCGAACATGTCACGGATTTTGTCGATTCAATTTCTCGAGGATTGCATCCCGCGCCGCAGACCGCTGAGCATGCCTCGCTCGGCAAAAATTCGCTGCGCGTATCTGAACTGTAGGGGAAGCTGTCAGCTTCCCCTGCAAACTATCGCGGGCTACATTCGCACGTGGTTGGAAAGATTGTCCTGGGAACACGCGGCAGCGAACTCGCGCGCGCGCAGACGCGGTTGGTCGAAGAAGCGATTCGAGCTGCGCATCCGAGGGTCACAATCGAGACGAAGATTATCGCGACACGAGGCGAGAAGGCCGAAGTTGTCGATCCTCGTGCGGGACGCAAAGGATTGTTCACAGCAGAAATCGAGCGAGCCCTCATTGCCCAGGAAGTGGATATTGCAGTTCATAGTGCGAAGGACCTGCCAAGTGAACCAAGGCTGGAGATCGAACTCGCGGCAGTCCTCCCCCGAGCGCCGATGGATGACGTGCTGGTTTCTAAGCGTCCGGGTGGTCTGAATTCACTTCCACACGGTGCGATAGTCGCGACTGGCAGCGTGCGAAGAAGACATCAGCTGCTGTGGAAACGCACAGACTTCGATATCATTGATCTTCGCGGCAACGTGCCAACCCGGCTGCGAAGACTGGCCAAAAACGAGTGGGACGCGATCGTGTTAGCTCGCGCGGGCCTTGAACGCCTGGGTATGTCGCCAACCCGTACCGAAATCGACTTTGAAAACGCGCAATTTTTTCTTGAGATCCTTCCGAGGGAAATTTTTTTGCCGGCAGGTGGTCAGGGAATCATTGCCGTTCAAGTTCGGGCCGACGATCGAAGCACAAAGGCAGCTGTGGATGCCATAAACGATCGCGAAACGTTGCTTTGTTTGCAGGCGGAGCGAAATTTTCTGCGGCGTTTGCAGGGTGATTGCAACTGCCCGGTGGGCGTTCTTGCGAACATCGAGGACGGCAAGATGAAAATGTGCGCGCAGGTTTTCCTGCAAGGCAGGGTAGCACCGCGTCAAGGTAAGATCGAAGGTGCGCCCGACGATCAGGACCGTCTCGCGGCGGAGCTATTGAATCGATTAGGAGTATGAGCACGAGCACGAAAGCAACAGTCTATTTGGTTGGCGCTGGCCCAGGCGACCTTGGCTTGGTGACATTGCGCGCGAAGGAATGCATCGAGACTGCGGATGTGATCGTTTATGATCATCTGGCAAATCCGGAGATCCTCAGTTGGGCGCGAGACGATGCAGAATTTGTTTACGCCGGCAAGGAAGCTGGCGGATCGCAGCTGAGCCAGCAGGAAATCAACGCTATCCTGATCGACAAAGCACGCGAAGGAAAGCAGGTCGTCCGATTAAAGGGCGGAGATCCGTTCGTATTCGGTCGAGGAGCGGAAGAAGCGCAGGCCATCGCCGATGCGGGAATCGCATTTGAAATTGTGCCTGGAATCACCTCGGCCATCGCCGGGCCCGCTTATGCGGGTATTCCAATGACGCATCGGGCGCATAATTCGCACGTGACATTTTTTACAGGCCACGAAGATCCGGCGAAGGCAGAAAGTGCAATCGATTATGCGGCCCTCGCAAGGCTCGGCGGAACGCAGGTCATGCTGATGGGCGTGGAACGTCTCGGGTCCATTACGAACGAAATGCTGAAGCACGGCGTGAGCGGCGATTTACCGGTCGCGCTTGTTCGCTCGGCAACGACCGGACAACAGGAAACCCTCACAGGCACTCTTTCAGATATCGCTCAAAAAGCGATAGCCAACGATTTCAAAGCGCCAGCGGTGGCTGTGTTTGGAGAAGTTGTCGGGTTGCGTGATGCTCTGAATTGGTACGAAAAGCGGCCGCTCTTAGGGAAAAGAATTGTCGTTACGCGAACACGTAAGCAAGCGAGCGTGTTGAGCAACAAACTGCGTGCGTTGGGCGCTCACGTGATCGAACTGCCGACGATTCGAATCGAGCCGCCAAGCAATCTACGCGAATTCGCGGAGCTGGTGCAGGACGCGCATATGTATGACTGGATTGTATTCACAAGCGCAAATGGCGTCGAAGCATTCTTCGATATTTTCTTTAAGCTGTACGATGATGCTCGTGAGATCGGTGCCGTGCGGATTGCTGCGATCGGACCAGCCACGGCGCAACACGTGAAAGACTTTCACCTGCACGTTGATCTTCAGCCCGAAGAATTCGTAGCGGAAGCGGTATCGCGTGAATTCAAAAAGCAGGGAAGCATCGACAATCTGCGGATTCTCTTGGTACGCGTTGAGAAGGCGCGTGACACGCTTCCCAAAGAACTTGCTGATTTGGGAGCGATCGTTGACGAAGCGTTCGCATACCGAACGGTGCCCGAGACGCGAGACACTTCCGGCGCGCGAAGCCAACTAGCGCAGGACGGGGCCGACTTGATCACGTTCACAAGTTCTTCAACGGTAGAAAACTTTGTCGCGCTTGGACTACCCTGGCCGAAGGGAATGCGAATCGCCAGCATCGGGCCGATCACCTCAAAAACTGTCCGTGATCAGGGGCTCACAGTCGATGTCGAGGCGCGCCGCCACGATATCGACGGTCTGGTTGGCGCTATCAGGCAGCTGTTTGCTGAGAAAAGTTAAAACCTTAAACAGTTGATCAGTGAGAACGAGAACCGCGGCGTCAGGTTATCGTGTTAACTCTTCAACTGTCTAAGTGCTTAACTGGGATTGAATCGGAACTTCATTCGACCGCGCTTGGCGTTAGCTTTTGCCTTGCGGCGATGCTTTTGCGAAGGCGTCTCGAAGGCGCGTAAACGGCGGACCTCCTCGAGAATGCCTTCGGCATCCAGCTTGTTTTTCAGCCGCTTCAACGCGCGATCAACAGGTTCACCTTTGCGAACAATCACTTCTGGCATCGATAATCACTCTCCGAATTTGGGAATAAACTCTTAAACGGGCGAGCCGGAGCCTACTCACGCCGCACGAACCCGTCAAATCTCCCGGGAATCGTGACAGAGTTAGTCGCTTTAGCGCTGGGCAAGAGGATTTGCCGCGGTCGCTGCTTTTTGGGTGATTTCCCGCCGCAAGGCCGACTCTCTGCCGCCGCGGGCGCGCGACCACCAGAGAACGATCGGTGAGGCGATAAAGATTGACGAGTAGGTGCCGACAACCACTCCGATAATAATGGCGAGGGAAAAATCGCGTAACACCGCACCGCCAAACAAAAACAGACACAGGATCGGGATAAGCGTGACTGTGCTCGTAAGAATCGTGCGGCTAAGTGTTTGGTTAATGCTCGAGTTCATTATCTCCTCGATCGTTCCACGCCGCCCGCCAGCCAGGCCTTCGCGTATTCGGTCGTACACGACGATGGTGTCGTTAATGGAATAGCCGGCGATGGTTAGCACTGCGCCTACCATCGTCAGCGTAAGTTCGTGGCCGAGAAGCGCAAACATACCGACCGTCATCAGTACATCGTGCAACAACGCGACAATCGCGCCTACGGCAAACGAAAGCTCAAAACGAAACGTTACGAAAATCAAAATGCCGAGGATGCCGAGCCCAAGCGCAATCAATGAACTCTTTGCCAGCTCGCCGCCGACGAGCGCGCCGACCCGTTCCGAACCTTCCACATGAAATCCAGCGCTCGGGAGCGTTTGAATGATTTGTTTTTCCACTTTGTCGCTGGTATTCAACGGCGTGCGGATGGTGATATAACTTTTGCCCCCTTGTGTTGATTCCTGAATTGACGCATCGGCAAGTCCGATTGGCTGCATCGCGTGGCGAACCTGCCCGATGTCGATCTTACCGGGCGCGCTCAATGTAATCAGGTCGCCCCCGCGAAAATCGACGCCAAAATTTCTTTCGCCCCGCAGATAAAAGGCGGTCGCGCCGGCAAGGAGCAATGCGAGCGAACACATGCAGGCGATAAACCCTTTGCCGAGGAAATTGATGTTTTGCGCTGAAATCAAATGCAACATCGAGATCCGCTTCACGCGTCCTGTATCGACAAGCCAGCCGAGGCAATTCCTGCCCACGATGAGGGCCGTGAACAACGACGCCAAGATGCCGAGCGACAGTGAGATGGCGAAGCCTTTCACCGGACCGGTCGCCTTCCAAAACAGAATCGCCGCCGTGATCAGCGTCGTTACGTTGGCGTCGAAAATCGAGCTAAACGCTTTCTCATAGGCCGTGTTAAGGGCGACCTTGAGCGATTTTCCGAGGGCCATTTCTTCGCGCAATCGTTCGTAAATCAGCACGTTGGCGTCCACCGACAGGCCAATTGTCAAAATGATGCCTGCAATGCCGGGCAATGTGAGGACGAAGTGGAACATTGTCAGCGCGCCCATCAGCAGAATCAGATTAATGATCAGAGCGAGATCAGCGACGAGACCCGGAATTTTGTAGTAGATGGCGACGCACACGAGCGTGATGACCAGTCCCAGCAAGCCGGCGAAAATGCTCGCGCGGATCGAGTCGAGTCCGAGGGTTGGCGACACGCTGCGCTCTTCCTCGATGCTCACGGGCGTTTGCAGCGGATTCTCGAGCACGCTCGCTAGCCCGCGCGCTTCTTCCTCAGTAAATCTCCCTGTAATTTGCGCGTCGCCACCATAGATCGCATCCTGGATTACCGGCGCAGATTGGATGACGCCATCAAGCACAATCGCAAAGCGATGATGAACATGTGCGGCAGTGATGTCGCCGAACTTCTTGGCGCCCTCGGGGTCAAACCGCAAATGCACTACCCAGCCATCTTTTTCATAGGAAGCGCCCGCGCCAGAAACACGATCGCCCGATAAGTCAGCTTTCTTTTTTACGAGCAAACGTTCTTCGACCGTCTTTCCGTCCTCACCCTGGTGTTTGTGCGTTTCGATGCGGTATTCAGGCGGAATGACGTCCTTGCCGTCATCGATGGCTTTCAATTTTTGCCCATTATCGGGGTAAACCAGACGGAACTCGAGCTTGGCCACGCGCGAGAGCTGGTCCCGCGCTTCCTGAATCTTGGCGGTGTCGAGCCCAGGAATCTGGACCAGAATCCGATCGCCGCCGACCGGACTGATGATCGGTTCGCCTCCACCAAAGTAATCCACGCGTTTCCGAATTACCTCGACGGCCTGGTCAAGCATTCCCTTGGTGATTGGCTTGTCGCCCGGCACGAGCCGGATGAGGAATGATGTGCCCCCTTGAATATCGAGACCCAGTGCGATCTTTTTCTGCGGCGGCCAGATCGTGCCGATGCTAAAGATAACAAGCAACAGCATCAGCGTCGTAGCCAACAGACGTTTCCGCGGCCCTTGATCAGTGGCGAAGTACCACCCGAACAGAACGAGCATGGCGAGCCCAACAAAAAATGTAAGTGCAGGGGTCATTCCATTTTTAACGATTTAATGAGCTTACAAATTTAAGTTTCTTTCAGTACCGTCGTAACGGCCGATTTCTCCATTTCGATCTTTACGTTGTCGGCCACTTTCACTAGCACGGTGTTCTCTTTCACGTTCGAAATTAAGCCGTGAATGCCGGCGTTGGTCACCACCCGGTCGCCAGTTTTTAAACTTGCGATCAAATTCTGTTGCTGTTGCTGCCGTTTTTTCTGCGGCCTGATCATCACAAAATACATGATGATGAAAATGAAAATCAGCGGCACAAAAAACGAGCCGATGCCGCCGCCTGGCATTTGTTGAGGCGCCGCGTTTTGAGCCTGAGCAAGAATCGTCTGGAGCATGGTAAGAATTGAAGAGCGCACCTTAAACGCGAAAGCGCCCACCGCAATCGTTCTTTCGCATCGCTCGTATTATTATCGAGGTTGACGCCGACGGCCGGTGATCGTTTGAGCCAGAAAATGCAAACCTGGTTAGAATTGATGAAAAATCGGCCGGGCGTGCTAATCTGCCGACGACGGGGGTATAGCTCAGTTGGTAGAGCGTCTCGTTCGCAATGAGAAGGCCAGGGGTTCGAATCCCCTTACCTCCATTCTTCGCGGGCTGCCGCGAAAATGTTGCTGTGCGCTAAAAGTAGAATTTAAAAGCGGCGGAGCAACGCCGCACTCCAAAACGCTTCGCGCAAAATTCGGCGCCGCGCTATAACTTTGCCAAGTCGAGCGGCTGCTGGCCAGTAATGCGCATGCGGGTACGTAAGTAGCACCATGTGGTGTTACTAACTCAACCGACCAGCTAACACTGGCCCAGTACTAGCGGGGGCAACAGTTGTCGCTTCCGGCAGTTGTTGAGGCTGCTTTGTGGCGAAGATCTCAATAAGCCGAACGAAGACGTATGCAAATATGACAGGCCAGAGCACCAGCAGGCTGATGTCTCGACCGAGGTTAAAGGTAAGACCGGCGCCAAGCATGAACAAAACCAAGCGCAGCAGGGATTGTCTTTGCTCCCACCAGCGGATGAGCAGAGCGATCCAAAGCGCCATCAGTATGCTGGCCGCCACTGGCCCAAAGATTTGGCCAAAGTTCAAAACGCCTCCGCCGATCATTCCTGTAGAAACTGTGGCAACGACCCCGAGCTCACTGTCCGGGCTCTCAAAGCCTCGCCACTTCGCGTAGTCAATTCCTATCAACGGCTTTGAGGGCCAAATTGCGCGCGGGACGACATTAAGTAGGTCATTCAAATATCTTCCACCATACGCTGGAGATCCTGCGCCAAGATCCAGGTAAGCATTCGCAAAGCAAAGCTCCTGAATCATGTTGAGCCCGGTTTGTCGCATATCTTCATCGACGAGCTCGTATGGATTCTCAGCCGCTAACACCTCTCTGAAGCCAGTGCCGCGAAACGCCGTCACAAACTTGAAACCTTGATCTAGGCAAACGAAAGCAACCGCCAGAACGGCCAATCGCAAAACGAGCAGATGACGACCATAAAAGAGATACGTGATAATGAAAGGCAGAACTGCTGCAAGAAAGTGGCTGCGCGCCCCTTCGAAAAAGAAATAAGGCAGCGTGATGGCGAACATTGCACCAGCGAGGACGCGCCAAAAAGTACTGCGCTGGAAGAATACCAAAACACCAAGAAAGGCTGTTATGGCACTGAACAGATAGGCTCCGGACGCGATCAGAAATCCGCTTGCCGAACTCGACACTGCGTCCCGCCCCCACATCGTCGCGCCGGCACGAGAATCGATTGGAAACACCGCGCCGACAACATCACCGCCCATCCGATAGATACCAATTGCAAAAAGGCCGAGCCAAATCGCGCCAGTGGCAATTAAAATCTGCTCAGGGGTAACCCGCTGCGTGGCAAAAACGCCAGTGCTTTGCCGCCGGACAATCCAACGTACTGCAACCGGTGTGAAAATGCGAAAGCCGATCAAAAACAATAGTACCTGGGTATAACTTTGGCCTATCAAGAAAGGAGGAAGATAATCGTATTGCTCTGGATTAATGAAGGGATCGACGAAATACCATGCGAATACTGTTACGTAGACGAGCAGCGTGACGCTAAAGCTATCTCCGTTAAGCAGCTTGACGCAGCTTTCCACCGTCAATACCAGCAACAGGACGGCGGCGAGATAGAATGTCAGTTCATGGGTGACCATGGAGCAGAAAACCGAGGGCTGAGTATAATGCACAAGAAGTGCAAGTTAAAAGCATTATCATTCAGCGTGAATCTCTACAGACCTGCGTCCAGCTCCGGCAGCCGATAAGCAAGCGTCTCGATTGTGAATTCATTACGCACACGTCATGCCGGCCACCGCTCCAGACCCAGTGACGAGCAGCTAACATTTCCGCCACATTGTCCAAAAAATATCTGTCTGAGCGGCAAAATCTTCTCGTGTGAGCCGGCCGTCTTTTAATGTATAACCGCTCCAGCCGCTGCCGGTGAGGAGGTCGAAGATCGCGGGTCGAGACAGGCGGAGTTCATCGATAGCCTGAGGATGAACCTCCAGAAACAACAGCTTCGCACTTTGCAAGACGCGTTCTCCTCCCTGAAGCACGGGCAACTCGAACCCCTCTACATCAATCTTCAGAAGCTCTGGCACGATGTTCTCTTCTTTGCAAATCTGATCGAGGGAAAGCATCGGAACGGCCACTGCGTCAACATCACTGTCTTCGTCGCGAATCGCTTGCAAATGATGCCAGTTGGGCTTCATCCACACCTCACCGGACGTGGCTCCGCATGCAATCTTACGAGCCTGGGCTTGCGAAAATGAGTTCAAAGTTGAGATTCTTTTCGAGAATCTCAAATGCGATCGGTGAAGGATCGATGGCCACAACGCGGCCATCCGAACGCAGTGCACAAAACGTGAGTGAGAAAATTCCATGGTTCGCACCCACGTCCACAAAACACGAAAATGCAGCAGCATTTTTGATAAAACGATCCAGCTCGCACGTCATTTCAGGAGACCTAAAACAGAAGTGCTCGAACGGATAGCGTGACTCGGGATCAATACGAAGCGTGAGCCCCGGTCGTAAAGTAATCTCGTTTGGATCGGCTAGCTGGTAACTCAGATGACGTTTCCGCAACTCGGCGATTTCAGGGTCTAGCCTATGCCTACGTGTTCTGATTCGCCGGCCGAGGCGAAGAACCGGAGCAGGCAAGGCTCGTTTTATCAAGTTTACAAATGAATTTGCCGTCACTTAGCTCCTCGAGTCCCCCCTACTGATAATCAACGTACACTGGAACCGACTTTAGTACTTATTAGCTTACTCGTTGCGTTATTGGTGCTACGGCGAACAACCGCTCGCCCAGATGCGCGACGCTGTAGCTTTCACCGACGGTTGAACAGCGGGAGAATCGAGCAAGCTCGTTAGGATTCTCAAGACAAAAACGAATTGCTGACTCTATCGCCTCAGCGCTGGGATCATCTAACAGAAGACCATTAACGTTGTGTTGAACAACCTCACCGCAGCGCCTCGACGCGATTACAGGGAGGCCGTAAGCCTGCGCTTCAAGCTGTGTAATGGCAAATCCATCCGAGAGCGTAGGAAGAATAAATACGTCTGCACTTCTGTAATATTCAGCTGCCTGCTTGCGCGTTACAGGGCCAAACCATTTCACGCGCCCGGCGTCCCCGATTGTGCTCGCGTTTGCGATTTCCACAGGTCCAACCATCCAAAATTCAACCGGCTCATCACGCAAAATTTGGGCGGCCTGCAGTAACCGCGCGACGCCCTTGCGCAGATTGATTTGACCGAGAAACAGCAGACGCATCGGGCGCTCCGGCGTGAACTGCGCAGGATACCGTCGCGTCGATCCGACCTCCTTGGCCGCCGGAGCCTCGGCGAAGGCTGCTGAGTCCTGACCTGTGACTTCTGGCGTTTCGTATGCCAGCGGAATAACTGATAACTTGTCACCTGGAACTCCGCCGCAAATCAACCCTTCGCGCGACCATTGGGAGTTAACAATAATTCGGTCGGCAAGCTTGCACTCCTCACGCCAGAAAGCCCAATATTCAGCGGGCGCAGGTTGCCAGGCACCCGCCAGTTCAGGCACACGCGCGGCCTCGTCCGCCACGATCGCTTCTTCCTCCGGGCCGGGATCGATCTGAACGAGCAGCGTCTTCCAGCCGAGTGCTTTCGCGTACCGAAACGGCTCAAGGGCAGTGTAACTATAGCTCAATAAAATGGGCTGATAATTGATAGTTGAGAGCTGAGAGCAAAGAAATGAAACGACTTTTCGTTGGAACCAGCGGTTGCGCGCAATGATCTTTGCCCATCCGCTGAGGCCACGTGCGCGTGCGAGCGTCTCAAACAGAAGTAACGACGAATTAAACGCTTTCACTCGCGCGTCGTGCAGCTCGCTGTGAAACCTCTCTGCGAGCTTTGATCCGCGAGCGTAGACTTTCGCGAGGCAAGACGAAGGCGGCACCCACGCATCGGTGAACAGGTATTCAAGCATTCCGAGACGGAGTAACGCCCTAGGTATGGCATAATGTTCTCGCGCGCCCAACTGACAGCAAAGCCACTTCACTGTTTTATGGCAACGCGAGCCAGCGTTTATAACTTGCCCACGAAACAGGCTTGCGCTTTCGAAGACAATACGGAATACCAACCAGCGCCTGCCACCACCAGCGGGGTTCCCGAATTACCCAAGACCAGCCGCGTTTCCAGGCATAAAGAAACTGCGAAAAAACGCGCCAAGCAAGAATGCCAAGCGCAAACGGAAAAGGACACCGCAGAAGCGTGCTCCACAACTCGTTGCGCGCGTGACGATGGTGTATGCGGATTTCATCACGTGTTTGCCCGGAGTAATGGTGACGGATCGTGATTGCGGAAGAAAAAAGCACGTCATAACCCGCCGCCACACATTGCAGGGCGTAATCCGGCTCTTCATACATGTGGAAGAATCGCGACTCAAAACCGGGCAGTTGGAGATAAATGGATCGGCGCAGAACCGCACCGGAGTTAGCAAACGAACGCGTCAAATGTTCGTAGCCAAAGTTTGTTTGCGCGACTGTTTCGGGATACTCATCCGTGCGCTGGGGAAAATGGAGCACCGCCAGTTTGGACCGCTGTTCAAACAGCGGCACGATGCGCGATATACAATCTAGCTGCTCCGGATAACTGTCGTCATCCAATGCCAGGACCAAATCACCTCGCGCCTCGCGCATCATCCGATCGCGCGAAGCTACTGAACCTATTCCTGGCTGGTTCATGATGAATTTCGCAATCGGCAACATAGAGCTAACTAATTCAGCAGTGCCATCTGTACAACCGTCAGCTGTAATCAAGATTTCATCGGGAGCTGGCTCAAGTTTCCTTAATATCTGAACAGTTCGCTGGAGCTCCTCCAGACGATTGCAGGTCGTGATCATGATGCTGACGCGCATGGCCTGTAGTTTTTCGAGCGCCTAGCTTACTTCAAGTTGCCTGATCGAGGGGCAGACACCGGTCAGCCGAGCATGAATTCCTTCCTCAGACCTGATGTAATCAGGCGTGTCCGCCGGATACGCCCCAACAACATGCGCATAGTGCGCCTCGGAGGAGCTGGATCGCCGGCGTTGTTTCCGTGGTCGATGCGACAAACGGCGGCACTAAACGGAACCGTCGCCAGCTGGTGTCCCAGATACGCGAACTGCGCCGTGTAACGCTGGTGGCTATCATTTAAGAGCAGTGTTCCTGTTCCCGAACCGGGCACGAGCGAGTAATGATCATTGGCAGCAAACCGGTAGCCCTCCTCATCCAGGTTCGTGCCTTCCACATGGGTTAAAAATGGGCCGGTCCGATCCGCCAGATCACTTCGGATGATGAGGCAGGAACCGCAGACGCGGTCGAATTGTTCCGTGCGCTGAACAAAATGATGCGATCCGGCTCGCCAAATCCAACCGTGTTTTATGAGATAGCCCGCTTCTTTTCCCGCTGAAACAAGCCAATCCACTAGTCTGGAACTGACCAGGTCATCCCAGTCGAGTTTCATCACGTATTGGGGATTCCAGGCCGCTTTCGTGTAGCTCCAAGTCGCCGACAACTTGATCATCTTGTCCTTAACAGCCGCAAGGTAATGCCCGCCTTCTAGGGATGGCAAAGGATGATCAAGTGATAAGAATTTGAATCTTGGATCTTCGGGCAGTTGAAAATCCGGAGGTTCGTGGCCAGCCACTACCACGCAATAGTTCCCATCGGTTGAGTTAAATATGGACGACAGTGTTTGCTTAAAATAGCCGCAGGCAATGTTCCAGTCGTTTATCCTCCGTCGCGAAGCGATTGGAATCAAAAACGCAAGTCGTGGTTTACGTCTCACAGAGCCATTAGGTTTGGAAAATCCATACAAGCGCGTCTTAAAAGTGGTCGCTCTTCACTTTGTTACAGAACGTCTAAGCCGTCGTTTGACTTTGTCGGCAAGGATTCGGCTATCTTCATTTAAAACTGCCAACCACGCTCCTAAATCGCTGTGGTGCCTGCGGTGATGCTCCAGCCGGGCAATCGTGAACGGGCGTGAATAAGTTTTGCCATCAAACAGCGATGGCTTGCGTTCACAAAAGTGCGCTACCCTCGGACGGCGGACGGCTTCGGGAAAATGCCAATCGCTACCAGCGCAATCCTGTTTCAATTCGTCCACGCCATGATGTTTGCCTATGTGTTGCAGATCGGACATGGCAATTTTGAATTGATTGCGCTGAGCCATCGAATTCACAAGGTAGTTCAACATTCCCATTTCGCCCCAAGCAAACAACCCAGGTGACCGCCGGCCCCAGCATTCAATCCTATCCCATACACCGAACGGGATTGCATCTCTCCGGCAAGCAAAAGCTCCCGAACTGAAATAGGCGTTCCCGCGCCATTCAAACTCTGAATCGAAACGGCGCAGTTTCCACGGATCAAAATAAAAATGCGGCAGCCAGGATGGGACTTCCGCGGCGTCGGATGGGATCGAGATTTCGCTCCAGAAAATCTGGAAATCGACATCAGTTCGGACGTGAGGAGTAAGGTCCCCCCAGACAATCGCGTCTGAATCGAGCCATACGTAAAAGTCGAAAGGACCTTCCCATAAGGCAGCAAGCTTCGCGCGATAATTTCCGCAAATCAGTTTACGCATTTCTCTCGAAGGTAATTCCGACACGCGCAAGACAATCAAATCGTATTCTTTTACCAGATCCGAAACGTCAAAATTGCCGTCGACTGTAAGGCATATTGGCACATTTGGGCAGTAATGCCTCATGCTCGCCAGCGTCGCCTGAACCATGAACTTGTCGCCGGCATGGCAACCGGTCACAAAACCAAACGGAGCCTGCACCTTCACGTTACTGCGGCTGGTTTAGCCGCGCCGTGAGTTTTCTCGACATGAACGCAATCTTGATAGAGCTGCGCGAACGCTTTGGAAAACGCACTTGCTGCGTTGCGAGTATGCACCATCTCATGTGCAACGTCCCCTAACCTCTCACGGAGCTGCGGCGAGTCGCGTAGCTTCATAAGAGCTTCGACTAATGCCGCGCCATCTTGCGGTGCACACAAAATGGCTGCCTGCCCATCAGGCGCGGCTTCGGGAATTCCACCCACTCGAAAAGCTACCGCTGGTGTTCCGCAAGCCATCGCTTCCACCAACGTCAATCCGTAGGTTTCCATCAACGAAGCGCTGACAAAAACATCTCCCGCCGCAAAAAGCCGCGACAGATCATATCGGGCGCGAATGCCACCTGTAAACCGCACGTTCAAACCCTTCGGAACCGGCACGGCGCCTTCGCCGATTGCCAAAATGATTACGCCTTGGAGATCTGGCAAACGCGACAGTTGCTCGAACAGCCACGGGACATTTTTGTTTGCATCGTTCAGCGACGCGCCACCTGTAACAATGACAAACGCGTCCGCTGGTAAGTCGAGATGCTCTCGGCACAGGTTCTTGTCCTGCGGTTTAAAAACTGTCGTATCAATCCCAGGAGGAATTACTCGCACCCCACCCGAGGCTTTGGCTATTGGGCTTCGCCCAGCGATTTCCGCCAGCCAGTGGCTGTTTGCGACCATGCGTGCTCCAGAATTTCGATATGCCCTCAGTTTCCGCCAATTCGCAGCCTTCGCCAGAAATCGGTTTGCAGGCCATCTCAAGATCGGACAGGGATCGCACGGGTGAGCCTGGTTGGTGTAACGATCACAGCCACGATACAGGAAGCAGCCGCCGGTCACGTGCCACATATCGTGGACGCTGATGACGACGCCCATTCTGCGCGGCAGCGTCTCCAACCAACGAGGGACGTCGAACCAGTCGGCCACCATGTGCAGATGGACTACGTCGATTCCATCCAGCTCCTCAGGCCGGGGCGGAGACAACAATCGACGCGTTCCGTGCCATGGTTGAGTGGACAAGGAAACATACGATCGGCGAACAATGCGGTCTAAGAGAGATCTGCCGAGTTCTGTTGACGGCGAGCTTTTGCAGAGCACATGGCTCTCAATCCCCTGCTCCGCTAATGCGCTAGAAAGAAGCGCCGCATATTCATAGCTGCCGCCAGACGCATGAGTATTGAGATGCAAAATTCTCATGGCGTGGTCACGGATGTGCCAAGGTCGAATTTCATTCTGTTAATCTCCTGGTTTCGCCGGCGATAAAGCCGCCAGCGGGTCGGCGCATTGCGAATGTAATCGAACCAGTAACGCGCAACCTTCTCGTAAGCGGCCGATTTATTCCTTCTGCCTGCAATCCTGTACAGCAAGGATGTGATTGGGAAAGCAAGTGCCCGCAACGGCGCGAATGCATTTCGCCAAAAATTTCGACGAGCCGATCTTTTGAAGTCGGATAATTGCCGGTTGATCCGCAAGTCCGCTTCTGCTGCAAATCGTTCAAATAAGACCTGAGCCGGCCCGAATGTTCCACCGAGCCACGGCGCGGACGTGGTATAGTGAAGCACGCAGTCCAGGTCGTTGTTCTGCTGCGCATCAAAGCGCCAGGATGCTCGATTCCAGTATTCGGGTAACTCATCGATCTGTCCGTGGAGAAGAAAATTGATGGCTGACTGGTCCCAAAACCGGTAATTCGCCCTCCAAGCATTTAAGAATTCGATAGCACGTTCAAAAAAATGCTGCTTTCTCAGTTCGGCGAGATTCATCAGCATCACCCCGCAATTAAAGTAAGCGCCTTCGGCAGGAAGTTTCATGGTCTTTGCCACGACCAAGGAATCCTCAGCGAGTGACAACGTTTCGGAGTCAGGAACTGCGGCTAGTACTTTACCGGTCGATAATTCAAGATCAAAAAGCTCCGATAGATCGCGGAATACCAACACGTCACAGTCGAGATAGATCAAACGTGGCACATCCACCAAGTGTGGCAGCAATATCCGGCAATATGTCATGTGCGATTGTCCCGGCCCGAGTGTCGCCTTACCAAACACTGACGGATCCACAGGCACAAACTGGAGGCGAGCGAGTTCGCCAAACCGATCAGTCAATCTGGAAAGACTGTCCCTGGATGACTCGGAAATGCCGCCGTCGAGCACCTTCAAATTTACTTTCCTTGTCGGGTTCAGGCGGCTCAATGCGCTCACCACCGCGCAGTAGAGACCTGGGAAGTAGCGTTCGTTACTAGCCAGGGCAAGAACAACTGGTTCCATCGCGATTAACGGCTCAGTAACCTCTTCTCTTTAGAAAACGGACGCTCCAAGAAATTGCTCCACGGATGATGAACAACCCGTTCAGCAGCGCCATACGATACCGAAGTCGCAAGCGCCTTCCAGCGGCACTACCTCTCAAATTCACAAACAAGACGTCATCTACCTGAGGCCAGCTAGCGTTTACAATGCCGTAACCCTCGCAACGCATGCGCTGACAGAGCCGATCAACATCCCGTCTCGTTATTGGCTGCCTGTTATCATGAAATTCCACACTTAATTGGCTGCAAGCGGCCAGATCAGATGGGCGCGCAGTCTCCAGGACGTCGACTTCGGCGCCCTCTATATCAAGCTTCGCCAAGTCCACACGCCCACCGAAGTGCCGAAGCGCCTCTGCGAAGTCCACTGTTGGAATTTTTACCTGATTCACTACACCATAAACTGCGACTCGCTCACTGAAAATACTCGACGCCTCGGGCTCGGTTGAGCGTGTAAATATGATTGTTCCTCCTTTTTTTTCTCCAACCAGGGCAGCGTGAAGGACATCGGCCTCGTTGCCGAACGCTTCTTGTAAGGACTCCACCAACAAGGGGTCCGCCTCGATGAGAAGCGCCCGAGAAACTGGATATTCCGCCTTCAAAGCAGCAAAGAATTCTCCCCGATGCGCTCCAAAGTCGGCAACAGCGACTGGTTGTGCTAGGAGCGTCCCGAAAAATGAATGTCCTCTCAAGCGTCGGACGCCCAAACGAGCAATGAGGAAATAAAAGATACCTTTGAACACGGACCTCTCACCTATGCGAGGCTCATTAGCCGTTTGCATCAGCATTCCGAATCGCAAATAGCCTGAAATAAACGAGCTGACAGGTCCCTGGGTATCCACTCGCTGGCTCGCCGAAAAGCAGCTTCTCCCATTTCCGGCCACCTGTGGCGGTTCATCCAAGCTCGCTCCAACGCCTCACGTATGATCTCCGGATTTTCACCGGCGCTCACGAAGCCTTCTTTGTCGTCTCGCAGTAGCTCATGATTTCCGCCCGTTCGCGTGACAACGGCAGGCCGGCCGCAAAACATAGACTCTATCAGCGCAAGCGCCAGCCCTTCGCCGCGGGAAGTTAAGATATGGAGATGATGATCCATCCATATCTTCATGAAGTCCCGTTCAAAACCACATAGCGTGACGCGATCTTCCAAACCGTAGTACCGGATTACGTCTTGAAGATATCTTTCATCCGGCCCGCTGCCGAAAAGATCGAGTCGCCAATTGCGCCCTTTCCACTGTGAAGCAGCGAGCGCGTGAAGGACGCGATCCTGGCATTTACAACCTACGTCATACCGACCAACTGTCGCAAATCGCACTTGCTCTGTATCAGCAGGCCAGGATAATGCGTGCTCCAATCGTGTTCTGATTGGGTTGGGCAAAATCACAATGGGCAGACTCGATGTTAGTTGTCTCTGCAATAGCTCCGCATTATCACGCGAGACGCAGATGATTCGCCGCGCCGAGCGATACAGCGCTCGCAACGCATCGCGTTCGGCTTGGCCGGCGATATACCACTCAGCGTTGCCCTGTATGATGAAGACCCTGGCGCCTGTGTGTGCTCTTAAAAACCTGTAGAGGTCCCGGTCGCGATACGGGGTGGCTGGAGGACCGGAGGAGCATACGACTTCAGGATGCCACCGTTTCAACTGCCGAAACCGGGAATACAAACCACGCGATACGGTGCGCGACGTGTAGCGATTTAGGGGATTGTAGGCGAATACGACTCCACCCAAAGCACGGAATTCGGCGAGTTCTTCAGACTGCGCGATTGGCGTTTGTAGCATGACGGCGACGGAATGCCGACGGTGGAGTGCTTCTATCGCGAGTAGCTTCCACATCTCTTCACTACCCGCCCACGAGTAATCGCCAACGGTCGAAATTATCCCGATTCGCATTCGATCAATTATTCTTTCGCAGGAGTCGGAAACACACTACGAATTTTGCGCGCCGGAACTCCTGCCCAAATTTCCGCTGCGGAGATCGAACTAGTGACGACACTTCCCGCGCCAACCACTGCGTTGTCGCCGATTGTTACCCCAGGAAGCACTACGACGTGAGAACCTAGCCAGACATTTCGACCGATTGTAATCGGCTCTCCTTTGTATCCTTGCACTCGAATAGGTAAATCGCGTTGCTCGAAGCGGTGATTGCCGCTGATGATGTAACAATAAGCGCCAATTAAAGTGTCGTTCCCGACCCTGATCGGCTTCCAAGCACCCAGGTAAGTGTTTCTGCCAACAAACACATTACTTCCCGTAATCACCGACGGTTCACTGCCAGCCTCGGCCGCGCACCAGACAGTACACTCGCGCTCAATGACCGAGCCGGTGCCAAATTTCAGCCATGGCTTCACGTCAGCGCGCCCAGTCAGTTCCAACGACTTGTGAATCGAAACCCCGTGCCGACGCATTTCCCGTAACCAGGATTGGCGCAGACGCCATCTTTCAAGGTGCTGATAAGAGCGAATGATTGTCGTTTTCAAAAACCTTCAGCGATGTTGCCGCTGTACTAATTTCTCGCACTGCCTGAGCAACACGGCATGGATTTGGCTGGGTTCGAATCGGCTGTGATACATTCGGCGTGCGTTTGCGACAAGCTGTTTCTGACGTTCTGCGCTACGAGCCAGATTCTGAAGAGTCGCAACACAACCTGCTGCGTCGGGTGAGGTATAACACTCTGCCGCATCAAATTCGCGGGCTGCTCGAACTGCAGAACAATACTCCGGTCCCCAGATGATAATTGGCTTTTGAAATGTCAGGTAATCAAGAAACTTTGTCTTGAAGCTGGTTCGCTCAATCTGAGCGCACTCATCACCAAAACCCATCGGTAACAACAGCAAATCGGTTTCTTGAGCATGGGTCTTGAGCCGATCAAATGCTACCTGGCCTCTGTACACGCCGGCTGTCCGTGCGGCGCCGTCAAAGTCTGGGCTCCAACTGGCATTGCTGCCGAAAATTTCGAAACATAAGTGAGAGTTGGAGCTTGCTCGCACAAGCTGCTCGAGCATCGGTCCGTACCAAGCCGAGAGTGAGCCTGCGAAGAACACGGTGGCTGGTCTGCCATTAGGAGTGAACGGGATGAAATCGCGGTTGATATCGAGCATGCTACCGCCGATTGGATACAACACATGTGCGTTAGGATGTGGGCCTAGTGCCTCCAGCATCCCTTCCGACGTACAGAATGCGAGATCACAATCGCGATAAAAGTTACGAAAGCCTCTTTCGATCGAACGTCGAAAGGACGGGTGCATCAGAACTCCGAAATCAAACCAATCATTGAAGCTAGCGACTAACGGCACACGTAACCGTCGAGCAACACGCTGCGCAACTCGTGCTGTCCAGTTCCAGCTACCGGCGACTGTAAACACTAAGTCGGGCTTAAAAATCCGCGCGGCCTCCCATACTTCGTGCGGAACAAAGTAACCAGCGAGCAATTGATTGTAATGCCAAAACCACCTGTATAGCCGCGTGTGGAGCATTCTCTTGAGCCACTTCGGTACATCGAACCGCAAAAATTGATATGGCACCTCATACTGCTGCACGTCGGCACTGTCCGTGGCGACAAATATCTCGAAATCAGTTCGCTCGACGAAATGACGATAGAAAGACATCGCCCCACCCCAACTTGGAACCGGTGGCGTATAGCTCAGGTAAAAAACGCGAATCCGTTTATCGCGCGGCGTAGTCAGACCCACAGCCTGGCCGGTTGAACCTGCGGAATTTCCGTCCATTACCAATTGCTAGTTTGCACGACGACAATTACGAAGATTCTGCGTCGAAGCTACGCGCCCTGCCTGACTCCAGCGGCGGGGTTTCAGCCAGCTGAGATGTAAACGGAGTTTAAGAGCATCGCGATAAAGCAGGTGCCGCATCCAGTTGACGTAATGACGGGAGTAATAGCCCTCATCGTTCATGTTGCGCGGCGAGAACCTATGGAGATCATCGAACTCCACCAGGCTCAGTTTCTCCGGGAATAACCCTCCACCGAGCTTTACGGCACTCGCAATAATGGTTTGCTCACAGGAGCTGTCTTGAGGATCACGCAATGCATCCTGCACCATGCCGCGCAGAAGTGCCGGCGTCATAAGGTCGCCATGTAACGCTACGATTCCGCTATTAACAAACGGTGGCTCCAACACCTGCGCGCAATGCCGCGTCGCCATGTCTCGACGCTGGTGGCAGTTGCTTTCTCGTAGCGCTCGAGGTTTGTCCCACGACACGCGATCACCCAGGAGCAAGGCCGGATCTCTGAACCAAAGGATATCGGCATCGACGAATATCGTTGGTCGTTTCTTTGCCTGGGTTACAATTGCGGCAAGTTTAAGGCCGTACGGACTTTGGCCTGCGTAGTCTGCTAACTCCGAAAAACCAGCGCTGGAAGCCGCCTGACAAATTTCTGCCCGCGTCAAGACTGTTATCGGGTTTGGCCACCAGGCAAAGACCTTTGCAAACTCATTCGCCGTCCAGCTGCCGTCCGAAACAACAGTAATCTCTGGCAACGAATTCCATGAGCGATGTAAGGAATACAGACTCTCTCGCAACATCAACCAGTGCCTGCGGTCGCTTACCGTGAGATAGCAAAAGTTTGCAAGTGGTTTGGCTGGTTGAGCAGGAATTGGCCAGCGCGAAAGCATCGTTTGCGCGATTTCGCCCAATCGCACAGATACATTTAATCCGCTGAATGGCCGCAGAAGGCCGGGAGCAAATTTTCGCGCGAACGCCCTTTGTTGAGCCGAAAGACTTGAGTGCGTGTAGTCACTCATTCCGGGCCAACGGTGCTTGCCTGACACTAATCGGCGTACAACAAAACCATCTCATTGGTCCCGGGCGCAATTCGTCAGCGTATTGTTTCAGATAGGGCAGCAACCAGAATCTTAGCCAGAGCGCGCGAGGTTCATGAAAATCCCAAAACGTTCGCGCCTGAGTTCGCACTTCTTCGACTACATGGGTTGATTTCAGTTTTGATGAGACGGTTTCGCCCAGTCTACCGTCAACATGGTCGTGAATTTCAACGATGATATGTGCACTTGTCAGGTTAGGAATGTTTCCGGGTTCCAACAGATGGCCCTCTGCCCCTTCTATATCGATGATTATAAGTGATGGCTGCCCATTGAGCATCGTATTTTTGAGTTGTTCCTGCCCGCAGTGACCAATTATGTTTACCCGCGACTGCATCCGGTTCAGTTCCACATTCCGAGCGAGGAACCTTCGTCCTTCTTCGCTGCTTTCAAATGCGGTAACAGTCGCCTGCGGCCATAACATTGCGCAGCCAATGGCGTAATATCCCTCCGCCGCTCCGACATCGATGATGTGTTGGAAAGGAACGGCAGACCATCTTAGAAGGAAGGGCGCAAGCTCGGATTCGTAAACACCCAAGATTTTGGGAGCAGCTGCGCCACACACAGCTTCGCCATGATACCGCATTCCCTTGAACGGACCGCCTACTACAACCTGGGATTTCTTTAATCGCTCTAGGAAGCGAGGCGCAATAACTGAACGTTTAAATCGTGCCGGGAGATAATGTGCGAATGTCGGCATGGATTCGTAATTTCGTCCGCCATTCAACGCAAGCCGTAATTGGCTTTCACGGCACCTGTCTTTTCGCTCAGATTAACTAATTGATCGCAATTCTCCACAGCACTGAGGCGATGAGCGGCCACAACCATCGTGAGCTTACCCGCAAGACTACCCAACGCCTCGAGCAGCTTTGCTTCGGTAGCAACGTCGAGCGCGCTAGTTGCTTCGTCCAGAATCAGCAGCGATGGACGATGGTAAAGAGCGCGCGCAAGGCCAATACGCTGACGCTGTCCGCCAGAGAGCCGGACACCGCGTTCTCCAACGTTCGTATCGAAGCCATCACGTTGTTCGGCTTCGATGAAGTCGAGTAGCTGCACCATCGCGCAAGCTTCGCGCAAGCGCACACGGTCGATCTCGTTATCGGGCAGGCCAAACGCGATATTGCGTGCGATGGTATCGTCGATGAGAAAAATATCCTGTGGCACATAACCGATGGAAGCTTGCCACGAAGGCAATAGGGCAGGTGTAAGTGGCCGACCATCGATCAAGATCTCGCCTGCAGTTGGCTGGTAGAGCCCAAGCAACAAATCGACCAGAGTTGATTTTCCGGAACCTGTTGGACCAATCACACCGAGCGAAGCGTTTTTGACGATCGTAAAAGAAAGCCCGTCGAGCGCCGACCGCGACGCGCCGGGATAACGAAAACTAACTTCCCGCAGAGTGATTGCGTCGCTCCAACGAAAAGGCGTCGCCGGAATGCGACCGTTGGTACGGGTTCCCGCCGAGACCGATCTATCAGTCTCCGCGGCAACAAACTCATCATAGACTTCGTCCACCGCGTGGCGCATGGAGCTGATCTGAGTAAGCTGACCGTAAAGCAATTGGAGCGAAGGCAGCAGTCGATAACCCGCCAGCGCCATCACACCGAGGTTGGGAAGAATGTCGGAGAAATCGCGCCCCTTCGCGGCGAGCAGCAACACAGCCACAACGAGACCGCCGAAAGCGAGCGGTTCCACAAGATAGCGAGCGCTGTTGGCGAAAACGGGCAGCCGCGCGTACATTTGTGCGAGAACCGTGGAATGCTTGGCGAACCGGCTGAGAAAATGTTCTTCTGCACGATGGACTTTCACCGGTTTAATTCCGCCAAGCATCTGTTGCGCTTCGCGATAGGAGCCGGCTACAGATGTTCTTAGATTTTCGTCGACCTCGCGACGTTTCCGCGCAAGAAGTCGAAAAATGATCACGTAATATGCCCCCAGCACAATTGCCGCCGAAAGAGCGATCACCGGTTGGACCAAAAAGAGCGTCGCCAACAAAAGCAATGCGGTCAGAACCCGCGCCACACTGTCCAGAAACGGAAGAAGCACGCCGTTCGTATAATTCATCACATCGGCAACAACTTTTTTGAGGAGATCGCCGGAGTTGCGCTGGAGAAAATACGTGTACGGCTGTGACGCCATCCGGCGCAGGAGCCGGACTCTCAACCAGTGAGCAAAGTTTTGGGCATACCGAGTGCGAGCGTACTCGGCGAGCAGATTCACGACGTTTGACGCGAGGAGACCAGCGATGGCGATCACTCCAGCTACGAGGAGCAATTGCCGATTTTCCATCGGCGGAAACAGGCTCAGGAACTGAGTGCCAAAATGAGATCGGCGGATGCGGTCGGGATCAGCGGCAATTGCCAAGAATGGGAAGATCGACGTGATGCCGATGACTTGAAAGAGCGCCTGCGCGAGTGAGAGCAAAAAAACCAAACCCAGCTTTGCTCTGCCATACGGCCGGGCGAGAAACAGAACGCGACGAATCAGATCGGAAACGTTATGAATAAACCGAGGCACCTTTCCGAGTTACACGTTCGAGAAAAATGGGCGCATCACATCCCGCAACGGCAGGATTTGCCAATTATCTGCGGAAAAACTCAGGTGTCAAAGCCTACCGATCTACGGATCACGGGTAATCTTCTGCTAAGGTAGAGGCATGCGAAAGGCTATCAAATTCGTTATTGCGAAGGCAGTTCCGATCTATCTCGTCGATCAAGTCACCAGCGAGGTCCGGCTTGCTACCAGACGAATGTTTACTGCTCGTTCAGTACGGAGAAGACTGATTTCACAAAAGGGCAACCCGGTAAACATCGGTTGTGGCACCAATCCGACCGAGGGATGGATCAATCTCGATGTCATTTCCCATCCAGGCGTGTACTTTTGGGACTGCCGGTCAGGATTGCCGTTTTGCGATGGCGCTGTCGCGGCGATTTACTCGGAGCATTTTTTTGAGCATCTGGATCTCGAGAGCGAGGCACGCCCATTTCTTCGCGAATGCCTGCGGTGTCTCCAGCCTCGGGGCGTTTTGCGCATCGTGGTGCCTGACGCGGGGGCGTACCTGCGCGCCTATAGCGGCCCATGGGAGTTGCTAGCGGAAATGCGACCATTGGATTGCACTGCCAGTGGATGGCGTGACAGGTGGCTGGGTCAAGTCTACCAAACCAGGATGCAGCTCATGAATGCAATTTTCAGGCAGGGATACGAACATAAATACGCCTACGACGACGAAACTTTGGTTTTCGCTATGCGTGAAGCCGGTTTCGTGGATGCGGTCGTACAGCAGTTTCGCATATCAATAGATCCAAAAATGGCACCTGACAGCAACGATCGACGGACTGAAAGTCTGTACGTCGAAGCAGTTAAAAGTTAGTGTGCGCAGATTAGAACTCACTTTAATATCGAAACGCGCGAAGCGGGTGCCAATGCTCTGATCTCACAGCGTGCGAGGTGACGACTGCACGCGCGGCGCGTGACAACTTTCCGTGGGCCCGAAGATCACGCAGCCCTCGTCAATGCGGTGCGACGCGGCGATATCCCAAGGCGCCGTCCCGCTGAAAACGGGTAATAAGATGGCCTAAGACAGTGTTGGCAGGAATCTCGTCGCCGTAAGAGGCCGCCCAAAAATGGAAGATGCGTGCTCGGCCCCGCAGCATCGCCGTGGCCTAGAGCCAAATTCCGGCGCTCACAGAGAGAGTGCTTTCGCTCACGGCGAGTTTCATACCCACGCAATGACCGCGATACAAAGCTTCATCGGAATTGATGTAAGCCCATTCACCAAAGCGTCCAACTGTATAAATGCGGTGTTCGCTGAGCCAATGTTGGGCGAGTGCTACAATGTCGCTGCGCGAATGCGTTTGAACCGGGTATCCAAATGGAATCCGAAGCACTTTAGTACGACGAACGTAATCAGGAGAAGGGATCACGCCCATTCGTAGCAAACCGGCAACAACGGCATTCACCAACGATCTGACATCAGTGCTGGTGCTGAAAGGGTTGAACTCTGATAATTCAACCTGGACACCATGGCGCGGCAACGTCCGGAGCCAGCGCGAAGAGTTGTGATTGAGGACTATCTTATGGCCGATGATGTTTTTGTCGGGACAATAAATTCGTTGGCGAAGTGTCTCGTGTCGCCCATCTAGAACCAACATTACAAGAGTGATTGGCAGAGCTTCTAGCTCAGACACCGCAGAGCTTATTGCAGCGGGGACGTTTGGGATCAGCCGTAGCAACGCGGGCAGCGGAAGTGTTGAAATGATGCGGCGCCAGGACGCTGTTTCGCCATTCGCTGTTCGCAGTGTTGAGGTTCGTGGATCGATACTTGTGACGCACTGGCGAAACCGGAGATCGGCAACCCTCCGTGCCAGCGCTTGGAAGATCTCTCCAAATCCGCCTTTAGCTGGGTAGGCTATTACGGCTTCTCTTGGTATCGGTGAGCGGCGGCGGCTCTCCGACATACTGCTTTCCGCGGTGCCAACAGGAGCAGCAACCCGTTCGGCGACCCACTCAGTATCAAGACGGGTCAGATCGGCACCCCACAGCTTCCTGTTATATGGACGCATGAATAGCTCAGTGATGCCACGTCCGAAACGACGATCGAGGTACTCATCGAAATTTGCCGCATCCTGCCAGCCGCCCGCTGTGTCGAGGCCCATTTGGCATGCATGACGGGAATCAGAATCTGCAAGTTCTGAAAAATGCTGCTGGAACGGATAGCGTACCCACTCCCCATTCAGCCAGCACCACGCGTCGCGGTTCTGTTCCTCCATTTCCAAGGCATCGAATACAAGACGACGGATGGCGGGATGCGGTGTGTGAAACGAATGCCCGCCGAGATCGAAGATCGCTCCATCTAGCGTCAGCGTGCCGCAAAGTCCCGCCACGGTTTCCTGACTCTCCAGAACAATTGCGGAATCGCCTAATGCAAGTGCTGCACCCAAACCGGCCGGACCAGCGCCAATCACGATGGTATCGGCTTTTATTCTAGACGCGTTAGGCCGGCTATTCATGCTACGCACTGCTTACTCTTGCAATTATCAGAAGTTAGATTGTTTATAGGCGAAACGGGTATGTCACGATTAACATTGCCTAACTGAAATTCCAAGCATCGGATAGCCGCTCTCGGTTTCTACACCGCGGCTTCGATAAATACTAATGAAGATAGAGCTTTATGCGCGCTGCTGGAACGAGAGAGACATGCTGCCCTTCTTTTTTTTGCATTATGACAAACTCGTTCAGCGGTACATCATCTACGATGATGCTTCGACCGACGATTCCCAGGAGATTTTACGTCGCAATCCCAAGGTCGAATTGCGGCCAATGCCCCCATATAGCGATCCAGAGTCGAGAATTAGTTCGGCGCTCGCGCTTCAGGAGACCTGCTGGAGAGAAAGTCGTGGCATTGCCGACTGGGTAATTGTGACAGATATCGATGAGCATCTGTATCACCCGGACATGTATAATTATCTCGCGCAATGTCGTGCGCGAGGCGTAACGATCATTCCTGGTCTCGGGTACCAAATGCTCTCGGAACGATTCCCTGAGCACAAAACTTTGCTTTGCCAGTCGCTCACCAGAGGTGCTTGTTACCCACTTTACAGTAAATTGAACATCTTCTCTCCCAACGAAATCGACGCCGTTAATTATGCTCCTGGCCGTCACAGCGCCGCGCCAACAGGCCGTGTTGTTGTGCCAGCCCGGGACGAACTACTATTGCTTCACTACCATTATTTGGGCTTCGAGCGTGTTCGAAAACGCTATGCTCAATTTTCCACCAGGCAGCGAAAAAACGATATCGCAATGGGATGGGGACCCCAATATTCATGGTCTTCCCAACAACTCCGTGAAGCTTGGAACCTCGTAGCGAGCCGACTGGTCGATATTTCGCGGCCGGATCTAAGACCTTGGGAAACCCACGAGGGACCACGCTGGTGGCGCGTTCGCCGTCGCGGAGGTCGAGCGTTCCGGTGGTCGGGTAAGGCGTGGAGAGTTTTCTCCGGGCTTACCGTCCGCATATGTGGTCGATCCAGACGGCTATGAGATTGAGATTTGGTTTGAGTAGGATCACCGACAAAATGGAGCCCCACAGGTATCGTTTCTCGGTATTGGTTGATCAGTGGTCCACACCACCCCGGACGTAGCCGCCGACAACGAGACCCTACTTCACGTCGGCCAATTCCGGAACGCTACACAAGAAATGCAGCATCCTGTCTCGGGCCTGTGTGCATGCTGTCGACCAAGTTGCTGGTTCCAGGTGCAGGCGACGCACGCGTTCATGCGCGTGGCGCTGGAGATAATAATCCGCGTTTCTTCTTAACTCGAATATTGCCCGCTCCACTTGCGCGGTCGCGCTTGGCTCCGGCAGCCAAATTCTCTCTTCATTGGTCGGCGAAGGCCAGCCTAGAAGAAGATGGAAATGGCCATCTCTGGCACCGAAACAATCGAACCTGAGAATCTGGAACCCAAAAGCATAAAGCGAAACGGCTGGGCCTTTTCCAATCGGCAAAACTTTCCAGTAAACCTTCAAATCGACGTCAGGCTGGACACGTATCCACTCGACGTCACGCCGGATCTCTCCCGGTGCCAAGTCCAAGTCCTCCGGATTGAACCTGACGCTTGCATCGTAACACAGGCGCCGGACCTGTCGCTTGATTCGTGCGCGGAGGGCTGAAAGCATCGCTGTAAGTTTAAATTACAATTTGTGGTGGCTGCAAGGCGCTAGCCTACATGCATACTCTATCCCGAACGAGGGAGTATCAAATCCTACCCTTGCGCCATGGCAGAGCAATTCACATACGAATAGGTTCGCAGCCGTTCGCCACTGCTGTTTCGCTTCATCGCATGATCACCGCGGTGAGAGGCCCTCTAACCTCTGATCTCTGGTTACCGAGTCGCTTCTTCGTATAGCTTTTTGATTTTTTCTGCTCCCGCGTCGTTGTATAGGCAATTAAAAAGAAGGATATCGCCGCGTCGCACCGCATCGATGAGGGCCGCGTGATCTTCGGGCCGATCGCCATCGGAGGCCATCAGAACGCTGAACGCTTTGGGATACACCATGCGCGCCCCGGCGGGCGTCGAAGTTATCTTATGGTGCACATAGGAATTTAGCGGAGCCGAATACGCGAAGTAACGCATCGATTCGTTCTCCGGAATCAACAAAACATCCGGATACGCATCCGCCACCTTCTTGAACACATCCGGATCCAGCGATCCGGTGACTGTCGCCGTGGAATCCACGTAGAAAAGCGTGCAACCCCACCGCTTTTTGGCGTAGGCAATTCTCTCTTTTAAAACCTCAGCCGCGTGCTCATCGTCGGCTGCCTGGTGCACGGGTTTGTTATCGATCATCACGATTTGTTGCGGCCGAATGCAGACACCTACTTTTAATCCGGCTGCGCGGAATTTTTCAAAGTATTCGTCAATGACGCTCTTCTCGCTACTGCCCTTAAACTCCATTTCCGGAGCCAGACGCGAAACGAGGCTCGGGTCGCCATAGTAGCAAGCACCCAAAAACTCCTCCCCTTCCGGGTCCCAGCTGATCATCCCTTGAGCATTTGTGCGCTTCAACACACTGATGGAGTAGTCAGCTAATCCAATCAGAGCTTTGCGAAAAGATCTTCTGCCTTCTTCGGTGGAAACATCGATGTTACCGGCATTGAAGCTCCAGCGACGTGGATTGGTTGCCGAATTGATTTGCGCACCGGCGAGAAAGATCGCTCCGATGGGGCGACGATCTGTCCAATTTAGTTGGAAGGGATACTTCCGTGCGTAACGCTCCTGAACGTCGCGTGACAACTCTTGCGTATCTGAACCCACTCGGCCAAAGCGCAGAGAAACATTGAAGGTTTTCGCCTCGCCCGGCTTTATGCCAGGACGTGTGATCACCAACGGATAGCGGGTACTATCCGGCGGATTTGTCGTGTGCGGTATGCCCACGGAAGATTCAAGGTCATCGCTGCAAAAATTGAGCGTGCCGGTCCCAAAATTCGCGCGAACAATGGGGACGACAAACCGTGGATCGGCAGCCGAGGGAATCGAAGGAGGCCAACGATTCAGGGGCCAGTCCGGCCCTTTGAAGCCGAACCCGAACATGCCGGCCTCAAGGGTCCCGCCATCCGGAACACGCGGAAAGTTCAGTTCCATCAAACGAACCGAGAATTCGCCGAGCGGTTCCGAGGTGGTATTCGAAACCTCAATTCTCATTGTGATTCTATCGTCTTGTTTGCCGTACGCGCAGGAGATGCGTCCCCAGGGATAACTTAGATCGATTGTGTCAGCCTGTTTATTCGGCGTCGCGACTCGTGATGAAGAACGAGCAAGAAGTGCGTCGAGCACAGCGCGAAAAACAGATTGCTGCGGCTGTAACTCCCCGCTTTCAGGCGAAACGAGAAGCGATTGTCCATTGAACGAGAGTGAAGCCAGTCCCCGCGGCCCAACAGAGAAATTCAATCCTCGCTCTGCTCGCGGAGATGGGCGAGCAGGCGAGGTCTCAGCCTGTCCGCTTTGTGATTGCGCGTTCGCCGGGCACGTGGGGGCGAAAAGGCTCAACGCAAGAAAGCACGTAAAAAGAACCAGGACACTTCTCATATCTCACTCCCGTCTCATCTCCGATCTCTAATTTCTCGAGCGAAGCGGTGGAAGCGCATTTCCATAGCGCGCGATCAGCCACGGCAATTGAAATCCGCCGATCAGGCGCGGAATGAAACGGTGAGGCTGAGTCATTAATCGCAGAAACCAGCCGAGAAAAAAGTGGTCCGCCCAATCGGGAATCGAAGCCTGCTCACCGGTGATGAATCCGAGCGCCGCGCCGATGCAGTGCATCGCTGGCCGATACGACAAATTTTCGCGCAGATAATATCCGAGCTTCTCCTGCGCACCGCTGCCAATGGCGATGATGACGTGCGCGGGGCGATGCTGTTCAATGATTGCGAGAAGATTTCGATCTTCGACCTGCAACCCGTATCGCGGCGCGACATAACAATTCTCGCTGTTGATTGAAAAAGCTTCGCGGCGCGACCAATCGAACAATTTTTGCTGTGCGCGTTCGTTGGGCAGCACTGAGAAAACTTCTCCGCTCCGCTGACCTTTGAGCCTGCCGAGCAGATGTTTCAGATATTTGAGACCAGAAATGCGTTGGACGTTCTCACGTCGCAGCAAGCGCCACATAACGACCATCAAACCGCTGTCAGCAATCGCCAGATCGGCTGCAAGCATGGCGCGCCGATATTGCTCGTCCTCGCGCAATCGCGCGAAGCAGGTTCCCGACGGCGCGACGAGAAATCCTCCACGTTGAAACAGCAACGCGACCGCTTCATCGGCGTCGCCATTGAAGAACTGGATGCCGAGAATCTGCACGGTCGTCATGGCGGGGATTGTCCCAGATTGCTAAGGGGGGAGTCAACGGGGGGCAGCGTTTAAACGGGTTTGATGCGCGAAGACATTCCGGGTTCGCTTTGCGCCCGAATTTGGTAAGCTGTCGGTCGGTGCAAAATCTGGCAACTCCACAGAGAACCACTGACACTTCGCCAGTGTCTGGCAGGCATTTCCCAGCCCAACTCGCTCTGAGCGTTTTGTTTTTAGCCGCCCTGTGGTTTGTGCTTTGCAGACAACTTAGCGGCGAATGGTCCGTCAACGAACAGTACAACTTCGGTTGGTTCGTACCCTTTTTTGCCCTCTACCTTTTCTGGCTTCGGTGGCAGGATCGGCCACCTCCGGAAATCCCAAATCTCAAATCCCAAATCCGCAATAACCGGACCGTCGCGATTTTGATCGGCGTTCCCGCGCTTTTTTTGTTGCTGCCGGTGCGGCTATTTGAGATTGCAAACCCAGAGTGGCGACCGCTCGCCTGGGTTCACGCGGCGGTGGTCGTGATGCTGACGCTGTTGTTAATATGGTACGCAGGCGGTCCCGCAGGCGCGGGATGGCTTCGACATTTCGCGTTCCCGGTCGCGTTTGTTTTCGTCGCAGTACCATGGGTTACGCCAATGGAAACTCCTGTTATCCAGGGCCTGATGCGCATGGTCGCCCATGTCGCCGCGGAAACAGCGATGCTCATTGGAATACCCGCGCAAGTCGAGGGTAACCTTATTCGCGTGAGTACCGGGCTCGTAGGGGTAAACGAAGCGTGCAGCGGCATCCGTTCGTTGCAAACGTCACTGATGATCGGCTTACTCTTCGGCGAACTGAGACGGCTTTCGATTTCGCGACGCCTCGCGCTCGTCGCGGGCGCGGTCGCTATCGCGCTTTTCGCCAATTTTTTACGCGCCGTTTTTCTGGTAGGCGTCGCAGCAACGAAAAACATTTCAGAGGTGAGTCGGTGGCACGATGTTGCTGGCTACACCATTGTGGCTCTTGTTTTCGTCGGCACGATGGGTCTCGCGTATTGGCTCGGAAAATCCGAAATCCGAAATCCGAAATCCGAACCCATAGGTCAGAAGTCAGATGTCAGAGGTCAGACTCCGCATTCCGCAATCCGCATTCCGCAATCCGGAATTATTTTTGCCCTTTGCTGGCTCTTATTCATCGAGATTGGAACGGCGGCATGGTATCGCGTTCATGAACGCAATCTCGTCAGCGGCATACGTTGGAGTGTGCAATGGCCCGGACAAGCTCCCAATTTTCGTAAGCTGAAAATCGACGAAGAAATTCGCAGTGTCCTCCGTTTCGACAAGGGCGAGGCAGCGGCTTGGACGCTAAACTCGCCCTCGAAGGTCCAAATTTTTGCCCAGCCAACGGCTTCGGGAACGTCGAATACGATCTCCTGTTTTCTGTACGTTTTTCGCTGGAAGCCGGGCAAAAACAGCGCGCTTCTGGCGAACCTGCACCGGCCGGATGTTTGTCTGCCTGCAAGCGGCTGGACCCAGGTGGCGGACGACGGCGTGCGCAACTATCCGGTGAGCGGTTCGTCTGAGCTGCCGTTTCGCCATTTTGAATTTCAGCGCGCGTTCGAAAATTCCGCGCCGCAGACGGCGCACGCTTTTTATTGTTTATCGGAAGATCGCGCTGCGGGAGCTTCCGCATCACGGCAGGACGCAAATGCAACCCCGAATTCGCCGGGGATGTACGGAAGCCCTTCTGAATGGACGCGTACTGAGCGTCTTCGCACGGTGCTGGAAGGACGCCGCCATTTGGGTCAGCAGGTCATCGAAGCAATATTTGTCAGCAGCGAGCCGCTCTCCGCAGTGGACGCGGAATCGCATCTGCGCGATTTGATTCGTGACGTCGTTGTGTTGCACGAACCGGAAAAATCGCTGTAGCCACGGCGCTCTGTCGCCGCGCAGGAGCAACGCGATCTGCGCCTCGACACAGCGAGGCGGCTACAACATCGTGGCGCCCTGCGCCTCGACAGAGCGAGGCGGCTACAACCCCCAAAAAAATCTAAAAAAATGTCTTGCCACGCCAGCGAGAATTGTTACAAGGGGCCTAATTCTTCGAGCCTTGGAAGGAATTATGCGAAAATCTAAGAAATTTTGGCCGATGCGCTCTCGCGCATTTCGCTCACTCTTAGTTGTCGCCGGCGTGTTCCTACTCACAGCTGCTCTCGCCCCGAAAGCGAATGCAATTGTGCTGATTTATTTTAATTTTGAAGACGCAACTATAGGCGGCCCATTTGATCCTGCTGCCGATGTCGTTGGCGCCCCGGATTTTAATCCTGGCGGCGGAATACAGGCTTCGACGATCACGACCAATTTGGTTACTACCGGCGCCGTTGCCGGGACGTTGCAAAATAGAACCGCTGGCGATATCGACACCGCCAATCCAGGTGTAGCGATGGGTCTGAGAACAACCCCGGCGGATAATGGGCATTGGATTCAGTTTATCTTCAATGCGACTACGTTTTCGAACATGTCCTTGAGCTTCGCGGTTAACACCGCGGGCAACGGCTTCAACGCTGCAGAGCTTCAGTATAGCATTACCCCAGGCCACCCAGATCCATCTTTCGTGTCTGTCAGCACGCAGCCGATTTTATCAGGTGGCGGGTTCCAAATCCTAACTTTCGGCGTCCCTTCGGCCGTTAATGGCCAGCCAGATGTCGCGTTGCGTCTGGTTTTCACCGGGGGGACGTCAATGGGCAACAATCTCCAGACCATCATCGATAATATCCAACTGACTGGGGTACCTGAGCCCACGACGGTCGCTGGTGGGCTGCTTGGCGTACTTGGATTATGCTGGCATCAGCGGCGGCGATTCATTCGCTCTCTGCGTTTGCGGCGCGCGTCTGTTTAGCGCCAAAGGCGCGATTTCATAATCAGCCTGGGGCAGCGCCCCAGGAATCCAGATTCCCACGGAAACAAGCGCTGAAAGCGCGCTTCAATCCCGCGGGTGGCCCGAATCATGATCAGACTGGTGCCGCAAGTGAATCGCGCTTTCAGCGCTGGCGATTTTTTTGTTCCCTCAATCCTGGGGCGTTGCTCCAGGCTCGTGGTGAATTGCGCCTTTGGCGCCAAACCAGCGCCACGACCGGGTCGCATTGCATATGCAGCAACGCCATCGTAAACGTCTCGCGTGCCAAAGCAGCCATCACGTCCCATCGCAAAGAAGGACGATCTCGACCTCACTCCGCCGGAGGAAATTCGCGCCCGACGCATCCGACGCTTCGTTTTTCTCGGCGCGGTGGTTGTCTGTGTGCTGGGCGTGGCGCTCTACTTCGCTGCACCGCCAATTGGCGGAGCAATTAAGGCTTGGCAGTCCCGTCGCCTCGCGCGTCAGGCTTTCGCCTTAATCGAACAAAAACAATGGCGCGAGGCCAATGCCAAAGCACGCGACGCGTACCTGCTGCGCCCGACTGAACCCGAGGCGTGGCGCGCCATTGCGCGGGTGGCGTCCCGCACAAGCCAATGGACAGTAGCGCTGGAATGGTGGAAAAAAGTGGACGAGGCACATCGCCTCACGGTCGAGGATCGGCGTGACTTCGTCGGCGCTACACTCATGGCCGATGAACTAACAGTGGCCGCGAAGCAGGTGGAAGCGCTGCTGGCTCAGCGCACCGGGCCGGCGCCTATTGATATCGTGTTCGCTGGTCAAGTCGCTGCTCGCCAGAGCGATCCGGTTCTGGCAATCGATTATGCCCAACGCGTCCTGGCCGATAAGCGCGCAAGACCGTATGACACTCTCTCCGCTGCGACGCTCATTCTCTCGGCGACGAGGCGCGATTCGCCGCCATACGCCGACGCGTGGAAGCAAATTGAAGATGTGGCGCGCGATCCCAAGAACCCAGCGTCGCTCGACGCGCTCGTTGTGCTTGCACGCGAAGAGGCGCTGCCGCCCATCCCTCCAATCGGCGGCAACGCATCCCTTTCGCTCGAAAGCCCCTCCACCCCTCAACCGACACCTGCGATTCAAGGAGCGGCGGTCTCTAGTCCGCCGCCGCTCGGCTCGACGTCTCAACCAACACCTGACACGCAATCCGGCGACACGGTGACGCTTAATCTCGCCGCGACTCCGCCACCCACAGGCGGAGCAACGATGAGCCTGCTGGAAATCGCGAACGCGCTTGAAAATCATCCTGATGCCCGCCCTTATCACAAACTCCTCGCGTTAGAACTTCGTGCGCGGCACGATCCAATCCTCACGGATCAGTACGTTGCCGATGCTGTGCAGCGCTTCGGAAACGGAGCACGTTTGGCACAAATTTACGAAGGAAGCGCGCAATTCGCCGATGAAACGCTCGCCGCCCTGGCTGGATGGTTGAACAAGATTGGGCGGCCTGCGAAAACATTGGAAGTGTTACCTCAGGCGCGCGCAGCGCAACGGCAAGGCCTTTTTCTCCAATACATCAACGCGCTCGCGGCGCTCCAGCGCTGGAATGACATCAAAGACCTGTTGACCAGCGAACGTTTTCCGATCGAGCCGGTGCTCCAACACATGTACCTTGCCGTCGCCCAGACGCGCCTCGGCTCAGCAACTGCCGCAACCAACGAGTGGCAACGAGCTTTGCAGGTCGCAAACACTGCCGAAAAATTGTTGGCTCTCGCAACGTACGCCGAGCAAAACTCTATCAATGACATCGCCGATGCCGCGTATTCCGAAGCTATCAAGATCGCGCCAAAAAACCGGGCAGCTTACACAGGGCGATTGCGCATGGCGATGGCAGCGGGGCATACGGATCAAGCACAAACCATCACAGCGGAGATTACTCAGCTCTGGCCCGATGACACAGCAGCCCGCAATCAGGATGCTTATCTCCGCTTATTGCTCGGCGCTTCGGATGGCGCAGCGGAAGCAGCGGAGCGCGAAGCTCAGGTGCTTGTCAGAAAGGAACCGCAGAACTGGATGGCCCGAGCAACACTCGGCCTGGCGCGCCTTCGTCTGGGCCGGAACAAGGATGCGCTGGCAGCAATCCGCGCGCCACGGGTGACCGGCGTTGAGCCGCCAGGCCCAATGGCAGTTCGCGCAGCCATCCTGGCGGTAAACGGCTACGAAGACGGCGCCCGGAACGATGCGCGTATCCTTGGAGCCAAACCGCTCTTGCCTGAGGAACGCGCTCTCATCGCTCCGTTGTTGTGACAGGCGGCTACGCCTTCAACGATTTAACGAATCGAATTGACTTCAACAGTGAGATCCTGTCAGTCTCAGCCTATGCGACTAGTGGCTGAAATTGTGATCATTGCGGCGGTGATTTCCCTCGGCTGGAACAAACCTTTCAAAGAACAGGTAGCCCGGGCGAGCACAGCAATCGAATCCAAATTGCACCGTACCGGGTCGAAGTTACAAAAAAACCAGGACCCCTCCGTCCGCCGTTACTAGATCCGACACCAACTCATATAGCTCGGCCAAGTCGCTGACGAGCGGCGAATTCCGAAGCTCAAAGATCGAGCAAAATCCGCAAACGATCTTCGACTTCAGCCATTACTTCTTGCGACAGCGCACCCCATCTGGAGAGAAGTCGCTCTTTCGACACAGACCGAATTGCTTCGCATAGAATAACGCAATCGTTTCGAGTTCCTCCTTCACCCTTACTGACCTTTACGTGTAGGGGTATGTCGCGCTGGGTTGAGGTGAGCGGAAGCACCACGACCAAATCCGCCGGGCCAGCGTTAAAGAAATCAACTGAGAGGACAAGCACCGGTCTCCGGCCGGTTTGCTCGCGTCCACGCGTCGGGCGAAGATCGGCCTGCCAGATTTCGCCGCGGCGTGGATAAGCCATCGTCTCAAATGCCGTCGCTTAACGTAGCATCCAGTTGCCGCAGTTCGGCTCGCCACGCTTTCCATGCTTTCTTGTTCTGGCGAAGTTTCGAATAGGCCAGATTTGTTCGCTCAAGGAGCAGACGGCGTCGCTCATTTTCGACCGCCCGATCGAGCATTTCCTGGAGTGAAGTATTGGTTTGCTCCGCCATTTTTGCGAGGCTGCGGTGCGCGGTGCGACTGATGCGGATCGTTGATGGCATACAAAAATGTATACGCTCACGTATACCCGATTGTCAACGACCGAGAAACCGACTCATCCAGTAGCGAAGCGTCTGTGGTCTGTGGTCGGCAGTCCGTGGTCCAACTTGGCACGCCGGCCGCGTTGCGCCGTAGCTTAGCGCATAGGAGGAAGCCCGCGCTCACAGAGGACGGTCGGCATCTCCGCAGCCTACCGGATCATCTTTGTGACGCCAAACCAGCACCAAGTACCCCAGCCCTTCAATTCACTCTCAACTGCCTGCCACGCCGAAGTCCCGCGACTGCGGGACAAAGGCGGATCAGCTATCAACTATCAACTATCACCCATCGACTATCAGTTCTCTAGAGCTACTCGTTTACAACCTCGATTTGCCTGTCGAGATTTGGCCGATGAAAAGCTCAGGGTGTGTAAGTAGCGAATCCAGTGACGCTCCCGTCACTGATCGTAATCGAAAAAGACGAGCATTGCCGGTACTCGTGACGGCAAAGCCAAAACCAGTCTGATATCCAGTCAAGGTCGTTGCGGGTGAGTGCAGCTTGGATGGATGTGTCCGACACTGTTCCTCTGAATGAGTCGGTGTACGTCCCGTTCTTTTCTATGTGCCGATGGCCGGTCAAATCCCAGTGACCGCCAAATGCGCTATCGTAGTTGAGCGTGTAATTGATGTTGCCGCTCGGTGGCTGGCAACGGGTTGTTCCGACCGCGTTTTGCGGCAACGGAATTGTTTCGCTGAACGGCATTGCCATTGCCGTTCCTGCCAGAATGCAGAGCACCGCTATTGCTGTTAGTAATGTTTTCATTTTCATGGTGGTTTGCAGCGGCCGCTTCAGGACCGGTGTAATTGGGGGGCCAGAGGATTCATCATGGATACTTCTTTCATCGCCAAACAACCCCCTCCGGTGGGTTGTCTGGCGTTCTTCGTTGGAATAGAAATTGAGTTACTAATTACTACGGTACCTGGAAGGCAAAGTTCCCGAAAACTTTTGCGATCTGTGATCAGCGCCTGCCGCGCCGGAGCCCTCGACTCGGCCGTACCTTTACCCGAACGCTCATTAGCTCTGCGGGGTGGTTTCCCAGTCCGCCGTACCGTAGCTATCGGCTATCGACTACCCCCGATCTGGCCATTCGTTGACGATCTCGATCTGTTTGTCGATCACCTGAACCGGTAAACCGATTCGATCGCCACGCATGCCACGCCATAGTCCCGCGACTACGGGACGTGGGCGGGTGCACCCAGTAACGCTGTTCAGATTCCGCTACAAAATCAGGCAAGGTTAGGGAATCGTTATTCTCCGGTACGCACCTGGCTTGATCGCACTAATTTCAGACTGAATCATGGCGACCGCTGCGCGGATGCGGCGAAGATCATTCGTAGAGAGTTCTAGAACGGCAATGGTCGAACCAAGAAGATTCTGCTGATACCGAATGTTCTGATCGGAGGTGATAAACAGATCGAATTCGTTGGCAGCCAATGCCAATAACGCGCCGTTCTTTGTGCCCTTCCAGCCTTGTTTCTGGACATTCGTGCACTCATGTCCGCTGAGCAGATGTCGCATGGGCCACGGGACGCATTCGTCCAGCAGAATTCTCATGCCGGTGCAAGCAGCACCGCTTCGGAGCGTTCCAAGACACGGCGTGCCAGCTCACCCGTGACCGACGGGAAGCACTCCAGAAATTCTTCCAAGCTATAATTGTTTTCCAAGTACTCGAACAATGTCTTGACCGGAACGCGTGTGCCCTTGAAAACGGGCGTGCCCCCAAGAATGTCGGGATCAACCGTGATCAGGTCACTCACTTCCATACAGCAACAATAGCTGCTTTCTGGCCGCGCGTAAAATCCCAACCAAATTTAGAGAAATTTGGGACTCCGTATCGCTACGTGCAAACCCCGCATCCGCACATACTCCGCGGCCTGCTCAGTTTACCCGCCGTGGAGGGCGAACACCTTCGGAGTAGCCGTGGCGGAGGCGGATCAGCTTCCTCGCTACTCAATCACTTCTTCAAGCTGCGTGCCGAGCACATCTATGCTCCCGTCGGTGTTAAGATCACGACCGAGCGCGATGTGAAGCCAGTAGCGCTTTTCGCCTTCGACGACAAAGTTTTTCCCGTAAGGTCCTGGGCGTTTGGTTCATATTTTTCAGTCTGAGCAATAGCTAATGGTGTCTGCGTTGCGGCGAGTAGCGTTGAGTGGGTAGTCAAGTATAGCGGGCTTTGAATAAAGCGCGGGCAACGGCGGCAGATTCCCGTGCGCAGGGGCCGCGCGTGCCGCCACAGTCTCCCGATCCAAACATCCTACGAATCCCGATCCAAACATCCTACGAAAAAAGCCTTAAGAAAAGGCTTGACTTTTTTCGGGTCCCCTCCTAAACGCATATCCCACTTGCAAATATAA
>WNFT01000083.1_pt1 | contig 58727 bp, 66 predicted proteins | sample 5400191 | NCBI WGS metagenome assembly WNFT01 (sample SAMN13153359, study PRJNA577476) | soil metagenome | isolation source: 80 cm saprolite under Madrone tree | place: USA:California | collected 2016-06-14 | reverse complement strand
GGCGCCGCGCTCGTGACGTACGACAACGGCGGCTGTCGCGACTACGCGCGGGACGGCGAGACGGCGCTGGTGGCGCGGCGACGCGACGTGGGGGATCTGGCCGCGAAGCTCGAGCGGATGGTTCGGGACGACGCGCTCCGGCGCGCGCTCGCGGCGGCGGGTCAGAAACTGGTGACGACCGCCTTCGACTGGGACCGCGCGGTTGAGCGGATGGAGAAGATCTTCACGGGTTGATCTCCTCCGACGTCGCAGAAGGATCGGGAGGCTCGAGGCCCACGATCTCCAGACGGGAAGCCAGCGTCGAGAGCTCGTTCTCGACCGAGCGCAGCCGTTCCGCGAGCCGATCGCGCTCGTCTCGCAGCGTGCGCGCGAGCGAGAGCACGGCCTCGATCAGAAGCCGCTCCCGTTCGTCGATCACTTCCGTGTCGAGAATCACGATCGACGCCGTCTTCAAGAAGGGTGCCGGTGGGGAAAAGCACTTCTGCGGCAAGCACTTGGAGATGACGGTGCACACTGACGCTTGCGACGGCGTGGCACCCCGAGCCAGGAGTGTCGTCACCGAGACACGCGTGACCAGCGTGCTAAACTTCGGCGGGATGCCCATTTACGAGTACGACTGCCGCGATTGTCGCCGCGTCGTCAGCATGCTGGTCCTTCGCCCATCAGCGGCCGCGGCACCGACGTGTCCTCGCTGCGGCGGCTCGGCGCTGAGTCGCGTCATGTCCCGCTTCGCGACGGTGAAGTCCGAGGAAGCGCGCCTGGAGTCGCTCGCCGATCCCTCGTCGCTCGGCGATCTCGACGAGAACGATCCCGCCAGCGTCGGTCGCTTCATGAAGCGCATGGGTCAGGAGATGGGCGACGACCTTGGCGACGACTTCAACGAAGCCGTCGACGAAGCGATGGCCGAGGAGAGCGGTGGTGACGGCGACGAGGCGACGTCGGGCTCCGCCACCGATTCCGCGCTTGGGGATCTGTGAAGGTCGACGTCCTCGACCGCCTCGACGCGGTCGGCGAGGCCGCGTGGAGCGCGCTTCACGCCCGAACGAAGCTGCGCTCACCATTCCTCACCTGGATCTGGCAACGCCAGTGGGCGGAGGTCTTCGCCTCCGATCACCGTGTCGAGATCTGGCGCGTGAGCGATGCCGACGGGCTCGTCGCTCTCCTGCCGCTCTACGAGGCCGACTCCGGCGTCTTTCGGATCCTCGGCGGCGTCGAGATCTCCGACTATCTCGACCTGATCGCCGTTGCCGGCCGTGAAGAGAAGGCGTGGGCGGCGCTGCTCGAGGCGCGCGCGGCCGCGGGGACGGTCTGGGACCTCCATGCCGTGCCGGGCGCGTCGCCGACCGTGACCTCGCTTCCTGCGCTCGCCGCCGCGGTTGGACTGGAGACGAAGGTCGCCGTCGAGGAGCGATGTCCGGTGCTCGTGCTGCCACCATCGTGGGAAGCCTACCTCGCGAGCCTCCCCGGCAAGCACCGTCACGAGCTGACCCGCAAGGTGCGGCGGCTCGAGCGCGAGGTGCCCGACGCGACACCGGCGTGTGCGGCCACTCCCGACGCGATCACCGCTCGCCTCGATGAGTTCCTCGCGTTGCATCGAAGCTCTCGTGCCGGCAAGGCGCGCTTCATGGACGCGCGCATGGAGACGTTCTTCCGCCGCGCGGTCACGCGGCTCGCCGAGCGCGGCATGGCGCGGCTATGGTTCCTCGATGCGACCGGCGGGCCGATGGCCGCCTTCATCACGCTCGAGTGGGACGGCATCGTCGGCCTCTACAACTCCGGTTTTCATCCCGATCGCGCGCAGCTCGCGCCGGGGCTGGTGCTCCTCGTCCACCTGGTGCGGGACGCCATCGAGCGCGGCATGCAGCGCTTCGACTTCCTGCGCGGCGAGGAACGGTACAAGTACGAATTCGGCCCCTCGCCCGAGGAGGTCTTCACCGTGAGGATCGCGTGAGCCTGCGGGTCGCGATGGTGAGCGTTCACACCTGTCCGCTCGCCGCCCTGGGCGGCAAGGAGACGGGCGGGATGAACGTGTACGTCCGCGAGGTCGCCCGTGAGCTCGGTCGCATGGGCGCCCAGGTGGACATCTTCACGCGCTCGCAGAACCCGTCCATCCCGCGCGTCGTCGAGTTCGCCGACGGGGTGCGTGTCGTTCACCTGACGGCAGGCCCGCAGGCGCCGATGGCCCGCGAGCGCCTCTACGATCACCTCGACGAGTTCATCGAGGGCGTGGAAGGGTGGCGCATCGCGCGCGCCGCCGAGTACGACCTGATCCACGCGCACTACTGGCTCTCGGGCGTGGTCGGGCTCGCGTTGCGCGCGCGCTGGTCGCTCCCGGTGTTCCAGATGTTCCACACGCTCGGCCGGCTCAAGAACGGCGTCGCGCGTGAGCGGGCGGAGTGGGAGCCGCAGGTGCGCATCGTGGAGGAGGCTCGGATCGTCGCCGAGGCCGACGGGCTCGTCGCGGCCAACACCGTCGAGCGCGCCGACCTCGTCCGGCACTACGGCGCGTCCGCCGATCGGATCACGGTCGTGCCCTGTGGCGTGGACACCACGCTCTTCACGCCGATGCTCCAGGCCGAGGCGCGCGCCCTGCTCGACCTCGACATCGGGCCGCTGCTCCTCTACGTGGGCCGGATCGCCCCCATCAAGGGCCTGGCCACGCTCCTCGACGCCGTCGCGCGCTTGCGCTCGGCGGGACGGCCGGTGCGTCTGCTCGTCGTCGGCGGCGAGACCGACGAGCCTCGCGACGGCCACGAAGCCGAGGTGCGCGCCGACGCGCGACGACTGGGCCTGGAGGACGCCGTCGCGTTCATCGGCGCCCAGCCCCAGGAAGATCTCAGGGCGTATTACGGGGCAGCCGACGTCACGGTCCTGCCCTCGCACTACGAATCGTTCGGCATGGTCGCGCTGGAGGCCATGGCGTGCGCCAGTCCCGTGATTGCCTCGCGCGTTGGCGGCCTCACGACGACCGTCCGCGATGGGTTGACCGGCTACCTCGTGCCGGAGGGCGATCCCGTTGCGCTGGCCGAGCGGATCGACCGCGTGCTCTCCGATCGAGACCTGCGCGCGGGGATGGGGCGAGAGGGTGTGCGCTGGGCTGCCGAGCACCGCTGGCCGTGCGTGGCCGAAGCGATCTGCCGGGCCTACGCCAGCCTGGCTCCCGGTGCCCGGCCCCACCTCGCCGCTGCCAGGTGCCACTAACGCCAAGCGGCCTTTAAGGCCGGCCCCTTAGGTCTGGTCTGACCAGTGTGGTAGACTCCCGCGCACCGTGGGCACGCTCCTCGATGTTCGCTCCCTCACCACCCACTTCGTAACGAGCGCCGGTGTCGTCCGCGCCGTCGACGGCGTGAGCTGGGACGTGAACGCCGGTGAGACCGTGGCGCTCGTCGGCGAGTCGGGCTGTGGCAAGAGTGTGTCGGCGCTCTCGATCATGCGGCTGGTGCAGGGGCCGGCCGGTCGCATCGTGGACGGCACGATCGTCTTCAAGGGCCGCGACCTCCTGAAGCTGTCCGAGGAGGAGATGCGCCGGGTGCGCGGTCGCGAGATCGCCATGATCTTCCAGGAGCCGATGACCTCGCTGAACCCGGTGCTCACCATCGGCCGCCAGCTCACCGAAGGTCTCGAGATCCACCTGGGCATGACGCCGGCAGCGGCGCGCACCCGGGCCGCCGAGCTCCTCGCCATGGTCGGTATTTCCGATCCCGCGCGCCGGCTGCCCCAGTATCCGCACCAATTCTCGGGTGGGATGCGACAGCGCATGATGATCGCGATGGCGCTCGCCTGCGATCCGGGCTTGATCCTGGCCGACGAGCCGACGACCGCGCTCGACGTCACGATCCAGGCGCAGATCCTCGAGCTGATGAAGGACCTCTCCCGCCGGCTCGGCGTGGCGATGCTCATCATCACGCACAACCTCGGAGTCGTCGCCCGTTACGCCGACCGGGTGAACGTGATGTACGCCGGGCGGATCATCGAGCGCGGGACCGCGCGCGAGATCTACGGTAACCCGCGCCATCCCTACACGCTCGGGCTGCTGGGCTCCGTACCACGGCTCGATGAACCGCGGCGCGAGCGGCTGGCGCCCATCGAGGGGCAGCCGCCCGACCTCACGCGACTGCCGCCTGGCTGTGCGTTCGCGCCGCGCTGTGGGTATCGAGTGGAGCGCTGTCTGGACGAGATCCCGCCACTGGGCTCGATCGACAGCGGGGGCCACGTCACCGCCTGCTGGGAGGCCGATCGCGTCGGCGGGCGGGGACGGCGAGCATCGGCGGAGTCACCGGCGGCGCCCGGCACGGGCGGTAGTCGCGTCATTCGCACATGAACGCCGAGACGGCTCCGCTTCTCGAGGTCAGGAACGTCGTCAAGCACTTCACCGTCGGCGGCGGGATGTTCGGCGGTCCTCGCGGCATCGTCCGCGCGGTCGACGGCGTCTCGTTCGCGCTCCATCGCGGCGAGACGCTCGGGCTGGTGGGCGAGTCGGGCTGCGGCAAGACGACGACGGGCCGTTGCATTCTGCAGCTCGAGCGGGCGACGAGCGGGAGCGTGATGTTCGAGGGCCGCGATCTGACGACACTGGACGAGACCGAGCTGAGGCCCGTCCGTCGCAAGATCCAGGTGATCTTCCAGGATCCTTACAGCTCCCTGAACCCACGCATGACGGTGGGACAGATCATCGGAGAGCCGCTGGGCGTCCACGGCCTCGTCCCCGACGCCGGCCGCCGGCGGGCCCGGGTGCGCGAGATCTTGAGCCGCGTCGGGCTCCTTTCGCAGCACGCCCACCGCTATCCGCACGAGATGAGCGGGGGCCAGCGCCAGCGCGTGGGCATCGCCCGCGCGCTCGCCATGGAACCGTCGCTGATCATCTGCGACGAGCCGGTGTCGGCTCTCGACGTCTCGATCCAGGCCCAGATCATCAACCTGCTCGAGGATCTCCAGGCCGAGTATCGGCTGACCTATCTCTTCATCGCCCACGATCTTGCCGTCGTTCGCCACATCTCGGACCGCGTGGCCGTGATGTACCTCGGCAAGATCGTCGAGCTGGCCGACCGCAAGGCGCTCTACGACGATCCGCTGCATCCGTACACCAAGGCCCTGCTGGCGGCGGTGCCGATCCCGGACCCCGAGCTGGAGGCCCGCCGCGAGCGCGTGGTCCTGGGCGGCGAGGTGCCGAGCGCTCTCAATCCCCCGTCGGGGTGCGTGTTCCACCCGCGCTGCCCCATTGCGATCGACCGCTGCCGCTCGGTGATTCCCGACCTGCGTGAGATCAAGCCCGGTCACTGGGCGGCGTGCGTGCTGGCCTAGGGGGTAAAATGACGCAACTTCACGGAACAGGAGTACCTCAATGCTGAGACGGTTCCTGCTCCTCGCAACGGTGGTCCTGATCGGGGCGGCGGTGCCCGCGGCGGCCCAGGAGAAGCCCCGGTACGGCGGCGAGCTCGTGTTCGTCGTGCCGTCGAGTCCCCCGTCCTACGATGCCCATCGAGAGGAGACGTTCGGCACGATCCACCCGATCGCGCCGCACTACAACACGCTGCTGCGGACGGATCCGACCGACAAGACCGGCGCCAAGGTCGTGCCCGATCTGGCCGAGTCGTGGACGATCTCGAAGGACGGCCGCACGTACACCCTGAAGCTCCGGCACGGCGTGAAGTTCCACGACGGCAGCGAGTTCACGTCGAAGGACGCCAAGGCCAGCTACGACAAGATCGTCAATCCACCGGCGGGCGTGGCCAGCAACCGGAAGGGCGAGTACGTCGACGTCGAGGCCATCCAGGCGCCCGATCCCTACACGGTCGTCTTCCGGCTGAAGTATCCGTCGGCCTCGTTCCTGAACTCGCTCGCCTCGCCGTGGAACTGGATCTACAAGGCCGACATCCTGGCCAAGGACATGCGCTGGTACGAGCAGAACGTGATGGGCACGGGGCCCTTCCTCTTCGTCGAGCACGTGAAGGGCTCCCACTGGGTGGGGAAGAAGAACCCGAACTACTGGGACAAGGGCAAGCCCTACCTCGACGGCTATCGTGCCATCTTCATGACCGATTCGGCCGCCCAGGTGGCGGCGATCCGTGGCGAGCGCGCCATGATCCAGTTCCGGGGGTTCTCACCGGTCGAGCGCGATACGCTGGTCAACGCGCTCGGCCCGAAGATCACGGTGCAGGAGAGCGCGTGGAACTGCGTGATCCTCGTCGCTCTGAACCACGAGAAGAAGCCGTTCGACGACCGGCGCGTGCGCAAAGCGCTCACGCTGGCCCTGGATCGCTATCAGGGCTCGACGGCGCTCTCGAAGATCGCCATCGTCAAGGAAGTCGGCGGCGTCCAGGTGCCGGGGACGAAGTTCGCGACGCCGGCTGCGGATCTGGAGAAACTGTCGGGCTACGGTCACGACATCACCAAGGCGAGGGCCGAGGCGCGCCGCCTCCTCAAGGAGGCCGGGGTCCCCGACGGCTTCTCGTTCGTCTACAAGAACCGCGGCATCCCCATGCCCTACGAGCCGCTGGGGGTCTGGCTCATCGATCAGTGGCGACAGATCGGCCTCAATGTGCGGCAGGAAGTGATCGAGGCGGCGAAGTACTACTCCGAGCTGCGGGGAGGGAACTTCGAGGCGGCCGCCGACTTCCAGTGTGGCTACACGGTGGATCCCGATCTCGACCTCTACAAGTTCGAGTCCAAAGACGTCAGCCCGTCGAACTACAGCCGCTACGTCGATCGCACGCTCGACGAGCTCTACGAGAAGCAGGGACGGGCCACCGACGCCGAAGAGCGCAAGAAGTACATCCGCGAGTTCGAGCGGCGGCTCCTCGACGAGGAGGTCCACTACATCTACACGCTGCAGTGGCACCGGATCGTGCCGCACTCGAGCCGGGTGCACGGGTGGACGATCACGCCGAGCCACTACCTGAACCAGCAGCTCGACACCGTCTGGCTGAGCGAGTGATGACGCAAAGACAGCGTCACGAGGCGTTGCGGCTCACGCCAATCACATGATCCGTTACATCGTCAAGCGCGTGCTGCTGATGATCCCCACGCTCCTCAGCGTGGCTGTGCTGGTGTTCTTCCTCATGCGGGTGGTGCCCGGCGACATCGTCGAGCTGCGCTTCGCCGGGGAGAGCTCCTTCGCTCAGAAGGAGAGCCTCGACAAGGAACGGGCCCGACTCGGCCTCGACCAGCCGATATGGAAGCAGTTCACATCGTGGATGGGGGGCATCCTCCGCTTCGACTTCGGCACCTCGATGTGGACGGGGGCGTCGATCCTCGAAGAGGTCCGCCTGCGCTTCGCGCTGAGTCTCCAGCTCGCGATCATGGCCACGTTCATCGCCGTGCTGCTCGCCATTCCCCTCGGCGTGCTGGCGGCCCTCAAGCAGGACACGTGGGTCGACTACGTCGTGCGCATCTTCTCGATCGCCGGGCTGGCCACTCCCTCGTTCTGGCTCGGTATCATGTTCATCCTGGGACTGCTGATCGTGTTTCACTGGCTGCCGCCGATGGTCTACACGCCGTTCTGGCAGAACCCGATTCAGAACCTGGCCCAGCTGATCTGGCCGGCCCTCGCCGTCGGCTATCGCTACTCGGCGGTCGCCACGCGGATGACGCGGTCGGCGATGCTGGAAGTCCTGCGCGAGGACTACATCCGCACCGCGCGGGCCAAGGGCCTCTGGCAGCAACTCATCCTGTCCCGCCACGCCCTGAAGAATGCGATGCTGCCCGTGCTCACCGTCATCGCGCTCGAGTTCGCCTTCCTGATGGGCGGGCTCGTCGTCACCGAGCAGGTCTTCAACCTCAACGGGCTCGGGCTGTTGTTCGTGGAATCGGTGGCCCATCGCGACTACACGCTGACGCAGGCGCTGGTGCTGCTCGTTGCCTTCGTCTTCATCTTCGTCAACTTCATGGTCGACCTGGCGTATGCCTGGATCGATCCTCGGATTCGACTCCGGTGAGGACGACAGTTCGTGACGTCGCGGCTCACATCACGGGGACGAAGGATCGCAAAGCGGGGCCGCGACGGGGCGCGGGCGTGGCGCGAGCCCGGGTGCCCGCGCCCAGTTCAATGACGGTGGTGTGACATGGCGATCCGTCCGGCCGATACGTTCGCCGATATTCCCGAAGTCGCTGGACGCAGGGCGCGCTGGTGGGCCGCGACGAAGGACTTCGTCCGCAAACGGCCGCTGGGCGCGATCGGTGCCGCGATCGTGCTCCTCAACATCATCGTGGCTCTCGGCGCCAACGTCTTCGCCGCCTACGACCCGCTCGCCACCGACTACGGCGCGATGCTGGCGCGGCCCTCGATGGCGCACTGGCTGGGCACGGATGCCTTCGGCCGTGACGTCCTCTCACGCATCATTTTCGGATCGCGCACGGCGATGATCGTGGGCTTCGCCTGCGCGTGCTTCGGCGCCACGGTCGGTGCGGTGATCGGCGTGGCGAGCGCCTACTTCGGCGGCAAGGTCGATCTCCTGATCCAGCGCGTGATGGACATCTTCCTGTCGTTCCCGCTGATCATCCTCGCGCTGGCCGTCGTCTCGATCCTCGGCACCGGCGTCACCAACGTGATCCTCGCCATCACGGTGCCGATGATCCCCCGCGCATCGCTGGTCGCGCGCTCGAGCGCGCTCGCCATCAGGGAGATGCCCTATGTCGACGCGGCTCGTGCGGCCGGCTTTCGCCACCGCCGCATCATCCTCCGGCACATGCTGCCCAACGTGATGGCGCCCTACCTGATCATGCTCACGGCCTTCCTGGGCCAAGCCATCCTGCTGGAGGCGTCGCTGTCCTTCCTCGGCCTTGGCGTCGCGGAGCCGACGCCGGCGTGGGGACTGATGCTCCGCGGCGCTGCCGTGCAGTTCGCCGAGCAGGCGCCCTGGATGGCGATCTTCCCCGGCCTCGCCATCAGCCTGGCCGTGTTCGCCTTCAACCTGTTCGGCGATTCGCTGCGCGATGCGCTCGATCCACGCCTGCGCACGCAGTAGCTGCCTCGGTGCACGGGTCCGATCGCCGTTTGCTTGACAGGTGCCCGGGAACTCAGGTAAAAGTTTCTCTGGTCTGACCACTACGTCGCCAACCGACATGGGGGGATTTCGATGCCGTATGTGATCGCTGAGCCCTGCATCAACGTCAAGGACAAGGCCTGCGTCGAAGTGTGCCCCGTGGACTGCATCTACGAGGGGCCGGACATGCTGTTCATCCACCCCGACGAGTGCATCGACTGTGGCGCATGCGAGCCCGTCTGCCCGGTGAAGGCGATCTTCGCGGAAGACGAAGTCCCCGACCAGTGGAAGAAGTTCACGGACATGAACAAGCAATTCTTCAAGGACAATCCGGGAGTCCAGCCGGCGAAGAAGTGACCGCGGCCGGCAGCCACGTTGCGCACGAAGGGCCCGTTCGCGGGCCCTTTTGCTTTGCCCATGCGACAGGGCAGGGTGCTCGTCCGGCAGGGCACTTTCGCGCGCAGCGGCTCGGAGAACGTGCGCAAATCGCGGTGACGGAGTGTGGCACGCGCGTTGTACCTGCCGGCTGCCATGCGATTGCCACTGCCGTCCGCCATCGTGTCTACGGCTCCGCCGCCGTTGTCGCCGGGGTATCACGGTGCCGTGTCCGACTTCAAACGGCGGCTCATCGAGGCGACGCTGCATCAGATGCGTGGCAACCGCACGCACACCGCGCGCGTCCTCGGGCTACAACGGACCTATCTGCTCCGCCTCATCCGCGAGCTCGGTGTCGCGGCGCCGCCGCCACCACCGCGACGCCGGAGCGGTGTCGAACCTGCGCTGATGCCCGCTCGTCCTCGCTGATCGCGGGCGGCGCCCGTGCGCCGTCGCGCCGCCCGCTACAATAAGCGTCGATGCAGGACGTCTGGGTCAGTGGCGCCGGAATGACGCGTATCGGCCGACGCGGCGAGCCGTTGGCCGAGCTGATGGCCGAGGCCGCCCTGGCGGCGCTCGCCATGGCCGGCCTCGAGCGCCCGCAGGCCATCGTGGTTGCGGCGATGAATCCCGAGGAATTCGTGGGCGACGGCAATTTCGCCTCCAACGTCGCCAGCCACATGGGGTTCGCCGACGTTCCCACGCTTCGCGTCGAGACGGCCACGTCGTCGGGGGCGGCCGCGTTCTACGCGGGCTTCGCCCAGGTGGCGAGCGGGCTGTGCTCGACCGTGCTCGTGGTCGGTGGCGAGAAGATGACCCACGTCGCCACGCCGCGGGTCTCCGAGCTGATCGGGCGCTCCATCGATCCCTACGAGCGGTCGTACGGCGCCACGATGCCGGCGCTGGCCGCGCTCATCACGCGCGCGCTCATGGCGCGTCACGGGGTCGGCGAGCGTGAGATCGCCGCCGTCGCCGTGAAGAACCACGCCCACGCCGCCCGCAATCCTCTCGCGCACTTCCCGTCGCTGGTGACCATGGACGAGGTGATGGCGAGCCGCATGGTTTCCGACCCGCTCCGGTTGCTGCACTGCTGTCCGATCTCCGACGGCGCCGCCGCGGTCGTGCTCACCAGCACGCGCGGCCCCGTCCGTGTCGCCGGTGTCGGGCAGGGCACCGACACGCTGGCGCTACGTCACCGTCACGAGCTGACGTCGTTTCGAGCTACCCAGACGGCCGCGCGGGCCGCCTTCACGATGGCGGGATTCGGCCCGGCCCGCGTGGACTTCGCCGAGCTACACGACGCGTTCGCGCCGTTCGAGCTGATCGCGCTGGAGGACATCGGCCTGGTGCCGCCGGGCAAGTCCGGCGCGATCACGCTGAACGGCGAGACGGCCCTCGACGGCCGGCTGCCGATCAATCCCTCGGGCGGCCTCAAAGCGCGGGGCCATCCGCTCGCCGCCACCGGACTCGCGCAGATCGTGGAGTGCGTGTGGCAGCTTTCTGGTCGCGCCGAAGGCCGTCAGCTCAGTGCACGGATCGGCCTCGCCCACTCCATCGGCGGCCTGGCCACCAACAACTGGATCACCCTGCTCGAAGCTTCGCGATGACACGCCGCCACCGCCGACACCGCGCAGACTCAATCAATCGGGAAGGCGCACGCAGCCACTATTCAATCAATCGGGAAGGCGTACGCAGCCACCCCGCACCTCGGCCAGCCCACCCACGGCCCGATCCGTTCTCCAACCCTTCGATGCAATGATCGAGCGCATCCCGGCCTCGCGTTGCTCGCGCTGCGGACTGATCGTCGCGCCGCCGGCGACTTACTGTCCGCACCATCCGGCGCGGATGACCCCGACGACGGTGCCCGGGGTCGGCGAGATCGTGTCGTACACCACGCTGCACTCGGCTCCCGAGGGATTCCGCTCGCCGCTCCACATCGCCCTCGTCCAGCTCCAGGGGGGCGCCCGCTTCGTCTGCCACGGCGCGCAGACGCCGCGGGTGCGCATCGGCTCACTCGTCGCCATCGAGGCGGTGGACAACGTCTATTACTTCTCCAGCCTGAACACGCTCGACCGCGCGCGTCTGTTCTGGGGCCGCGCCGGCCGCGCCGGCGATCGCGTCAACGCGATGACCCGCAGCGTGGTGCGCCGGCTCTTCAAGGGAGGCGAAGGTGGCTCGAACTAAGCCGCTCGACGGCGTCCGGGTGCTCGATCTCACACGCGTCCTCGCCGGGCCGTTCTGCACGATGATGCTGGCCGACATGGGCGCCGAGGTCGTCAAGATCGAGGAGCCGGGCAAGGGCGACGACACGCGGAAATGGCCGCCGTTCGTGGCGGGCGAGGCCACGTACTTCATGTCGGTCAACCGCGGCAAGAAGAGCGTCACGCTCAACCTCAAGGCCCGCGAGGGCCTGGACATTCTGCGGAGCCTCGCGCGCAAGAGCGACGTCGTCGTCGAGAACTTCCGCCCCGGCACGATGGAACGGCTCGGCGTGGGCTTCAAGGCGCTGAGCCGCCTCAATCCGCGCCTCGTGTACTGCTCGATCTCGGGCTTCGGCGAGTCGGGGCCCGAAGCGCATCGCGCCGGGTACGACCTCATCGTGCAGGGCGAGGGCGGCATCATGGACATCACCGGCTTTCCCGATGGCCCACCGGTGAAAGTCGGGAACTCGATCGGCGATCTCGTCGCCGGCATGTCCGCCGCTCACGGCATCGTGCTGGCGTTGCTCGCGCGCGTGCGGACCAGGCGCGGCCAGAAGGTCGAGATCGGCATGCTCGACGTCATGGCCTCGCTCCTGACGTACCAGGCGGGGACGTACTTCAACACCGGCGGCAAGCCGAGCCGCCGGGGCAATCAGCATCCGTCGATCGTGCCCTACGAGGTCTTCAAGGCGTCCGACGCCTACCTCACACTCGGCGTCGCCAACAACTCGCTGTGGAAGCAGTGCTGCGCGGCCCTGGAGCGCCCCGACCTCGTGGCCGATCCGCGGTTCGACACCGAGGCCAAACGCGTGGAGCACCGCGCCACGCTGGTCCCGTTACTGAACGAGATCTTCGGCGCGCGCGGGGCCGACGAGTGGCTCAAGCGCCTGGAGGCGGCCGGTGTCCCGGCCGGGCGCATCAAGACGGTCGCCGAGGTGTGCGAGAGCGATCACCTGAAATCGCGCGGAATGGTGGTGCGCCTGCGTCATCCGAAAGCCGGCCACGTCACGGTCATGGGCGTGCCCATCCGACTCCACACGACACCGGGAAAGGCCGCGACGGCGCCACCGCTGCTCGGTCAGCACACGGCGGCCGTCCTCCGTGGCGTGCTCGGTCTCAAGGTGGCCGCCGTCGCCCGCTTGCGCCGCGACGGCGTCGTCTGACGATCAGGGAAACCTCGACGCCCCGCGAGCCGTCGGGGACTTCGACGGCGGGGTGGTCAGGAGCGCCGGGCGCCCACGACGACCAGCACGAGACCCGCGGCGACCGCGACGCCCCCGACGACGGGCGAGACCGGGATCGTCTTCTGTCGTTCCGCTTCCACCTTCAGCGGCCCGATGTCGACGACCTTCTCCTTGGACGTGTAGGTGATGCCCTGCCAGGCCAGGGCCACGACACCGAGGACGATCAACGCGATACCGACGACCACGATTCCCCGCATAGGCCTCCCACGCGGCGCTCTACCTCCAGGCTACACCAGGCCCCGCGCGCGCGCCTTGACGTGTTCGGCCCCCTACCGCATGATGTCGGAATGCGGCGAGCCATCAAGATTTACGACACGACACTGCGCGACGGCACCCAGGGCGAAGGCGTGTCGTTTTCGATGGAAGACAAGGTCCGTCTGGCCGCGCGCTTCGATGCCATCGGCATCCACTACATCGAGGGCGGCTGGCCGGGCTCGAATCCGAAGGACCTCCGCTTCTTCCGCCGCATGCACGACGTCTCGCTGAAGCACGCCAAGCTCTGCGCGTTTTCCATGACCCGTCGCGCCGGTGTCAGCGCCGCCGGCGACGCCAACATGCAGGCCCTGATCGAGGCCGGCGCACCGGTGGCGACGATCGTCGGCAAGTCGTGGGACTTCCACGTGACGCATGCGCTCGAGACGACGCTGCCCGAGAACCTGGCCATGATCGGCGACACCATCGCCTATCTCCGTCCGAAGATGGACGAGGTGATGTACGACGCCGAGCACTTCTTCGACGGCTTCCGGGCCAATCGCGAGTACGCGCTGGCTACGCTGAAGGCCGCGGCCGGCGCGGGGGCGCATTGGGTCGTGCTCTGCGACACCAACGGCGGCACGCTGCCCCACGACCTGGTCGCGATTCTCCAGGTGGTGAAGCGCGAGGTTCCGGCCCGTCTCGGCATCCACGTCCATAACGACGCCGAGTGCGCGGTGGCCAACTCGCTGGCCGCCGTCAGCGAGGGTGTGGAGCAGGTGCAAGGCACGATCAACGGGTTCGGCGAGCGCTGCGGCAACGCCAACCTGGTCTCGATCATTCCGAGCCTCGTGCTGAAGATGGGCGTCGACTGCATCCCGGAGGCGCACCTCCGCGAGCTGCGCGACGTCTCACGCTTCGTCTCGGAGCTGGCCAACCGCAAGCCGTGGACGTCCCAGCCCTACGTGGGCGATTCGGCCTTTGCCCACAAGGGGGGCATGCACGTGTCGGCGGTGCTGAAGCATCCGGAGACCTACGAGCACATCGATCCTCAAGCCGTCGGCAACCACCGGCGTGTGCTCGTGTCCGAGCTCTCGGGCAAGTCCAACATCGTCTGGAAGGCGCGCGAGTATGGGATCGACCTCGACCAGGCCACGCCCGACTCGCGGCGCATCCTGGACGAGCTGAAGTCGCTCGAGGATCAGGGCTTCCAGTTCGAGGGCGCCGAGGCGTCGTTCGAGCTGCTCATGGAGCGCGCGCTCGGCCGCCACCGGCCGTACTTCGAGCTCGACGCCTACCGCGTCATCGTCGAGGAGCAGCACGCCGACGCTCCGGTGGCGGAGGCGACCGTGCGCGTCCGGGTCAAGGGGATCCTCGAGCACACCGCGGCGTCCGGCAACGGTCCCGTCAACGCGCTCGACCACGCGCTTCGCAAGGCGCTCGAGGAGTTCTACCCGAGCCTCAAGACGATGCAGCTGCTGGACTACAAGGTTCGCATCCTCGATGAATCCAAGGGCACCGGCGCCAAGACGCGGGTCCTCGTCACCTCGGGTGACGGTGAGGAGACGTGGGGCACCGTGGGCGTCGCCGACAACATCATCGAGGCCTCGTGGCAGGCGCTGGTGGATTCCGTCGAGTACAAGCTGCGGCGTGACGAGCGCCGCGGCGCCAGCCGCTGACCTTCCGCGTGAACGTCGTGATCGTGGACGACGAAAAACCGATCATGCAGCTTTGCATGAAGGTGCTGGAGCTGCAGGGCCACACGGTGGAGGGTTTCACGCGCGGCGAGGACGCGGTGGCCCGACTGCTCGCCTCGCCGGCCGATCTCCTCGTGGTGGACTACAAGATGCCCGGGCTCAACGGCGTCGAGGTGGTCCGACGCGTTCGCGCCGCTCGCCCCGAGCAACGCGTGGTGATGATCACTGGCCACGGGACCGCCGAGGTCATCGCCGAGGCGACCGAGGTCCGCGTCAATGGCCTGCTCTTCAAGCCCTTCACGCCCAACGAACTGGTCGAAGCCACCGTCGCCGCGCTGAAGCCCTGATCCGCGCGGGCCTCAGATCCCGCGCTCGGTGCGCCAGGCCAGGATCTGCTCGGCGTGCTCGCGGTAGTGATGGGCCGAATTGTTGTCCACGATCTTCCACGTTGTCTTGCCGGGTTGCCAGCGCTCGGGCGGCACGCGATCGGCGGCCAGCATGAACTCCTCGTGCGATTTGTCGAACTCGAGCAGCACGTCGGCCACGCTGGTGTCCTTGGCCGCCGCCGTGACCGCGCGTTCCACTCATCGATGTCGTCGTAACTGACACCCTCGGGGATCGGCTTCTCGCCCCGGGCCAGGCGCTCCAGCGCCGGCGCCATCTCACGGTGCCAGCCCGCCATGTGGGCGACGATGTCCTTGACGCTCCACGTGCCCAGCCAGACCTCCGTCATGTGCTCTTCGTTGAGCCCGCGGAGCGTGTCGTGGAAGGCCTTGTAGTCTCGGGCGGCTTGAGTCAGCAGGTCGTCTTTCGGTGTCACGGGGTCCTCCGGTCGCTCGTCGGGAGGCTCGGGGCGTCGTCACCCGGCGCGCAGGTGCTTCGTGGTCATTCGAAGCAATTCTCTCACGGCTGGTTGCGACGGTCCCGCAGCCAGCGGGCCGGGGGTCGCTGCTCATGGTGAGGCGGACGGGTTCTGTTACTGGGCTTTCACCGTGTCGGGGAGACAGACGTAGTCGAAAACCAGCCGTTTCCCTGTCTTCAGCTTCATCTCGACATAGCCGTCGCGCACTGTAATCCGTGCGTCGATGTCCCGACGCGCTTCGTCACGGGCCTCTTCGGCGGTCAGCGAGGGGCGCTTGGGATCCCACGGCGTACCGTTTTTGACGACGTCGTAGGCCGCGTTCCCCCGGACGCTGAGGTAGCTCTCGCGCTTGGCTTGTGCGTTGGCCGAGACGCTCTCGCGGCAATCGGTCAGCCGCTCGTGTTCTTCGACGACTTGCCATTGTCCGGTTGGGAAAGTGAACGGATCGAGGGTGTGCACCCACAGCACCCACGGTCCAGCGTGGACAGCGTGCGGTGCCGTCACCGCGACAGCGAACATGACGGCCACGATCAGCCGTCGAATCCCATGTGTTGTCTTGAATCGCCCCATTGCTGTGCCCCCGAGGCGATATATTGCAAAAGGCTTACCGCATGCGCAGAGCCGCGGTTTGACGGGCGTTCGCGCACCGGAAGGCGTCGCGACCGTCAGAGATGTAAGTTCTTCCGACCACCCGAGGCGTAAACTTCCAGAGGCGTAAACTTTTCCGACCACGGGAGGTCGCGCGAAACCCGGATTACGGGTGCAGGCGCTTGTAGAACAGTCGGGGCGGGGACGCGAAACAGGCCGATTTCCCAGGCCTGCCGCGTATCCTCGCCCCGCGTTTCGCTTTCACGATGGGACATCCAGGGACAACCGTCTCACGGAGTCCGTAGAGTCGCGCCTCGACGACCGTCGCTCAGCACACGGTCAGCACACGGACGATCGTCACGAGACCGGTCCCGCGGTGTCAGCCCGGGCGGCACTCCAGATCGTCGAGACTTCGATCGTCTCGTCGGGCGTGAGCGGCGGCAAGATCCCGGGAAGCCGACGAGCCCAGCATCGTCTTCCCACCGCCGGGAGGCCCGATGAGCAGAGCGTTCCCGAGCGAGCGGCGTATGCAGTGCCCGCCGCGCAGCCCTCCTGGCCGGCTCGCCACGGCGTCGGCCCATCAGTGGAAAGCCTGACCGACCCAGGGCGCGGGACGTGACTTCGATGGAGGAACGTCGGCCGCCATCCGTTCCTATCGTTGGTCATCGAGACGTCGTGGACGATCATGGGCTCGCGGCTCACGCACCGCGCACACTCCCCTGATCGCTTGGAAGGAAAGGGTGACGGTCCAGAGTGATAAAGACCAGTCCGCCGCCCCGGGGAAGCGCGCGAGCCGAGCAATAAAATCACAGGCCGGCCTCTACCGGGCGATATAGGTTTCTATATCGGCAGATAGATTTATCCGCCGCCGTCGCCCGGCCTAGCCTGATGGCGGATGCGACTCCTACGAGTCACGCTTGTGGGCCCCGGCCTTCCCTTCTGGCTCTGGGCTACTGCCTGGGGCGAGCACTCCCATCGGCAATGCCATCGCGGACCCTTCAACCGAGCGGCGCGTTTGAGCACTTCTGGAGCCAGCCATGACCCGGACCTGCATCCGGAGCAGGACGTCAGCGTGACCCATCCATATTTGGTGCTTTCACTGAACGGAGGGGCATATGTTTAGCTTCTGGCGTAAGAGACGCTGCACGATGGGCAATCAGCGCGGCTTCACGCTCATCGAGCTGATGATCGTCGTCGCGATCATCGGCATCCTGGCTGCCATCGCCGTCCCGCTCTACGCTAGCATGCAGGCGCGGGCGCGGATCGCAAAGGCCCAAGCCGATATTCGCGGACTGGCAACGGCGGTCAGTATCTACGCGGCTCACATGGGATCGCTGCCGAGCGGGCTCGATCTGTTGACGGCGATCGCCACCAGCCCGCAGAACATCACGGCCGGTCCGTTCATGGCCGCGATCCCGACGCCGCCCAGCACCGCGTGGGGTGCTGCGTACGGCTACGCCATCAACGCCGCTCTCGGCATGTTCACCATCGCGGCCGCGGGCGACGGCGTCTCGGTTTCGGCACCGTAGCTTTTCTCGCGTTCCTCTGATTCACGGCGCGGGGGCCTCGGCGCAGGCTCCCGCGTTTCATTGCAGCCAGGCGAGCTTCCGCAAGGATCTGGCGCGGCAACAACCCGCTCAATGGCGATGATCGCGGCGAGGATCATATCGTTCGGCTGGCGGCATCATCGTCACGACGTCGACGGCCCCCGCGGCACCCGGGCCCGCAAGTCCTGCACCTCGCGCTGGGCGGCGGCCAGGCGCCGCTCGAGGTCCTGCTTCTCCTCCTGCAGGCTGAAGACCTCGGCGCGGAGCCGCCGGAGCTCCTTGCGCAGGGCCTCGACGTCATTGACGTCGACGGGCTCGGGCGTGGGGCGACTCGGCGCCGCCGGTGTCCCGCGGCGGATCGTGATTCTCTCATGCGCCGGCCACTGCTTCTCGCGCGCCGTGCCCGGATCGCCGGGCCGCTGAACGCGCGCGCGGACCTCATGGCCCTTCTTGAACGTCACCGGCCGTGAAGCGATCTCCCACTCGTCCCCAGTGTCGGCGTCGGTGAAGCGATCGCCGATGTGGACCTTGTCCGGGAAGATCGACAGCGTCGGCTCCGGACCCGGGCGGCGACGTGAGGGCATCAGTTCATTCCGCCGCCATCACTTCGCACACTCCCAGGTTCCCGTCGTGCCCTGATACTTGGGATAGCGCCGGAGTAGGTCGGCGATCTCCTCGCACGCCGACGCGTGGCCCGGGACCACGCCCCGACGAGCCTGCGATCGGTGCACGGCGACCAGGTAGCGGTGGAACTCCGTGAGCGCCTGCAGCTCGTCGACCTGGCGCACGCGCACCAGGATGTCGACGGCTTGCGCATTGGCCTCCATCTCGGCCTGGGGCCCGCCGCCGCGGTGCTCGAGCACGTAATGGCCGAGCTCGTGCGCGAAGAGGAGCGGCATGGTGGGGCGGTCGAGCAGCTCCGAGCGCACGTAGATCGCCCCGAGCGACCAGCGCGCGCCCTCGTAGGCGCTGTTCGGCAGGGCGTACTCGACGCGCGGCGCGTACCACTTTCCGTACGTCTTCGCGGTGGCGTCGGCGAAGTCCTGCCAGGGCTGGAGCTTGGGATCGGTGGCCCGGGGCGGCGCGAGCGCGGTGCAGCCGGCCAGAACGAGAACGACGATCGCGGTCCTGCGTCCACCTGGGAAGAGCGAAAGCCCCGGCCGGCACCGGAGCGGCGACGACATCAGGAGAACCAACCGACGCACTTGATCTTCTCCCGCTCACGCAGCGCGTCCGTGAGCGTCGCCTTCATCACCGGACGCGTGATCGGGTCCCGGCGCACCTCGAGGATCGAACGGATCAGGCGCTGGATCCAGAGCCAGGGGTGTTGCCATGTGTAATTGATCTGCGCGGGCGGCTCGGCATCGTCCGCGTGGGTCATGGGCTCTGGGACTCTACCGCAACGCGGGCAACAGCCACATCCACGCGACACCCAGCCACATCATCGGCGGGATACGTGCACACTAGTAAGTCAGAAGCTGCGTCCTTCGGCCTCGAGCGCAGTGCGCGCTTGGCGGCGATAGCCTGTACGGTCGCAACGATCACTGCAGCGCCGATGAATGCGATGAAGAACGCAGTCTCGGCGCTGAGAGCACGAGCGGGACACGGGATCAGCATGATGAGCAGTATGGCGACCATAACCACGCTGATGGTCTTCACTTTAGACGAGAGCGTCAACGGGGCGCACCGGAAGCCTGGCAGCGCTGTCGACTCGCGAAGGAAGCCCGATGTATAAGCGACATCCACATCTGGCCCGTACGAGCAAAGTCCCCTGCGGCGACGGGTTCCGGAGAACCCTTAGGATGTCACCGGCTCGTACTGGCTTGTGCCTGTACTCGTCGTGTCCCAGGGGGAAAGGCGCTGCCATGTAATGGTGTTCCGTTCCGGCAACGCGAAAGCTAATCAGGCTGCCGTTGACGGTGTCGACGGTCAGCAATGACCCCACGACTATCGCAAGTGGGCCGGGCGACTCTGACTCACGCATGTTTGAGTCTCGGTGGGAGCCGGACGCGCCGCCATCAATTCATCCACGCCGCGCCTCGGACTTCTTTCACTCCGAGGGCCGAGACGAACCGCATCGAGCATTACTCCCTCTTCGGCGCTTCTCCTTTACTCAATCGCACCAAGAACTTTGCGCGATCGCGCGCCATATCGTCGAACGATTCTCGAAGATGCTCGCGACTGTCGCCCCCGAAGACGCCGTACGCGGCGACACGTCGGTCGGCGATGACCAGTACCGGCTGGCTGGACTGCGCATCCACAAACCTTATCTCCGTCTGGGCCTTCGATCGGCCGGCGCCGAAGCCGACAAAGTACCGGAGCGCTCGCGAGCCGGGGGCCAGGCGCGTGATCTCGCCCTCGAGCACGAGCGTCTTCTCGGCACCCGGTGTGTAGTCGGTTTCGCTGGCGTTGACGACGCGTGTGAAGAGACCGCCCTCGCGGAACCGGCGCACCAGCTCACCCTGGAGGAACAACGGCATTTCGGCCGCGAGCTTCCGATCCTCGGCGTCGTTCAGTTCGGGCTCGGTCACCTTGAACTGGCGGACGACGACGACCGGATAGTCTTTCAACTGGAAGCCCGACGCGATCCCGACGAGCCCGACATCTTTGTCCTCCTCTGTGGGCTTGAGACCGCCGGCCCCGAGTGGCGCGTGGGCCGTCGTCTGCATCGAGCCGCAGCCGCCTACGGCGAGCGAGAGTATCGCGATCAGGGGAACGACGAACGCCTTCACTGTCTGCATGGACCCTTCCCCTCAGTTGAACCAGCCCGCGTCAGCACAACGCCCGGCTGACGCCGATCTGCCGCTCGTAAGTACCCGCCAGAATTAGCGCCCGATTTACGGCTGCAGGCGCTTGTAGAACAGCAGCTCGCGATAGCCCTGGGGAAGGTTGTCGATGTGGCCCGACGGGGCAAAGCCGAGGGCGGAGAGCATGCGGATGGCCACGGCGTTCGTCTCCTCGACCGAGGCGTAGAGGCGCGGGCTCGGCGACATCTGCTCCACCGCCTTGACCAGCGCCCGCGCGACGCCGCGCCGGCGGTAGCGCTCGGTCACGCAGACCAGTGACACCATCGTGCACTGGAACCAGTCGGTACGGTACGCCACCACGCCGACCACCTCGTCGCCCTCGTTGACGACCAGCAGGTGGTGGCGCTCGACGTGCGAGCGGATCATCGGGCCCGCCCGTTGAGGGCCCAGGACCGTCGTCGCCACGTCCATCACGGCATTGAGATCCGACGACAGCGCGTGGCGAATTTCCATGCGCTCAGTGTATCAACACCGGATACGGCCGACCGTGACGGCCGCGGTTCAGTAGGTGCCGGGACGGATCTGCTTGTAGAGCTCCTTCAGCTTGTCGGCCGAGAATTCCCGTGACTGGCACACCTCGATGATCTTCCGCTCGTCGGCCTCGACGCGCCGCACGGCGTCCGCGACCTTCGGCACGAGATCGGGCGGGATGGTCACGGCGCCGTGCTGATCACAGTGGATCAGGTCGCCCGGCTTCACCCAGAGGCCCCCGAGCTTCACGGGCAGCCCGAAATCGACCATGTGGACGTAGGCGTGCGAGACCGAGACGTGGGCCGCGGCGAACTGGAATCCGAGGGCCCGCACTTCGTCGAGGTCACGCACCGAGCCGTCGGTGATGGTGCCGACGGCGCCGAGCGCCTTGTGGATGTTGGCCTGGACCTCGCCCCACTGGGCGCCCTGGCCGCGCGGCTCGTCGAGGTCGTGGACGACGATCACCCGCGGGGCCGGGATCGAGAGCACGTAGTCCCACCACCCGAACGTGCTCGAGCGATGGCCCTCGAGCGGCTGCGGCTCGGCCCGGATGACCGCGGTGACGGCGTGGCCGACCAGAGGCCCCAATTCCGGGAAGAGACAGCGGATCTCGGACGATATGAAGCCCTGGTTGCGAGGCCGCACGTTGAACGTCTCGATGGCGTTGGCGATGCTCGGACTCGAGATCTTCCGGAGCGCGTCGATCACGTCGACCTCCTGGTGATGGCGTCCGGAGACGCCCGTTGGGTTCGAGGAGTCAGGACGAGGACGAGCCGGGGTCGCGGACGACCCGGCTCATCTCAGACGGCGTCACGGCGCTGCTGGATGAGCAGCCGGCGCAGCATCTGGACGGCCTCCGCCACCGACTCGAGGTTGGGGTTGACGGCCAGCGCGCGCTCGAAATAGGTCAGGGCGCGCGCCGGCTCGTTCAGCTCCATGTAGATCATGCCGTAGCCGCTCAACGCGCCGAAGTGGTAGGGATTGCGCTTCATGACCTCGTCGCAGTCGGCCAGCGACTTGGCGTACTCACCGAGCACGTAATAGACGGTGGCGCGCTTGTTCCAGCCCTCGGCGAACTCGGGCTTGCGGCGGATGATCTCGCTGAAGGTCTGGACGGCGGCGGCGCCTTGCTGGTCGTTCATCTGCTCGACGCCGACGGCGAAGAGTCGATCGATGTCACGGTCGCCGGAGCGGCTCCACACCTCCCACAACGCGCGCTCGGTGAGTCGCCGCACGAGGGGGTCGGAGTCACGCAGGGCCGCGGCCAACTTCGGCACGTCGTCGAACGTGCCCATCGCGCCTAGCGCGGTGACGGCCTGGCGACGTGCCTCGGGGTCCCCCTGACCGAGGGCCTGCAACGCAGCATCCCGTGACATCTGCGCCGACGCCGAGGTTGCGATGAGCAGGACGAGCAGGAGCGCGACGCCTCTGCGCGGCTTCACGGCAGGTACGCCTCGTTCACGTGCGTGGCGGCCAGCCCGGGCTGACGTCCACCGCCCGGGATGATGATGCGCCCGTCGACGACGGCGGCGCCGATGCCGTGGCGCGGCGTCGGCATCGGCGTCTTCGAGATCCAGCGATTCGTGACGGCCTCGTACATCTCGGTGGCGCTGAAGATGCGCAAGGGCGCCTCGCCCCCGAAGACCAGGATGCGGTCGGGTAGCGCGGCGGCGGCGAGGCCCCCGCGCGCCGACGGCAGCGGCGGCGCCACCCGCCAGCTATCGGTGGCGGGATCGTAGACCTCCACGTTGGCGAACTGCGTGCCGATGAACGATTCGCGTCCGCCCAGGACCCAGATCTGGCCGCGGAACGCCACCGCGGCGAGATGATCGCGGGCTGTCGGCAACGGGTTGGCGGACGACCAGCGGTTGGCCACCGCATCGTAGATTTCGTGGGCGTTCGTGACGCCATCGCTGGTGCCGCCCAGCGCGTGGATGCGATTGCCGACCCCGGCCGCGGCCAGGCCACCGCGCGGCGTCGGCATCGGCGCGCGCGTGGCCCAGGCGTCCCGCGCGGGATCGTACTCGTAGACGGTCGAGCTGGTCGCCCAGCGCAGGCGACCGCCGGTGTAGCCGCCGATGACGTAGAGTCGGCCGGCGGCCACGGCGGCCGCCGCGTGATGGGTCGCGACGGGAAGCGGGGCCCGCGATTGCCACTCGTTCGCCGCCGGATCGTAGACGTCGACGCTGGCCACCGGCTCACCGCTGTCATTGAAGCCGCCGATCGCGAACACACGGCCCTCGAGCGCCGCCACCGCGATTTCCTGACGCGGCGCGGGCAATGGAGCCAGCGCCGTCCATGTGCCCGACATGCTCTGATCCACCGGGGCGGGCGAGTCGGTCCTGAAGCCGATGCAGCCTGACAGCAGCAACGCGACGAGCGCGAACCGGAGCGTTCTCATCGGCGCTGGAGCAGCTCGAGCAGCGAGGCCTCGTCGAGGATCGTCACGCCGAGCCGGCGAGCATCGTCCGCCTTGCTCCCGGCCGCCTCGCCGACCACGACGTAGCTGGTCTTCTTCGACACCGAGCTCGTGACGCGGCCGCCCAGGCGCTCGATTCGCTCGCGCGCGGCGTCTCGGGTGAGCGACGGGAGCGTGCCGGTGAGCACGAACGTCTGACCGGCCAGCGGCCGTGGCGCGTCAGCCTGGAAACCCGGCTGCGACATCGCGACGCCGGCAACGCCCAGCCGCCGGATCACCTCGGCGTTGCTCTCGTCGTCGAAGAACTTCCGCACGGACTCGGCGATCTCCTCACCGATGCCGCGAATCTCGGTCAGCTCGGCCACGGATGCCTCCTGGACTCTCGACATGCTCCCGAAGTGGCTCGCCAGGACTCCGGCGACCCGCTCGCCCACCATGCGAATGCCGAGCGCATTCAAGAGCGGGGCGAGGCCCCGGGTCTTGGAGCCCTCGATCGCCGTGACGAGATTATGCGCCGATTTCTCGGCCAGGCGCTCGAGCTCCACGAGATCACCGACGGTGAGCCGGTAGAGGTCGGCGAAGCTTCCCACCAGCCGGCGCTCGACGAGCTGCTCGATGACCGCCTCGCCCAGATGCTCGATGTCCATCGCCCGCCGCGACCCGAAGTGCCGGAGCCGTTCCTTCAGCTGAGCCGGACACGCGCTATTCGGGCACCGCCAGTACGCCTCGCCGGGGATCCGGATCACCTCGTGCTTGCACGACGGGCATTCGCGGGGGAACTCGAACGCCTTGCTGTCGGGCGGGCGCTTGCCCGCGATGACCTGGACGACGTAGGGGATGACGTCGCCGGCGCGCTCGATCAGCACCGTATCGCCGACCCGGATGTCCTTGCGCCGGATCTCGTCCTCGTTGTGGAGGCTGACGTTGCGGATGGTGACGCCGGCCAGCTCCACCGGCTCCAGCTTGGCCACCGGCGTCAGCGTCCCCGTTTTGCCCACGTGGACGTCGATCGATTGCACGACCGTCGTCGCCTGACGCGCGGCGAACTTGAAGGCCAGGGCCCAGCGGGGATGATGCGTGGTCGAGCCGAGCCGCCATTGCTGCTCCAGCGAGTCGACCTTGATGACGGCGCCGTCGGCGTCGTAGCCGAGCCCGTCGCGCTCGGCTTCCAGCCGCTCACAGTACGTGACGACGGCGTCGAGCGTGGGGCACGGCTCCGTCCGGGGATTGACCTTGAAGCCGCCCGCGCGCAGCGCCTCCAGCGTCTCTGCGTACGTCGTGAAGCCGAGCTCGCGGGCTTCGCTCACGTGGTAGAGGAAGATGTCGAGCGGCCGGCGGGCCGTCGTGGCCGGGTCCTTCTGGCGCACGGCGCCTGCCGCCGCGTTGCGGGGGTTGGCGAACGTCGTCTCGCCGGCGTCTTCGAGACTCCGGTTGAGCTTCTCGAACTCGGCGCGCGGCATGAAGACCTCGCCGCGGACTTCGACCTCACCGATCGTGGCCAGACGGCCGCGCAACGTCATCGGCAGGCTTCGGATCGTCCGGAGGTTCTGGGTGATCTCCTCGCCGACGCGGCCGTCCCCGCGGGTGGCGCCCCGCACGAAGCGGCCGTCCTGGTAGAGCAGGGCGACACCCAGGCCGTCGATCTTCGGCTCGCACACATAGCGGAAGCCCGTCCCGGGCAGCGCCCGGTTCAGGCGTGCCTCGAACTCGCGAAGGTCGTCGGGCGTCGTCGCGTTGTCGAGCGAGAGCATCGCCACTTTGTGCTCGACAGGCCGGAACGTGTCCACCGGCTGGCCGGCGACGCGCTGGGTGGGGCTGTCAGGGGTGATGAGCTCGGGGAACGCCGCCTCGAGGTCGGAGAGCTCGCACCGGAGCGCGTCGTACTCGCTGTCCGCGACTTCCGGCCGCGCCTCGACGTAGTAGGCGTAATCGTGGTGGCGGATCGCCTCGCGCAGCTCCGCCAGACGCCCGGCGGCGTCCGCCCGATCCATGGCGGGAGGATAACACGTCAGGTGGGCCCCAGACGATAGGTGTCCCGAGTATTCATATTTAAGCTTGACAGGTATTAAATATTAAGAGTACCTCAGCTCCGCTTTGCGACACTAACGGTGCGGAGGTGCCCATGGCATCACGAGGCTGGTCGAGCGTTCTGGTGGTGTTCCTCGTCATGACGCAGGCGGTGTCCTGGCCCGGTCGGGCCTGGGCGGCGTCGGCCGAGGAGATCGAGCAAAAGCTGAAGGCGCTGCAAGAGCAGGTGAACGATCTCAAGAAACAACTGGAGCAGAGCAACAAGACCCAGGCCCCGGTGACTCAGGCCCCCCGCCGCTCCCGGCCGCGGTTCAGCCGGTGGCGCAGGTCACCACCGTCCCGGCCGCCCCGCCGCTGGTGTCGCGCCCGTCCTGGCTCAGCGACTTCAAGCTCGGGGGCTACGGCTCGACGCGGTTCGAGGCCAACGACCTCAACAAGTTCAGCGACACGTTCACGTTCCGCCGCTTCGTGCTCACCGGGGACGCGACCATCGCCGAGCGCCTGCGCAGCGTCGTCGAGATCGAGTTCGAGCGCTTGACCGAGCTGGAGGTCGAGCGACGCCAGCCCGTCGAAGGGGGCCAGCGCGGCTTCTCGCAGTCGATCGAGGGCAGCGACAAGTCCGAGGTCTCGCTCGAGCAGGCCTGGATGCAGTTCGCCCTGGCCGACTGGCTGCGCTTCCGGGCCGGCATGATGCTGGTGCCGCTCGGCCGCTTCAACATCAACCACGATGACAACCGCTGGGATCTGCCTCGCCGCTCGCTCGTCGACCGCGGCGTGCCCGTGCTCCCCGTCAAGTCCGCCTGGTCGGAGGTCGGGATGGGCTTCCAGGGCGACATTCCTACCCAGCGCTTCGGGAAGTTCAGCTATCAGGTGTACGTCATGAACGGCGTCACCCTGGACTCCTCGCTGGAGACGGTCGCCCGCGCAAGCGGGGAGCTGGAGACGGAGGTCGAGATCCAGCCACGGCGAGGCACCGCAAACCTCGACGTCAAGCGTGACAAGGCTGGAGCCTTCCGGCTGGCCTGGAGTCCCACCCTCGAGACCGAGATCGCCACCTCCGTGTACTACGGGCGCTACACGCCGGACTTCCTGCCTTCGGAGGCGCTCTGGGGCGTCGGTGTCGATGGCAAGGCGACCTTCGGGCCGTTCGAGGTGGAGGGCGAGTACATCGTGACGAAGTACAACGGGATCACACGGGTCGCCCGAGGATTTGCCAACGCCGTCCTCGAGCGCCAGCTCGAGGCCGGCACGGCGCCCCTGAACACGGTGGTCGACTTCGAGCTGGCCGGTCTGGCCTCGACCAAGCAGGGGTACTGGCTGGACCTCCGGTACCGCTTCTTTCCCGACGTTCTGCGGAACTCGATCTTTGGCTGGAAGTTCGAGAACCCTCAGTTCATAGTTACGACCCGGATGGAACAGGTCTGGTTGGACGGGCTCGTTCAACAAGCGGACTTCACCGGCGGCGAGCTCACGAAGCTCACCCAGGAGAATCGCTTCGTGGACCGCGCCACGCTCGGCCTGGCCTATCGCCCGGTGCCGCTCGTCGTCTTCCAGCTCGCGTTCGAGCGCACGTGGACCAACAAGAACAAGAGCCTGGCTGCCGTCACGAACTTCCTGCCCGCCCAGCGCACCGAGGACACCGCGAACGCGTTCCTGTTCGGCGTGGCCTTCGGCTTCTAGCATGATCTCTCGGCGTCGGTTCCTGGGCGGCGCGGCGGGGGCCTGGCTGGTGCTCGGACCGGGCGGCCTCGCGGCGCAGGAAGGGGTCTTTCTGAAGCCCGAGGAGGCGCCTCGGCACCTGTTTCCCGAGGCGACGTCGGTCACCGAGCGGACCGAAGTCGCCACACCGGTCATGCAGCACAAGATTCGCGATCTTCTCGGACGTCCCCCGAGCCTGTGGGAGCCGGAGTACCGCATCTTCACGGTCACGTGTGATCAAGCGGTCACCGGCTACGTCGTGGTCGTCGAGGAGATCGGCAAACATCGACCGATCACGTTTGCCGTCGGCATCACGCCAGCGGGAGCGGTGCACGATCTCGCCGTGCTTGCCTACCGCGAGGCCTACGGGGGTGAAGTCCGGGAGCGCCGCTTTCTGAAGCAGTATGCGCGCAAGACGCTCGCCGATCCGCTCGTGCCGTACCGGGACGTTCGTAACATCTCGGGAGCGACGTTGTCGGTGGAGGCCACCGGGCGCGCGGCCCGGAAGGCGATCGCCGTGCTGAAGGTCGCGGGCACCCTCGCGTGACCGCCGCGTCCACTCGGACGTACGTTCGGCCGCGGATGGGGACGCTGCTCGCCGCCACCCTGCCGGTCGGCGAGTCCGACGTGCACGCGCGTCACGTCGCGACGATTTTCGAGACCGCGGGCGTCTGTGAAGACGTCATGAGCCGGCATCGACCCGATGCCGGCGTCAGCCGGTTGAACGCGCGGGCCGGCGATCCGGAAGGCATCGTCTCTGCCGAGCTGGCCAGGGTTCTCGCGCTCGCGCGGAGGCTCTCGATCGCGACCGACGGCGCCTTCGATCCGACGATCACGCCGGTGTTCGAGGCGTGGCGTCGAGCGTCGGCGCGGGGACGAATGCCGAGCGCGCGACGGCTCCGCGCGACGCTTGGTCTGGTCGGCTGCCGGAGGATCACCATCGCCGGTGCGCGCGTGAGCCTCGAACGCGCGGGCATGGCCGTCGACCTCGGGGGGCTCGGAAAAGGTCTCGCGCTCGATCGCATCGCGGCTCGACTGCGACGCGAGCGGTGCGGGTCGGCCATGCTGAACTTCGGGGAGTCGAGCCTGCTCGCCATCGGCCGCCCTCCGGGCGGCCGGTGGACGGTCGTGCTTCGTCACCCGGCCCGCGGTGTCGTCGGTGAATTCCCGCTCGAGGGCCGGGCCTGCTCGACGTCGGCCACGTTCGGCCAAACGCTCAAGGCGGGATCGCGACGCGTCGGCCACGTCCTCGATCCACGAACGGGGCGCCCGGTGCGCGTGATGGCTCAGGTCACCGTCCTCGCCCGCTCGGCGGCGGTCGCAGAGGCGGCGTCCACGGCGCTCCTCGTTCTCGGGCGCTCCTCGGTCGCCACGCTGGCGGCGCGTCTGAACTTCGACGCCTGCTGGGTCGACCGTGCCGGCGTCTTCACGACGCCGCGGTTCCCGTTGCGTCAGTCCGACTGACCGGCCGATGCGAGAGTTCGGAAAGGGAGGATTCTCACTCAAGCGTGCGCCACGGCGCCTGCGCCTCGTCTACGGCGGCTTCCTGGTGCTGACTGCCATCGGATTCGCGACGCAGTTCGGGTTCGAGATCGGACGGATCGGCGTGACGCCGGCGGCGATCGCCACGTTCTATCGCGGGAGCGAGAGCGGCGACGTCATGGTCTTTCCGAAGACGGCCGCGCAACTCCTCGAGGTCACCCACGCCCACGCGTTCGTGATGGCCGTCGTCTTTCTGATCCTCGCGCATCTCTTCGTGTCGACGTCGGCGCCGGAGACGCTCAAGATGGTCGTGCTGACGGTGGCGTTCGTCGGCACCGTCGGTGATCTCATGTCGCCCTGGCTGGTGCGCTACGGGGCGGCCTCGTGCGCCTGGATCGCGCTCGGCTCGTGGATCGCCCAGGGCGCCGGCAATCTGGTGCTGCTCGGGGTCAGCGGTTGGGAGTGCCTCCGAGGCCAGGAGAACGGCTCGTGATGACCGACGGGTAGCGGCACGCTATACTCGCTCCACATGGCGAAGACGACCACGCGAGCGAACACCGCCCCCAACAACTCGACGACGGCCTCGGTCCAGGATTACCTGGCCGCCATCTACGATCTGGCCTCCAGCGGTAAGCCCGTGATCGGCGCGCGCCTCGCCAAGCACATGGGAATCTCGGCGCCGGCGGTGACGGAATCGATCCAGCGCCTGTCGCGTGGGGGCTACGTCAAGGTCGGCCCCGGCAAAGCGCTCATCCTCACGCCGAAGGGGCGCGAGATCGCCGAGGTCATGGCCCGACGCCACCGACTGCTCGAGCGCTGGCTCACGGATTCGCTCGGGCTGAACTGGACGGACGCGCACGAAGAAGCGCATCGCCTCGAGCACGCGCTGTCCCCGCGAGTCGAGGAGCGGCTGGCCGAGATGCTCGGCATGCCCAGCACGTGCCCGCACGGCAATCCCATTCCCGGCATGGCCAAGCCGCGCAAGGTGGAGCCGTTTCCGCTCGCCCAGGCGAAGGAGGGCGTCACCGTCGTGGTGGAGCGCATCACCGAGGAAGCCGAGGCCGACAAGAAGCTTCTCGAGCACCTCTGGCGCAACGACGTGCGGCCCGGGCGACGGCTCACGATCGTCGAGGTGGCGCCGTGGGCCGGCACCATCACCGCCGCCAGCAACGGCCAGCGCATCGCACTTGGCCTGCCCGCCGCCGCAAAGATCTGGGTGTATATCGAGTGAAGGCAGTCGTCCTCGCCCTCCTCTTCATCGCGTTCTTCTACGGGTTCTACTGCGGTGTGATGGCGATCTGGTCCTACTTCGCGATGGCGAGCATCGTCGATGACGCCGTGACGGAGCGCGGCCGGGCGGCCGCGGCCCCCGTTCGCGACTACATCATCAAGAGCGCGGCCGAGTCGGGCGTGCGAATCCAGGACCGCAATGTCGTGGTCACGACGGACGAGCGCCAGCTCAACATCAATCTCCGGTGGACCTTTCCGGTGGTGACCTACAAGGGCGAGGACATCGTCGAGATCCCGCTTTCGATGGAGCGGGCGTTCGGTCGCTGACCGCTACTTCTTCTTCGCCTTCACCTCGGCCTTCGCCTGCGCGAGCACCTTCTCCACTTTCTCTCGATCCTCGGCGGCGGGAGAGAGCGTCAGAAACGTCTCCCACGCCTTGATTGCGCCGGGCAGGTCCTCCTTCGCGTAGAGCACCTGGCCCCGGTACATGAGCGCCGGCCCGTAATTGGCGTCGATGGACAGCGCGCGGTCGAACGCCTGCAGCGCGCTGTCGGGGTGGCCACCGATGGCGATGATCACGCCCAGATGCGTGATGGCGTCGACGTTCTTCGGCTGGCGCTTCAGGATGGCCTGGTAGGCGGCGATCGCCTCGTTGTAGCGCCCTTCGTTGAGGCTGGCGCGCGCGGCCTGCAGCATACCCTGGAGCATCTCGGGGGTGATTGGACGGGGCGCGGCCGCTCCTGGAGCGGCGCCCGAGCCGCCGGGGCCGGCGGCTGGCGCGGGATCCATGCTCGCGAGAGGCCGCGAGCCCGGCGCCGGCATCGATGCGCTCGGGTCGGGCGTCGTATTACGGGCGAGCCCGGAGCCAATGGCGATGCCGAAGGCGAGGAGCGCGATGGCGCTGGCCGTGAGCACGGCAGGATGACGCCAGCCGCGGCCCCGCGACGGTTTCTCCACGCGCGCCGATCGAGCTTCCCGCTCGGGTCGCGCACCCAGGCGGTCGAGCCCGGTGAGAATCTCGGAGGCCTCCGCTTCGTAACGGGCCTGGAGCTCGGCGTAGTCGTCGTGGCCGATGTGGCCGGCCTCGTGCTCGAACTCGAGTTCCCGGAGCACGGTCAGGATCTGACGCTTACGCTCGGTCAGTTGCTCCCGCGGGTCAGGGGGAACGGCCAGGAACGAGCGCCCGCCGCTCGGGCGTATCAGCGGCCACACCGTGAACAGCAGGGCGGGAAGGCCGATGGCGAGGGCGACGCCGACGACCGTCACGCTTCGCGCTCCATCTCACGGCGAATGCGCTCTCGCATCGCGTCCGTCGGTGGCGCTGCGGCCGCAGCCGAAGGCCGCCGTCGCGTCCAGCGCGTGACGAGGATGCCGACGATGGCCAGCCCCACCGCGACCGCGATCCCGGGCATGAGCCAGACGATGAGATTGAAGCCCTGGCGGCGGGGTGCCAGCAGAATCCACTCGCCGTACTTGTCCACGAAGTACTGGACGACCTGGTCCGGGCGCTCACCGGTGGCGAGGCGCTCCCGGATCACGGCACGCATCTGGGAGGCCATCTCCGAGGGCGAGTCGGCGACCGAGAGGTTCTGGCAGACCACGCAGCGGAGCTGAGCGGCGATCTCGTGCACGGCCTGTTCCCCGACGTGGGTGGCCGGCTGCTGAGCCAGAGCGGTCGCGGATGCGAGCAGGAGGAGGACGGCGACTCCAGGCAGGCCACGAACCATCGAAACTAAGGTATCACGCGACGTCGTTTCTGCGTGCCTTCAGGGCTGTTCTGCGCGGCTCCTGGGGCGTTTGCATCAGTGAGACCTGGGAGACCGGTGAGGGCGCCGGAAGACTGGACGATCAGGATTCGCGGTCGTCGGACGGCGCGCCGTGGGTCAGCCAGTCGCTGAACGTGGCGACGGTGCTCGCCATCCGCCATTCCTCGAAGATTTGAAGGGCCATGGCTCGTACGCCACCTTCGGACTCGGCTTCGCCGCACCGCTCGAGCAGCCAGCCCTCGAAATCGTCGGGCTCCGGGTCGTCCTGGACGGCGCACTCGAGCCGGCAACCGGGGGCAGGCGGCCGCGTGAAGCCGCGCTCGAGCGCCGCGACGTCGAGCTCGAGCGTCTCGAGGTCGCGCACTGTCACGTCGAGGGGCTCGCTCGGTTTCAGTGCGGTGAGGGACCGGCAGACTACCGCGACGCGGGGGAGCTCTCGGAGGCTGCCGCGGCGCCTTCGGAAGAAAGCCGCTCGACGTGCTGCTTGAAGACCTGCTCGCTGAGCGAGCCGACGTGCTTGGCGCGGATACGGCCCTGCTTGTCGATGAAGAAGGTCTCGGGCACGCCGTAGATGCCGTAATCGATACTGACTTTTCCGGACGGATCGGGAGCGTTCGGGAAACTCAGCTGGAAGTCCCGCACGAACTTGAGCGCCTTGTCATCGGTGTCCTGGATGTCCACGCCGAGGACGACGACGCTGCGGTCGCGCCACGCCTGCCAGCCGCGCTCGAGCACCGGCGCCTCTTCGTAGCAGGACGGATAGCACCACGAGGCCCAGAAGTTGAGGACGACCACCTTGCCGCGCAAGCTTTCGAGCGAGACCGGCTGCCCGGCGAACGTCTTCAGCGCGAACGCCGGCGCCGGGCGGCCGACCAGCGGCGACGGCACCTCGCGCGGATTGAGACGGAAGCCGTAGGCGAGCAGCGCCAGCACGGGGATGGCGGCCAGCGGGATCAGCCAGCGGAGCGCCCGGCTCACGCCGCCTTCCGTCGCTCGGGCATCACGGACAGCACGGTGCCCAGAGTGAGGATCAACCCGCCGATCCAGATCACCGTGACGAGGCGATTGACCTGGATCTTCACCGTCGCCTGGCGGCCGTCTCGCGTGAAGTCACCGAGCACCAGATAAAGATCTTCCTTGAGGCCGATCCAGTAGTCGACGCCGGCGATGGGACTGCTCTCCTGCGGGTAGTACTTCTTGGAGGGCTGCATGACGGCGGGCTGCCGACCGTTGGCGACGGTGAACGTGCCGACGACCCTGGCGTGGTTCGATTCCTCTGCGGCCTCCAGACGATCGAAGCGGACGTTGTACCCGCCGAGACTCGCGGACTCGCCCACCTTCAATGTCGTCTCCGTCTGCACCGACCATGCCTGGGAGCCCGTCACCCCGACCGCGATGACGAGGATACCCAGGTGGACGACGAAACCTCCGTAGCGCCGGTTGTGACGGGCGAGCAGACCAGTCATCGCGGGGAGGATCGATTCACCCATACGCAGGCGAGCCCGCGTCGCCCGCCAGAAGTCGAGTCCGATGGTGGCGGCGACGAAGACCGTGAGCGCGAGCGAGAGGACGGCGAGCGCCGAGCGCACGCCGAGCGCATAGAAGACGGCGGCGCCGACGATCCCGACGACGATCGGGCCCACGAAGTTGCGGCGCAGGTTGTCGAGCGACGCGCGCCGCCACGCGATGAGCGGCCCCACGCCCATCAGGAAGATCAGCCCGAGGAAAAGGGGAATGTTGACGGAATTGAAGAACGGCGCCCCCACGCTGACCTTGACCCCGCGAACGGCCTCGGAGAGGAGCGGGAACACGGTGCCGAAGAAGACGGTGAAGGCCGCGGCCACCAGCATGACGTTGTTCAGGAGGAACGCCGACTCCCGTGACACCACCGAGTCGAGCTCGCCCTGGGCCTTGAGCGCGTCCCAGCGCCACGCGAGCAGCCCGAGCGCGACGAGCACGACGAGCGCCAGGAAGCTGAGGAACATGATGCCGATCGAGCCCTGGGTGAACGCGTGCACGGACGCGATGACACCGGAGCGCGTGAGGAACGTGCCGAAGAGGGTCAGGCTGAAGGTGAGAATCACCAGGCTGATGTTCCAGAGCTTCAGCATTCTCCGCCGCTCCTGGATCATCACCGAGTGCAAGAAGGCCGTGCCGGTGAGCCAGGGCATGAACGCGGCGTTCTCGACGGGGTCCCACGCCCAGTACCCGCCCCAGCCGAGGACGTGGTAGCTCCACCAGCCTCCGATGAGCAGGCCGAGCGAGAGGAAGTACCAGGCCGTGATCGTCCATCGCCGCGTGAGCGCGATCCACGTGTCACTCAGACGACCGGTGACGAGCGCGGCCACGGCGAAGGCGAACGGCACGGTGAACCCGGTGAAGCCGAGGTAGAGCGCGATCGGGTGCGTGATCATCCCCGTGTCTTCGAGCAGCGGGTTGAGGCCGCGGCCGTTGGCGGGGACCGGATTGAGGCGCGAGAACGGCGGCGCCGCCACCGTCATGATCGTGATGAAGAAGGCCATGATGGCGAGCATCACGGTCAGCGCCCACGGATAGAGCTCACGCGCCCGCTCGCGATGGCGGAGGATCACGATCATCGTGTAGAGCGACAGCATCCAGCCCCACAGGATGATCGAGCCCTCCAGCGCTCCCCACACGCCCGTGATGCGATACCAGAACGGCGTGCCCAGGTTGGTATTGGACGCGACGTAGCGGACGGAGAAATCGAAGGTGAGGAACGCGTAGACGAGGAGCGCGAAGCTGCACGTGATCAGCGCGAAGACGCCCAGGGCGGCGTGTTGCGCGGACTCCACGAGGGCCGGCCGGCCCGTGCGACCACCCGCGGCGGAAAGGATGGCGCCGGCCAGCGCGAGGCCCAGTGCCACGAGCAGCATGCCCTGGCCAAGCTCGGGGATCATTTGGTTGCCTTCTGGAGCGTCTTGATCAGCTCCTTGTAGCCCGCTTCGTTCTTGTCGTGCGGGGCCTGGTACTCCTCGGAGTGCTTGGCGAGGATCTGCGTCGCCTTCACGTAGCCGTCGCTCGTCAAGGTCCCCTCCACGACGGCGCCGCGGCCTTCACCGAAGAGGTCGGGCGCCGTGCCCTTGTGACGGACGGGGATGCTGGCCTGGCCATCGGTGAGAGTGAAGGCCAGGTCGAGCGTCCGTGCATCCCATCGGAGCGAGCCGCGCGCCACCAGGCCGCCGAGGCGATAAGCCTTGCCGGTCACCGGCGAAGCTCGCAGCTCGGACGGCGTGACGAAGTACACCGCGGACTGGGTGACGCCCGCGTAGATCATGTAGCCAAGGGCGGCCAGGATGACGAGGCCACCGCCGATGAACTTGGGCTTCATGGTAACGGGCGCCGCGTGCTCGGTTCCGATCGCAGGTGGCCTGTCCCGGGTACGCGGGGTTCCGTTCCTTTCACGGATTGATTGACTGACATGCTCTGCGTGCTTTTCACTGGCCGATCCATTCGATCGTGGACCTCGAGCTCGCGTTCCTTCTTCACCAGGTGGCGCCAGTATGCGCCAAGCACGACGGCGGCCAGGAGGTAGGCGGCGATCACGAAGCTCCAGTTGTCGGGCATCACGCCAACGCCTCCTCTTCGCGCCTCAGCAGCGCCACGCGCTTCGTGACGAGGAAGACATACACGAGCGCGAGCGCGGCCAGGTTGACGAGCAATGTCGCGGCAAAGACCCCCGGCATCGTGCTCGGCCCGGGCTTGAGCATCGTTGGCGGCTGGTGGAGCGTGCGCCACCAGTACACCGAGAAGTGGACGAGCGGGACGTCGAGTGCCGCCACGATCCCCACCACGGCCGAGTAGCGGGCCGCGCGCTCACGGTCGTCGACCATCCCGCGCACGAGCAGGTAGCCGAGGTACATCACGAAGAGCACGGCGACGCTGGTGAGCCGCGCGTCCCACGTCCACCACGTGCCCCAGGTGGGCTTCCCCCAGATCGCGCCGGACGCGATGGTGATGCCGGTGAAGAGCACGCCGACCTCGGCCGAGGCGTGGCCGATGCGGTCGGCCGACTCGCGCCGGGTCGTCAGGTAGACGATCGATGCGAGGAGGACGACGGCGAACGCGAGGTACGCCACCAGCACGCTCGGCACGTGCACGTACATGATGCGCTGCACGTTGCCCTGGGCCGCGTCCCGGGGAGCGACGAGGAAGCCCATGACGAGGCCGGCCACGAGGGCGAGCACCACCAGCCATCCCAGCGTGCGAGTCATCGGTTCACCCCTCGAGGATCGCGTCGAACGTGAGCACGCCGACGGCGACGTACACGGCGTCGGCGGCGGCCAGGAGCTTCAGCCAGTGGGTGACGCCGCCCAGGCCCTCGCCGGCCAGCACCGCCTCGGTCGCCTTCACGGATCCGAGGAGCACCGGCACGAGGACAGGGAGCAGCAGCACGGGAAACAGCAGCTCGCGCGCCCGCACCTGGGCCGTCATGGCCGCGAAGAGCGTGCCGACGGCGGCGAAGCCGACCGTGCCGAGCACGACGACGCCGCCCAGTGCCGGGAGGTGTCTTCCGACGTCGAGATTGAAAAAGACGCCGAACAGCACGAGCATGATCGCTTCGACGAGCAGCATCAGCAGCAGGTTGCCCGCGAGCTTGCCGAGGTAGATGGCCGACTTGTCGCCGGGCGAGAGGAGCAGGCCCTCCCAGCAGTCGTGGTCGCGCTCGGTGAGAAACGCGCGTCCCAGGCCCACGAGCCCGCTCAGGACGAAACCGAGCCAGAGGAGCCCGGGCAAGGCGTCGGTCAGGCGCTCGCGATCACCGCCCAGCGTGAACTGGAAGATGAAGAGCAGGAGGAGCGTGAAGAAAAAGAGCGCGTTGAGCGCTTCCTTGGAGCGCCGCTCGGCCAGCGCGTCCTTCCAGAGCACGATCCACGCGCGGCGTGCGTAGCTCACGCTTCGTCCTCGGCGTGGGCCTCGTACAGGCGTCGCACGTCATCGGGCGAGAGCGTGGCCGCCGGCGTGTCGAGGACGACCGTGCCACCGGCAAGGATGACGATGCGGTCGGCGACGCCGAGCCCACGGCCGAAGCTGTGCGTGGTCAGCAGCACGCTGCCGCCACCCGCCTTGAACGCGGCCAGGTATTCGTCGACCCACTTTCCGGCTTGCTGGTCGAGCCCGGCGAACGGCTCGTCGAGCAGGATCACGCGCGGATGGCTGAGCGTCAGCCGGGCCAGGGCCAGGCGTCGCTTCATGCCGACCGAGAACGTCCGCACCCGAGCGTGAGCGAAGCGATCGAGATCCACCGCGGTCAGCGCGACGCGAAGCGTCTCGGCGCTCATCGGACGGCCGCTCAGTGTCGTCCAGAACTTGAGATTCTCGAGCGCGGTCAGGTCCTCGTACACCCACGCGCCGTGGGCGACGAAGCCGACGCGCTCGCGGACGCGCTCGGCGTGCTTCACGCAGTCGTGACCGGCCACGACGGCCGTGCCGCGCGACGGGCGCGACAGCGTCGCCAGGATTCTCAGGAGGGTCGTCTTTCCGGCACCGTTGGCGCCCAGGAGAGCGACCGCCTCGCCGGGACGGATGGCGAGGTTCACGTCGGACAGAATGGGGCGCCCGCCATAGATTTTCTTGAGAGCGCTGATCTGAATAGCGAAATCGGCCATCATAGAGTCAAACCGACTCATTCTCGCGCACCGCCCCGGTGCCAGTCAACGCGCCCGAGCCCGTCCTGGCCAGAATTCGCCAGACGACGACCAGAATCGCGACCATTTCCACGACGCTCCCGACCGCCCACATGACGACACCGCCCAGGGCCTGGTCGTCCACGGCGTCAGGAGCCCCGGCGTAGGCGGCATAGAACGGACGGGTAGCCGAGGCAAAGAGCACGCCGAGGCCGCCGTTGACGACCGCGGCCAGGACGAGGTACGCCAGGCGGGCTCCGTCGGCCGGGGGACGCCGTACGCGGGGGGCAGGCGTGACGATCGGCCACCAGAAGACGGCGGCGCCCATGACGAACGCGCCGTGCTCGACGACGTGCCAGGTTTCGTTTTCGAGCGCGAGGTCGTAGAGGGCGGGGACGTGCCAGAGCCACACGACCGAAGCGCTGAGCACCCACGCGACGGGAGGCGCCACGAGAAAGGTCGCGAGGCGCCGCAGGGGTGCTGCGCGCGTGAGAAGACGGCCGACCGCTGCCCGCCTCTGGCGCGGCAGGGCCCACACCAGCGCCGCAAAGGGATCGGAGCTCAGCACGAGCGGCACCGCCAGCATCATCATCAGGACGTGCTGGAGCATGTGGGCGGCGAACCGTTGGTGGGCGGCCTCCGCCAACGGTGAGGCCAGGGCCAGCCCGAACGTCGCCAACCCTCCGGCAGCGGCGAGCGGCCGCCACGGCGCGACCGCGCTCGCCGAGCGTCGAGCGAGACGACACCACCCGATGGCGTATGCCGCGAAGAGGAGCGCCAGGGCCGCGAGCGCGAGCCCCGTGTTCATTTTCTGAAGGCCAGGATCGCGACCCAGACGATTTGCTCCCAGGGGGGCTCCGCCCCCCTTCCGAACCTCCCCCGGGGAACTTGCGCCGGCGAAGCCGGCGCTCGACACTGCGGGGCGCAAGAGACAACAGGTCGGCTGTGCATCATTTCCGCAGAGCCAGGATCGCGACCCAGACGAAGAACGCCACCGTGCCGGTCAAGAAGAGCACGAGCGCCAGCGCCTCGGGAACGCTCACCGGCCGATACCGGAGATCGTGACGAAGACCAGCTCGACGAAGAGCACGGCGAGGTTCAGGACGGCAAGGGCGATCAGGACTCGCTCCGCCTTCACGACACCTTCCAGCAGGCGAAGAGGTACCAGACTCCCCACACGGCGAGGACGGCATAGACGACGAGGAGCCAGCGATTGACCCCGCCGGGACGGACCTCGATCTCGCCACCGGCGTACCGCTCGAGGCGCTCGTGCTCAGCTTCGTGGCGGCTCATCGTCCTCGGCCTCGAGCACGCGCTGCTTCACGCCCTCCACGTTGCCGAAGGCGCCGCCGGCCACTCCCCAGACGAACGCGCTGAGCGCCGCCAGCGCCATCAGCGCGGCCACTGCGAACTCTCCGAGCGTCAGGTATTCGAGCATGGTCACTCCGTGTCGCGTCGACGCGCGTTCAGGCGCTGTCCGGTGAGCGGATCGGTCCACGCCGAGAGCGAGAGCACGTAATACGCGACGGCCCAGCGCTCCTCGTCGGGCAGGGAATCGGCGAATGACGGCATCGGTGTTCCGTCGAGGCCGACGGTCAGCGCGCGGAAGATGTCGGCGGCCGTGGCGCCCGCCTTGAACTGACCACGCGTGAAATCCGTCGGTCGGATCGGAAACTCGAAGTCGTCTCTGAGCTGTGCGGCCGACGGCCCATCGCCGCGGCCGTGCTCGCCGTGACACTCCCAGCACTTGGCCGATCGGTAGACGTCGCGCCCGCGCTCGATCAGGGCGGTGGAGGCCGGCGGGGGTGACGCCGGCAGTCCGCCCGGCTCAGGCTTCTCGTCGCGCCAGCGCGGGGAAAACGTCTTGATGAAGGCGATGACCGCACGGCGGTCCTCCATCGGCAGCTCATGCCACGTGGGCATGGCCGTCCCGCGCACGCCACGCGTGACGGTCCGAAAGAGATCGGCGTCGGTGGGAAGCGATCCCGACGGTGTCGAGCGGAACTTGAAGATCGCCGCCGTGAAGTCGCGAGGCCGCGGTGAGAGAAACGTGGCGGCCTCGCCGTTGCCGTCGCCGTCGCGGCCATGACAGCCGACGCAGCGCCGCGTGTAGACGGCGCGCCCGTGCTCGCGCGTGGCGGCATCGGCGGCGATGGCGACGTCGGGCTGCGTCGTCATCTGAGGCGCGAAGACGTCGCGCCAGACGCCCCGGCTCGTGCCGAGCCGCTGGATGTAGCTCACCAGCGCCACGAGATCCGCCTTCGGGATGACGAGCCTCACCGAGCTCGCCGAGAATGGCCGGCCGCGCAACGCCGTGAGGTCGATGACGGGCACACCATCGATAGGGAAGGCCCCGTCGGGGCGAGGTCGCACGAAGGCGAGGCCACCGGCGTCGGGAAAGAGCGTGATCGGTCGATCGCCGCGGAGGCTGAAGTACCGTCGCAATTCCCCGGTGACCTCGAGCACCAGTCGCTCACCGTCACGGCGCACCGGGGCCGTGATGTCGACGAACAGCCACGGGAACCGCGGCATCAGCGAGTCGGGCACGGTCAGGCGTGGATTCCAGTGATGCGCGTAGTGCCAGTCGTCGCCGTACTTGAGGCCGACCCGCGACAGATCGGGGCCGATGCGGCGTGTCGAGAGCAGGTGAGGGAGATCCCACGCGTACTCGCCCGGCTCCGACACCGGCCCCCATCGCAGATCCTCGCCGGCCACCGGACGCACGTACTGGCTATGGCAGTACCAGCATCCTTCACGGATGTAGACCGCGCGGCCGGCGTGCTGGAGGGCGGTGTACTCGGGCGTCGGATAGCGGACCCAGCTCACGTCACCGAGATCGGTGCGGACCGCTCGCGTGACCTCGCGGGCACGCGACTCGGGGACGAGCGCGGGCAACACGCCCTGAACGAAAAGCGCCAGCGTGACGAAGAAGAAGCCAGCGCCGGCGGCCAGGGTCGTGATCGATCTCATGCCGCGACCGGCCGCCGGGCCCCGAGCGATCCCAGCGTGAGCGTGAGCACGAGCAGCGAGTTCCCCACGTCCATCGCCAGGCCGGTGAGTGTTCGGACCCACCACCACGGCCGCATCGCATTCACCGAGTCGAGCCACTCGGCGCCGCGCATCAGCATGACCCCCTGGATCAGGCCCTGGGTGACGAGCACGACGAACATCGCGGTGATGCCAGCCGTGATCAGCCAGAAGGCTCCATTCCCGAGGGCGAGTGACCATGGCGCCGAGGCGGTGATCCTTGGCCACACGTAGACGGCGCCCGCCAGCGCCCAGATCACGAAGGTCCCGAAGATCGTGATGTGCGAGTGGCCGATGACGAAGTCGGTGAAGTGAGTCGGTCGCTGCAGCACGCGCAGGGCCTCGATCGATCCCTGGAAGCAACCGACGAGGTACATGAGGGAGCCGGTGATAAGGAACTTGGCCGGCAAATTGGATCCGAGCCCGCGCCAGCGATGGCCGACCGTGCCGAAGAAGTTCTGGATGACCGTCCAGACCGGGATGATCAGCATCATCGACGAGACGATGGCGATCGTCTGTGCCCACTCGGCGATCGGCGCGTAGAGATAGTGGTGGATGCCCACGAACGGATAGAAGAAGGCCAGCGACCAGAAGCCGATGAGCGAGAGCTTGTGACTGTACAGCGGCGCGCGGAGGCTGGCGGGCAGGAAGTAATAAATGATGACGTAGCCGGCCGGCGTGATCCACAACCCGACGACGTAGTGAATGAAGAGCCCGTGCCAGGCCGCGTTGTTGATCCCGGCGATGTGACTCGGGCCCAGCAGCAACAGAACGAGGTTCACGTCCGTCCACACGAACGCCGCGATCAGATACCAGAGCGAGACGTAGAGCGGAGGCTCCGTGCGCCGGGCGATCGTGACCAAGAATTGGACGGTGAGTGCCAGGAGCACGCCGAGCGTCACCATCACGGTGGCGAGCGGGAACTCACCGGCCTCCCATCCGCGGTTGGCGCCGAGGCCGAGCATCACCACGCCGACGGCGAGGTTCACGTTCCAGATCCACAGCAGCCAGGGACCGAGGCGCTCCCCCGCCACCCGGACGCCACACAGACGCGGGACCACGTAATGGGCCAGCCCGATGAAGAGCGTGGAGAACGCGCCCCAGATCACGCCGTTGACGTGGATCGGTCGCAGGCGTCCGAACGAGAGCCAGGCCACGCCGCCGAGGAAGTCGGGATGATTGAACTTGGCCGCGACGACGGCACCGACGGTGGGAAAGACGAGGAGCCAGACGAACCCCCAGGCGAGCCAGCGGCGGATGAGGTTACCGTCGAGGAGGTCGTCGTTACGAGTGACGACCGGAACTTCGGCCACGGACATCCCGGCCATCATGCCACGCCGGGCGCAGTGGACAAAGGAACGACGCCGCTAGACGCGCATGGCTCGAAGACGCGCGATCCGGTCCTCGATCGGCGGGTGCGTCGAGAACAGGTTCATGAACGCCCGCCCGCTCAGCGGGTTGACGATGAAGAGGTGCGCGGTGGCCGGGTTCGCTTCCATCGGCGCGACCTGCTGGGCCATCTGGAGCTTCTCGAGAGCCTTGGCCAGGCCCCACGGCTTGCCGGCGACGCGGGCGCCGGTGGCGTCGGCCTGATACTCGCGGGATCTGGACACGGCCATCTGGACCAGCATCGCCGCAATCGGAGCCAGGATCGCCATCAAGATGGCCCCGAACGGGCTCCCGCCCTCGTCATCCTCGCGCCGGCCGCCGAACATGGCCGCCCACTGGGCCATGTGGGCCAGATAGGTGATGGCCCCGGCCAGCGTGGCGGCGATCGTCGAAATCAGGATGTCGCGGTTCTTCACGTGGGAGAGCTCGTGGGCAAGGACGCCTTCCAGCTCCTCCTCGTCCAGGATCCGCATGATGCCTTCCGTGACGGCGACGGCCGCATGCTCGGGGTTGCGGCCAGTGGCGAAGGCGTTCGGGGTGTCGGTCGGGATCAGGTACACGCGTGGCATCGGGATCTGAGCGCGCGTGGTCAGCCGGCGCAAGATGGCGTACAGGCGGGGAGCCTGGGCTTCGTCGATCGGCTGGGCTCCGTACATCGAGAGCACGATCTTGTCCGAGAACCAGTAGCTGAAGAAGTTCATGGCGATGGCGAAGATGAACGCCATCATCATGCCTTGCCGGCCGCCGATGGCACCCCCGATCAGGATGAGCATCGCCGTGAGCACCGCGAGAAGGATGGCGGTCTTGAACATGTTGGACATGACTGACTCCTGTCCCTTATAAAAGGAGGCCCAAGTTCCGCTGAGAGCGTAGCAAACGACTCCAGGGGGGTCAAATTCCTTGACTTGGCCGGACCCCGCCGATACACTGAACCGGTTTCGTAAAAAAATCACTAACAACAAAGACTTACACGAGGTTCACCCCGGAGCGATGTCGATGATCATTCGGGTTTCCGACATCCCGGACGACGGCCTCACGTTCGCCAACGTCGGCGAGTTCATCGCGCCTTATACCGACCGCGCGTGGCGCCTCGATGGTGTCCGGCTCGACGTCGCCCGTGACGGCGACGACGTCGTGGTGACTGGTGAGCTCGCGGCGACGGTGCCGCTGACCTGTGGCCGCTGCGTGGAGGAGTTCCCGGTGGCCATCACGGTGCCGGTCGACGCACGCTACCTGCCGCGCCCGGCCGTGGCCGACGACGCGGAGCTCGGCGCCGACGACCTGGACCTCGACTTCTACGACAACGACGAGCTGAACCTGAACTCGCTCATCGAGACCGAAACGACGCTGGCGCTTCCGATGAAGCCGCTGTGCCGGCCGGAGTGTCGGGGGTTGTGCCCCGTCTGCGGGGTCAACCGCAACACCACGGCCTGCTCGTGCGAGACCCGGGCGCCCGACCCCCGGTTGGCCGCGCTGCGCGACATCGCGAGCCGGCTCAATCACTGAAGAGAGGAAGGACGCTCGATGCCGCTGCCGAAACGACGACACAGCAAGACGCGGGGCCGCAAGCGCCGCACGCATTACAAGCTCGTCGTGCCGACCCGGTCGCTGTGCCCGCAATGTCGGGAGCCGAAGCTGCCCCACCGGATCTGCCCGCACTGTGGCTACTACAAGGGCCGCGAAATCGTCTCGGTGGAAGGAGCCTAGCGCCACGCCGGGGCGCCTGCTCTCCGAGGACCCGCCCACATGAAGATCGCCGTGGACGCCATGGGCGGCGACTTCGGGCCAGCCGTGGTGGTGGAAGGTGCCGCCGCGGCGGCGCGTGAGTTTGGCGCCGTCGTCACCCTCGTCGGTGACAAAGCCGCCATCGAGCGCGAGGTCGCTCGCGTCGGTGCCGGCACGCTCGGCCTCGAGATCCGTCACGCCTCCCAGGTCGTCAGTATGGGCGAAAGCCCCTCGCAGGCACTGCGGCGCAAGCGTGACTCGTCCTTACGCATTGCCGCTCAGCTCGTCAAGGACGGCGAGGCTGCCGCGTTCGTGTCCGCCGGTAACACCGGCGCCGCCATGGCCATCGGGATGTTCGTCATCGGCGTCCTGCCCGGCGTGGACCGTCCTGCCATCGCCGCCGTGGTCCCGAATCTCAAGCGCTTCACCGTTCTTCTCGACGTCGGCGCCAACGTCGATCCCAAGCCCGCCCACCTCATGCAGTTCGCGGTGATGGGCCACGTGTACGCGCGCGATATCCTCGGCTTCGACAACCCGCGCGTGGGTCTGCTGTCGGTCGGCGAGGAAGAAGGGAAGGGCAACGAGCTGACCAAGGAGACCTACGAGCAGTTGAAGGAGTCGTCCCTCAATTTCCTGGGGAACGTCGAGGGCCGTGATATCTACAACGGCCGCTGCGACGTGGTCGTGACCGACGGCTTCACCGGCAACGTCGCGCTCAAGATCTCCGAGAGCCTGGCCGAGATGTTCGGTGCGATGATCCGCGAGGAGCTCACCCGCGACACGCGCTCGAAGGTCGGGGCGGCCCTGGCGGTGCCGGCCTTCCAGCGCTTCAAGCGGCGCATCGATTACACGGAGATGGGCGGCGCGCCGCTGCTCGGCATCGACGGCGCGGCCATCATCTGTCACGGCGCTTCGCCGGTGAAGGCCATCAAGAACGCGGTGCGGGTGGCCCGCGACTGGGCGAAGGCGGGGGTGAACGAGCACATCAAGGCCGCGCTGGAGGCGGAGGTCGCGCGGGGCGGGAAAGAGGGAGATCGCGAATGACCCGGGCCAGGATCATCGGGACGGGCGCGTACGCTCCGAAGCGCGTGCTGAGCAACGCCGATCTCGAGAGGATGGTCGAGACCAGCGACGAGTGGATCGTTCAGCGCAGCGGCATCCGCGAGCGGCGGATCGTCGACGAGAGCGAGGCCACGTCCGATCTCGCCGTCCGGGCCGCCCACCAGGCGCTCGAGCGCGCCAACCTCGTGCCCGAGGACATCGACTTCATCGTCGTGGGGACCACCACCCCGGACATGTTCTTCCCCAGCACCGGCAACATCGTCCAGCACCGGCTCGGCTGCCGGCGGGTGGGCTCGGTCGACGTGCTGGCCGCGTGCGCCGCGTCCATCTACAGCCTGATCATCGGCGCGCGCTTCATCGAGGCGGGGAAGTACCGGCGGGTGCTCTGCATCGGCGCCGAGACGCTGTCGCGCATCACCGACTTCACCGATCGCGGCACCTGCGTGCTGCTGGCCGACGCGGCCGGCGCGGCCGTGCTGGAGGCGACCGAGGACGGGTCGGGATTCCTCGACGGCGATCTCTACTCCGACGGCCAGTACTGGGATTTGCTCTACATGCCGGGGGGCGGCTCGCGCATGCCCGCGACGGCGGAGACCGTGGCCCAGCGCCAGCACTACGCGAAGATGAAGGGCAGCGAGGTCTTCAAGGTCGCGGTGCGCATGTTCGTCGAGTCCACTTCGGCGCTCCTCGACCGGCACGGCGTGAAGGCGCAGGATGTCGACATCTTCATTCCCCACCAGGCGAACCTTCGCATCATCGAGGCGGCAGCCAAGCGCGTCGGCCTGCCGATGGAGAAGGTCTTCGTCAATGTGGACCGCTACGGGAACACGGGCGCCGCGTCGGTGTACGTGGCGCTCGAGGAAGCCGTCGCTACCGGCCGCGTCAAGCGGGGCGACCTGATGTTGATCGCGGCGTTCGGCGGTGGCTTCGCCTGGGGCGCCGCTCTCGTGCGCTGGTGACGCGGGCCGCACGACTCGCACGGGTATGATCGCCTTCCTCTTTCCCGGACAGGGGTCGCAGGCTGTCGGCATGGGCCGCGGCTTTTACGACGCGTCACCGGCGGCTCGCGCGATCTTCGACGAGGCCAACGACGCGCTCGGGTTCGACCTGGCCCGTCTGGCCTTCGACGGGCCCGAGGCCGAGCTGGCGCTGACCGCCAATACTCAGCCGGCCGTGCTGACGGTGAGCGTGGCGGCTGCGGCGGTTGCGGCCGAGCGTGGCCTGGCGCCGGCCCTGGCCAGCGGTCACAGCCTCGGCGAGTACTCGGCGCTGGTCGTGGCCGGCGCGCTCGCCTTCCCCGACGCCGTCAGGATCGTGCGTTGCCGCGGCGAGTTCATGCAGGACGCCGTGCCGGTGGGCACCGGCGCCATGGCCGCCATCATGGGCCTGGAGCTGGCGCAGGTGGAGGTGCTCTGCGCGGAGACGGCCCGGGGCGAGGTAGTGGAAGTCGCCAACGTGAACTCGCCTCAGCAGATCGTGATCGCCGGCCACCGTACCGCGGTCGAGCGCGCGGTCGCGCTCGCCGCCGACCGCGGCGGCAAGAAGAGCGTGATGCTGCCGGTGAGCGCACCCTTCCACTGCGCGCTCATGCGTCCAGCGGCCGAGCGACTGGCCACGATGCTCGCCGACGTCACCATCCTCGAGCCGAAGATTCCCGTCGTGCGGAACGTGGACGGTGGCATCAGTCGGACGGGCGCCGAGGTGAAGGATGCGCTCCTGCGCCAGGTGGCGAGCCCCGTCCGCTGGACCGCGTGCGTCCAGCGTCTGGCCGCGGCCGGCGCCACGACGTTCGTCGAGGTCGGCCCCGGCCGCGTGCTGAGCGCGCTCGTCAAGCGGATCGTCGAGGGGGCCCGCGGCGTCGCCATCGAGGATCCGGCCGGGCTCGACAAGGCGTTGGCCGCGGCGGGAACGACGGCGTGAGCGACGCGCCACTGGCCGGCCGCGTGGCCGTCGTCACCGGCGGCAGTCGCGGCATCGGTGCCGCCATCGCCCGGTTGCTGGCCGAGGCCGGCGCGGCCGTGGTCGTTTCCGGCCGCGACGCCGACCGCCTCGAGCGCACCGCCAAGGACCTCGAAGCGACGGGCGTCCCGATCGCCGCCGTCGTCGCCGATGCGGCGAGCCGCGAGGACTGCGACCGACTCGTCGACACGGCGAAGCAACGCTTCGGACGCCTCGACGTCCTCGTGAACAACGCCGGCATCACGCGCGACGGTCTTCTCGTGCGGATGAAGGACGACGACTGGGACCGCGTGATGGAGACCAACCTGCGGGGCGCATTTCTCATGACGCGCGCCGCCGCCAAGGTGATGATGCGCCAGAAGGGCGGCCGCATCATCAACATCGCGTCGGTGGCGGGCGCCATGGGCAACCCGGGCCAGGCCAACTATTCGGCGGCCAAGGCCGGACTCATCGGGTTGACCAAGTCGACGGCGCGCGAGCTCGCCCACTGGTCGATTCTGGTGAACGCGGTGGCGCCCGGGCTCATCGAGACCGACATGAGCGCGGCGATCCCCGAGGCCGCGCGCGAAGCGCTGCTGGCCCAGGTGCCCTTGGGCCGCATCGGCACCGCACGGGAGGTGGCCGAGGTGGTACGATTCCTGGCCGGAGACGGCGCCGCCTACATCACGGGCCAGGTCCTGCACGTCAACGGCGGCCTGTACATATAGCGACGGGACGGACCAAGGACGGTATTCCTGCCGGGAGGAACGCGCTGATGGCGAAGTCAGTGGAAGACAAGGTGAAGGAGATCATCGTCGAGCAGCTCGGCGTGGAAGAGGACGACGTGACGGTGAACGCCAAGTTCATCGAGGATCTCGGCGCCGACTCGCTCGACACGGTAGAGCTCGTCATGGCGCTCGAGGAGCACTTCGACATCCAGATCCCGGACGAGGACGCCGAGAAGATCGTCACCGTGGGCGACGCCATCCAGTACATCAAGGACAACTCCTGATCGTGGAGCGCCGTCGCGTCGTCGTCACCGGGCTCGGGGCGCTCACGCCGCTCGGCAACACCGCGGAGGAGTTCTGGGCGGGGCTCGTCCAGGGACGCTCGGGCATCGGGCCCATCACCAAGTTCGACGCCCACGCCAAGGACGCTCACGGGGCGTACCGGTATCCCACCCGGATCGCGGGTGAGATCCGCAACTTCGATCCCCTGAACTTCGTCGACAAGAAGGAAGCGCGGCGCCTCGACCCCTACCTCCAGTACGCGGTGGCCTCGTCGGTGATGGCCGTGCAGGACGCCGGATTCGATCTGGCCAAGATCGACGGCGCCCGCTTCGGCGTGATCGTCGGCTCGGGGATCGGCGGCATCACGACGCTGTTGGATGGCGAGCACATCCTTCAGGAAAAGGGGCCCGAGCGCGTGTCTCCGTTCCTGATCCCGATGCTGATCGTCAACATGGCGTCGGGCCTCATCTCCATGCGCTTCGGCGCCAAGGGCCCGAACACCTCGGTGGTGACGGCGTGCGCGACGGGTAATCACGCCATCGGCGACGCGTTCAAGGTCATCGAGCGGGGCGACGCCGATCTGATGATCGCCGGCGGCGCCGAGGCCATCATCGTGCCGCTGACCATGGCCGGCTTCTGCGCGATGAAGGCGATGACCAACCGCAACGACGATCCCCCGCGCGCGTCACGGCCGTTCGAGGCCGACCGCGACGGCTTCGTGCCCAGCGAGGGCGCCGGCATCGTCGTCCTCGAGGCGCTCGAGCACGCCCGGCGTCGCGACGCTCGTATCTACGCCGAGATCGTCGGGTATGGGGCGTCGGCCGACGCCCACCATATGACGGCGCCCGATCCCGACGGCGACGGCGCCTTGCGCGCCATGGCGGGCGCCCTGCGCGACGCCGGGCTCGAGCCGACGGCCATCGGCTACATCAACGCGCACGGCACGTCGACGCCGTACAACGACAAGTTCGAGACCATCGCGATCAAGCGGCTGTTCGGCGAGCACGCCGGACGCCTGGCCGTGTCGTCCACGAAGTCGATGACGGGGCATCTCCTCGGCGCGGCCGGGGGCGTGGAGGCCATCGCGACGACGCTCGCGCTCCATCACGGCATCCTGCCGCCCACCATCAACTACGAGAAGCCCGATCCCGAGTGCGATCTCGACTACATTCCCAACCAGGCCCGGAAGCAGGACGTCGACTTCGCGCTGTCGAACGCGTTCGGGTTCGGCGGCACCAACGCCACGCTCGCCTTCAAAAAGTATCGCGCGTAGCCCCGGAGGTGGACCGGGCACGCCGGGCCGAACTCGAGCAGCGGCTGGCGTACCGGTTCCGTGATCCCGAGCTCCTCACCCGCGCGCTGACGCACGCCTCGTACGCCAACGAGCACCCGCCGCTCGACCACAACGAAGCGCTGGCCTTCGTCGGCGACGCGGCGCTCAGCCTCGTGGTGGCCGAGCGCCTGCGCGCGGACGATCCGACGGCGCCCGTCGGCGTCCTCACGCCGCGACGAGCCGAGCTGGTCTCGGGCGCTGCGCTCGCCCGGTGGGCGGTGACGCTCGATCTTGGCGGCCTCGTGCGCTTGGGACGGGGCGAGGCGGCGACCGGCGGCGCGACGCGCGAGTCGATCCTGGCCACGACGCTCGAGGCCATGCTGGGCGCGATCTACGTGGAGGCCGGTCTCGATCCCGTGCGCGTTGCCGTCGCGCGATTGGCCTCGTGGTAGGCTCTGAGCATGCGTTTCTGGCCGTTCCGGCGAGCGCGACCTGCGTTGAGGACGTCGCCCGACGACGTGCTCGTGACCGAGGAGCTGCTCCACTCTGCCGTGGCCGACGTGTTCGCCGTGCGGGATCGCCAAGTCTTCGGCGGCGTGATCGCCTATCGCGGCCACCTCCTGGTGGCGCCGGCCGATGCCGTGGACCGGCTGGTCGCTCGCTTCCGTCCGTTCGGGTTCACGCCGTTCCTGCGCGCCGAGGAGGGCGACGTCATCCTGCAGGCGCTCCCGCTGACCGAGCCCGTCGTGCGGCCGCGCATCGGGATCAACATCGCCCTGTTCGTGATGACCTGCTTCACGACGCTGGTGTCCGGCGCGTTCCTGTTCGCGTCGCCGACCTTCACGCCGTTGGGTAACAGCGGACTGATCGCCGCGCTCCTCACCGGCGCGCCCTTCGCCTTCACGCTGCTGTCGATCCTCGGCGTCCACGAGTTCGGTCACTACTTCACCGCGCGCTACTACAAGGCGGCCGTCAGCCTGCCCTACTTCATTCCGGCCCCGCCCATCGTGCTCTTCGGCACGCTCGGCGCGATCATTCGCCTGCGATCACCGGCGCGCGATCGCAACTCGCTCTTCGACATCGCCGCGGCCGGGCCGCTGGCCGGCCTGGCCATCGCCATTCCCGCGCTCTACGTGGGCCTGCAGTGGTCGGTCCTGGGGAAGATTCCCTCGGGTGACGTGATGCAGTTCGGCGACCCGCTGCTCCTCAAGCTGCTCGTCCATCTGAAGTTCGGTGCCATCCCCGCTGGCATGGACGTCTTCCTCCATCCGGTGGCCGTGGCCGGCTGGGCGGGATTCTTCGTCACGGCGCTGAACCTCTTCCCGCTCGGCCAGCTCGACGGTGGCCGGATCGCCTATGCGCTGTTCGGGCGTCGCCACCGGCTGGTCGGCTTCCTGACGTTCGGCGGGCTCATCCTGCTCGGGATCGCGACCCAGTCGCTGAACTGGTTCGTGTGGGCCGCCCTGCTCTTCTTCGTCGTGGGCTTCCATCACACGCCGCCGCTCGACGACGTCACGCCGCTCACGACCGGCCGGCGCGTCCTCGGCTGGGTGTGCCTGATCCTGCTCGTGCTGTTGATCCCGCCCGTTCCGATCGCGTTTTCGTAAGCAGCCAGAAGGTCAGCCGAACCGCTCAGCGTCGCGCGGGTTCGTTGTGCGCGTGCGTGCGCTCGCGAATCGGGCCGCCGGCGTCGACGCCGCGGACGAGGATGAGGCCGATCACGAAGAAGAGGCCGACCGACACGATCGCGATGCGCTGGTTGCCACCGGTCAGGCGGGAGGTGAGGCCGAAGACGAGGGGGCCGAGGATCGCCGCGGTCTTCCCGCACAGCGCATAGAAGCCGAAGAGCTCGGCCTCGCGGCCCGGCGGGATCAGCCCGGCCATGAACGCCCGCCCCGCTGCCTGCACGGCCCCCAGCGCGGTGCCGGCCACGACGGCCACCGCGAAGAACTGTGCCTTGGTCTGCACGAGATACGCCGCGGCCACGACCACGCACCATTGCACCAGCGTCACCATGACGACGAACTTCGGCCCGCGCACGTCGGTCGGGCGCGCCCACGCCCAGGCGCCGACCACCGCGGCGAGCTGGACGACGAAGTAGAGCTGGATGACCTCGGGCGTCGTGAAGGCGAGCGTGTGCCCGGCGAACACGGAGGAGAAATAGACCACCGTGTTGATGCCGTCCTCGAAGAACAGATAGGCGAGCAGGAAGCGACGCAGCGCCGGCATCGCGAGGATTCGGCGCAGCGACGCCCACGTTCCCGCGAAAGCCGTGCCGATCGTCTGCCGGAGCGCGAGCCGCGCCGGGCGGTCCGGTGGAAGGAAGAGGAACGCCGGCACGGCGAAGACGCCGAAGAGCGCCGCGGTGACGAGGAAGGTGCCGGAGAAATCGCCACGCTGGGCCAGGGGGAGCGCGGCGGCCAGGGCCACCGCCGAGCCCAGGTAGCCGACGGCGAAGCCGTAGCCGCTCAGCCGGCCCTGACGTTCCGGCGGCGCCAGGTCGGAGAGATACGCGTTGTAGTAGACGATGGCGCCCTCGAAGCCGACCGTGCCGACGACGGCGAGGAACCAACCCCACACCACATCACCCGGCCGCACCGTGGCCATGACCGCGGTCGCGGCCACCGAGAGATAGGTCAGCGCGAAGAGGAAGCGCTTGCGCAGTCCGCCGTGGTCGGCGATGGCGCCGAGCAGCGGTGACGACAGCGCGACGATGACCATCGAGGTGGTGACCGCGAGGCCCCACCAGAAATCTCCCTCGCCGTGCTCGTTCCCGACGACGGCGAGTGCGTAGTACTGCGAGTAGACCGTCGCCGGGATGACGGCGACGAAGGCGGAGTTGGCGAAATCGTACAGCGTCCACGCCACGACCGTGCGTCGAGACGCCGCCGTCACGGCGGGAGGATGGCACACCCCGCAGAGATACGCTACTATCCGCGCCATGCCCGGGCGTCTCGATCTCCGTAGCCTCGAGGCGCTGGTCCGCGGGGGCGAGATCGACACCGTGCTCACGGTGATCCCCGACGGGTATGGCCGTCTCCTCGGCAAGCGTGTGGTCGCCCGCCACTTCCTCGAGCACGTCGCGCGCGACGGCGTCAACGCGTGCATCTATCTGTTCACCGTGGACATGGAGATGGAGCCGCTGCCCGGCTTCAAGCTCACGTCGTGGGAGCGCGGCTACGGCGACATGAAGCTGGTCCCCGATCTGCCGACGCTGCGGCGCATTCCGTGGCTGCCCGGCACCGCGCTCGTGTTCTGTGACGTGCAGAGCGAGGACGGCGAGCTCATCGAGGAGGCGCCGCGCACGGTCCTCAAGCGCCAGATCGCGCGGGCGGCGCAGGCGGGCTACACGGTGAAGACGGCGGCCGAGCTCGAGCTCTACTGCTTCCGTGAATCGTTCGAGGCGGCGCGCGCGCGTCGCTACCAGGGCCTGACGCCGGTCGCCGGCTACCTCGAGGACTACCACATCCTCCAGACGAGCCGAGAGGAGCCGCTGGTGCGCGCCATCCGGAACGGGATGGAGGCGGCCGACGTTCCCGTGGAGACGTCGAAGGGCGAGTGGGGCAAGGGCCAGGAGGAGATCAACCTCGAGTACGCCGAGGCGCTCGAGATGGCCGATCGCACCGCGCTCTACAAGCACGGGGCGAAGGAGATCGCCCACCAGCAGGGCTGCTCGCTGACGTTCATGGCCAAGTACGACATGAGCGCGGCCGGCTCGTCGTTCCACCTGCACTCGTCGCTGTGGGATCGCGGTGCGAAGAAGGCGCTCTTCGCCGGCGCCGATCACGGCGCGCCCAAGACGCTGCCCACGCTCTTCGGTCAGTGGCTGGCCGGTCAGCTCACGATGGCCCGCGAGCTGGCCGTCTTCTACGCGCCGACCGTCAACTCCTACAAGCGATACCAGGCGGGCTCGTTCGCGCCCACCCGGATCGTCGCCGGCTGGGACAATCGCACGTGCGGATTCCGCCTCTGCGGAGAGGGCAGCGCCTTCCGCGTGGAAAACCGGGTGCCCGGCGCCGACGCGAATCCGTATCTCGCCTTCGCGGCCACCATCGCGGCCGGCTTGCACGGCATCCAGAGCCGCCTCAAGCCGCCGAAGCTCTACGAGGGCAACGCCTACGAGGACGGCACGTTGCCCCAGGTCCCCAAGACGCTGCGCGAGGCCATCGCCGAGCTCGAGCGTTCGAAGGTGGCGCGCGCGGCCTTCGGAGACCGCGTGGTCGATCACTATCTCCACACGGCACGACTGGAACAACAGGCCTTCGATCAGGCCGTCACCGATTGGGAGCTCATGCGCAACTTCGAGCGGATATGAATCGTCTCACGGACAAGGTCGCGTTGATCACGGGGGCCGGCAACGGCATCGGGCGCGAGGCCAGCCTGCTCTTCGCCAGCGAAGGAGCGCGCGTCATCGTCGCCGACGTCGACGAGGCGGCGGCCAAGGAGACGGTGAGGCTGGCGGGGGCGAACGGTGGCCAGGCCGTCGCCGCCACCGGCGACGTTGCCGTCGAGGCCGACGTGGCTCGCATGATCGAGGAAGGCGTGCGTCGGTTCGGCGGCCTGCACGTGCTCTACAACAACGCCGGCGTGCTCTGGAAGGACCGGGACCGCTCGGTCCTCGAGACCGACGAGCGGTGGTGGGATCGCGTCATGGCGATCAATCTCAAGTCCGTGTTTTGGGTGACCAAGCATGGGATCCCGCACCTGCGGCGCGCGGGCGGCGGCTCGGTCATCGTCATGGGTTCGGTGTCGGCGCTCGTCGGTTTCACCCGCGCCCAGGATGCCTACACGGCGGCCAAGGGCGGGCTGATCTCGCTGACGAAGTCGCTGGCCATCCAGTTCGCCCGCGACCGTGTGCGGTGCAACATCATCCACCCGGGCATCGTCGACACGCCGCTCCAGGCGCCGTACCTCACGGATGCGCTCCGCAAAGAGTTCGAGACGGGCATTCCGCTCGGCCGCATCGCGACGCCGCGCGAGATCGCCAGCGTGGCGCTGTTCCTGGCCAGCGACGACTCGTCGTACATGACCGGCGCCGAGCTCACGGTCGACGGCGGCTTCACCGCCGGCTGACGAAGAGGAACGACGCGTGGGCGCCGCCCCTCCGGTCGCCACTGCGGGTGTCGCGCCGCGCGCCGGCCGTGGCGCCGACGTGACGATCGCGGCCTCGGCCGCAATCGTCGCGCTCCTGCTCGCCGTCTTCGTGGTCTGGCCCGTGCTGCGCGTCCTCGGCATGAGCCTGACCTCACCCGCCGGTCTCACGCTGGCCCACTACGCCGAGTTCTTCGGGTCGTGGCGGCTCTTCCGGATTCTCGTGAACAGCCTGGTCGTGTCGATCGTCTCGACCGTGATCACGGTGGGGCTGGCCCTCGTGCTGGCCTACGCGGTAACGCGCACGACCATCCCGGGCAAGCGCTTCATCTCGCTCATGAGCCTCTTGCCGCTGATCTCGCCGCCGTTCCTCGTCTCGCTCGCCTTCATCCTCCTGCTCGGGCGCAACGGGGTCCTCACGCACGGGCTCGGGCTGTCGTGGTCGATCTACGGCTTCACCGGGATCGTGGTGTCGCAGGTCTTCACGTTCCTGCCCCAGGCCTACATCCTGCTCGCGAACGTGCTGGGCAACATCGACAGCTCGCTGGAGGAGGCGGCGGAGAACCTGGGCGCCGGCACGCTGCGGACGCTCTCGCGCGTCACGCTGGCGCTGGCCCGCCCGGGCCTGGCCTCGGCGGCACTGATCGTCTTCATCCTGTGCATGACCGACTTCGGCAACCCGATCCTCATCGGCGGCCGTTACAACGTCCTGGCCACCGAGATCTATGCCCAGGTCATCGGGATGAACGACTTTCCCGCGGCCGCGACGATGAGCGTCGTGCTGCTCGTGCCGTGCCTCCTGGCCTACGTGGTCAACGCGTTCGTCATCGGCACGCGCTCGTACGTCACCGTCTCGGCGGGAGCGCGCACGACGCTCCGCCCGACGCCGCCGCTCGCGCGCGGGGTCCTGCTCGTCGTGGCCGGCGGCCTGGCCCTCGGCATCGCGGTCATCTACGCGCTGATCCCGCTCGGCTCCTTCGTGCGCCTCTGGGGCACGGACTGGTCGCTGTCGTGGCGCCATTACGGGTTCGAGTCGACGGCCGAGGGTGCTCGCCCGATCTGGAACAGCGTGCAGCTGGCGCTGGCCGCCGGCGTGATCGGTACCCTCCTCGCGCTCGTGACCGCGTACGTCTCCGAGCGCAAGCGCCCGCCGGGGGCACGTGTCATCGAATCGCTGAGCCTGCTGCCGGCGGCGCTGCCCGGCACGCTCGTCGGCGTCGGCTACATCCTGGCCTTCAACGTGCCCCCGCTCGTGCTCACCGGCACGCTGGCGATCCTCGTGGCCAGCGTCGTGTTCTGGAAGTTTCCCGTGGCGGTGCTCGCGGCCGTCAACGCGCTCAAGCAGATCGATCCCGCCATCGAGGAGGCGGCGGTCAGCCTGGGCGCCGGCCACGTGCGGACCTTTACTCGCGTGGTGCTGCCGCTCCTCACCGGCACGGCCTTCTCGATCTTCGTGTACTTCTTCATCAACGGAATGGTCACCGTCAGTGCCGTGGTCTTCCTCATCTATCCCGGCTTCAACCTCGGCTCGGTGGCGATCCTGTCCCAGGTCGAGAACGGCTATCCCGGCGTGGCGTGCGCGCTCGGCACGATCATCCTCGCCATCGTGATCGGCGCGATCCTTCTCCTCCGCGCCGTCGTGGGTGGCGAGCGGGTGGCGATCCTCAAGTCCTGAGAGCAGGGAAAGGAGACAGCATGCCGCGCATTCTGGTGTTCCTGCTGGCACTCGTCGCGCTCACGCCGTCACCGGCGCCGGCGGCCGAAGAGCGCCTCGTCGTCTACACGGCGTACGAGGAGAACGAGCTGAAGGATTTCTGGGACCAGTTCAAGAAGGACCTGCCCGACCTCGCGGCCAAGGCCTCGTACATCCGGGCGTCGACGGGGCCCATCATGGCGCGCATCGAGGCGGAGAAGGCGAATCCCCAGGCCGACGTGATCTGGGGCGTCTTCAACGACTACCTCACGGGCGCCGCCAACAAGGGCCTGCTGGACACGTATCAAGCCAAGGAGTCGGGCGGCGTCGCGACGATGTTCCGCCATCCGCAGAATCTCTGGCAGGGCGTCACGCTCGTCACGGTCGCCTTCGCCGTGAACCAGAAGAAGATGCAGGACCTGAAGCTCACGCCTCCGCGGTCGTGGGAGGACCTCCTCGATCCGAAATACAAGGGCCACATCGTGATGTCGAATCCGTCGACGTCGGGCACGGCGTACCTGCTCCTGGCCAGCCACGTCAAGCGGCTGGGTGAGGACAAGGCGTTCGAGTACTACGAGAAGCTCGACAAGAACCTGGCCCAGGTGACGAAGTCGGGCGGCGCTCCCGGACGCATGGCCGCCTCCGGCGAGACGCCGATCGGCATCGCGCTCGCGTACGAGGTGGACGTGGCCCGCAAGCAAGGGGCGCCCATCGACGTCATCTATCCGACCGACGGTGTGGCCTGGACCTTCGAGGGCAACGCGCTGGTGAAGGGCGCGAAGAACCCGCAGAACGGGCGGCGGTTCCTCGACTGGGCGATGTCGCGCTCGGCCATGGACGCCTACGTGAAGTGGCGGGGCAGCGGGATCACGCGCCCCGACATTTCGGTGACGGGCGCCAAGGTCACCGACCTGAAGCTCATCCCGCTCGACTTCGTGTGGGCGGCCGAGCAGAAGGACCGGCTCATCAAGAAGTGGCTGGAGAAGTTCTCGCGCTGAAGCTTCGATGAACATCGTGCTCCGCGACGTCCGCAAGCGCTTCGCCGGGGCCACCGCGGTGGACGGGCTGTCGCTCGACATCCGCCCGGGCGAGCTCGTCTCGCTCGTCGGCGGCTCGGGCTGCGGCAAGACGACGACGCTCCGGATGATCGCCGGCTTCGAGACGCCGGACAGCGGCGACATCCTCTTCGATGGCCGGGTGGTCAACGGCGTGTCGCCGCGCAAGCGGGGCCTCGGCATCGTCTTCCAGTCGTACGCGCTGTTCCCCACGATGACGGTGGGGGAGAACATCGCGTTTGGCCTCCGTATCGCGCGCTGGCCCGACGCGAAGATCCGCGCGCGGGTCGCCGAGATGCTCGAGCTGACCGGCCTGCGCGGCCTCGAAGCTCGCTACGCCAACCAGCTCTCGGGGGGCCAGCAGCAGCGCGTGGCGTTGGCCCGCGCGCTGGCCCGCCAGCCGGCTGCCCTGCTGCTCGACGAGCCCCTCTCGGCGCTCGACGCCAAGATCCGGCTGCGCTTGCGCAGCGAGATCCGCAAGATTCAGCAGGACGTCGGCATCACGACCGTCTACGTGACCCACGACCAGGAGGAGGCGCTCTCCATCGCCGATCGCATCGCGGTGATGCGCGACGGCCACATCGAGCAGATCGGCCGGCCCGAGGAGATCTACGCCACGCCGGCCACCGACTTCGTCGCCGACTTCATCGGGATCTCGAATCTCTTCGCGTGCCGCATCGTCTCGGCCGGGCAGGGGATCGTGGAGTGGGAGGGGGAGCGCTTCCGCGTTCCGCTGAGCGGCCGCCGTGACGGCGAGCCCGTCACCGTCTCGGTGCGTCCCGAGAAGCTGACGCTCGTGGCTGGCGACGCCGGCGGCAACGGCAATCGACTTGCAGGAGTCGTCGAGGTCGTCACGTTCCTCGGGCCGTTCGTGCGCGTCGAGGTGGGGGTCCGCGGGCGGGCGATGTGGCTCGATGTCTCCCATGCGGCCGCCGCGGCGCTCGCCCGCAAGCAGCCGGTGACGGTCGGCTTCAGCCCCGCCGACTGCGTCGTCCTGGGCGCACGGTGACGCTCGACGGTCGCACCGCGCTCGTGACCGGTGCGGCCCGCGGCATCGGGCTTGCCATCACCGAGCGATTGCTGCGCGACGGCTGTCGCGTCGCGCTACTCGACCGCGACGCCGAGGTCGAGGCCGTGACCAAGCGCCTCGGCGCCGGCACCCTCGCCCTCGTCGCCGACGTGACACGCACCGAGGACGTGGAGCGCTCGGTGCAGCGCGTGGTCGCCACGTGGGGCCGTCTCGACGTCGTGGTCAACAACGCCGGGATCACGGGTCGCTCGTACCCGATCTGGGAGCTGACTGACGAGGACTGGCACCAGGTGATCGCCTGCGATCTCACCAGCGTGTTCCTGGTCTGCCGGGCCGCCATCCGCGTGATGCTCGCCGCCGGGAGCGGACGCATCATTAATATCGCGTCCATTGCGGGCAAGGAGGGCAATCCGACCCTCGTGCCGTACTCCACTGCCAAGGCGGGCGTCATCGGCCTCACGAAGGCCCTCGCCAAGGAAGTCGCGACCCGCGGCATCGCCGTGAACGCCGTGGCGCCGGCCGTCATCGGCACGCAGTTGCTCGAGCAGATGACGAAGGAGACGGTGGACCTGTTGATCTCGAAGATCCCGATGGGGCGAGTCGGCCGGCCCGAGGAAGTCGCGGCCCTGGTGGCGTGGCTGGCGTCCGACGAGTGCTCGTTCTCGACGGGCGCCGTCTACGACCTGTCAGGCGGCCGCGCGACCTACTAGCTCTGTCCTCACGCCCCGGCTGCGCTCACGTCGGCCCTCGTCCTCACGCCGCCGCCCGCCGAAACTCGATGTAGTGGGCGGTCTCGTCGGCGACGTCTCGCCCGAACAGCGTCTCGACGACGTAGAACGCCATGTCCATCCCCGCCGCGACGCCGGCCGAGGTGATGATGCCGTCGTCCGCGACACGCAGGTCGCGCTCGACCTTGATGCGATCGCTCAACGACTGGAGAAGATCGTGCGCGCCCCAGTGCGTTGTCGCGCGGCGGCCCTCGAGCAGGCCGGCGCGGGCGAAGAGCAACGAGCCCGTGCACACCGACGTCACCTTGCGCGCGCTGGCGGGGACGCGACGAATCCAGGCGAGGGTGTCCGCGTCGTGGATCAGGGCCCGGGTGCCGAAGCCTCCGGGCACGACCAGCAGATCGATGGGCGGCGCGTCAGCAAACCCGAAATGAGGCAGCACGCGCCGCCCGCCGGTCGTCACCACCGGCGCC